>Ga0265314_10006356_pt1 | contig 10478 bp, 4 predicted proteins | sample 4126metaG_FD_203106 | JGI IMG/M metagenome (GOLD analysis project Ga0265314, IMG submission 203106) | Rhizosphere microbial communities from Carex aquatilis grown in University of Washington, Seatle, WA, United States - 4-1-26 metaG | ecosystem: Host-associated > Plants > Roots > Rhizosphere >... | reverse complement strand
GAGATCGCGCTCACCTTCGACGACGGCCCCGATGCGGAATGGACGCCGCAGATCCTCGACATCCTGAAGGAAAAGCACGTCAAGGCGACCTTCTTCATCATCGGCGGCAATGCGGAGGCTCATCCCGACCTCATTCAGCGCATCCTCGACGAGGGTCATGAGCTTGGCAACCATACCTATACCCATCCCAATCTCGCCGACACGCCGACCCAGGCGGTGACGCTGGAATTGAACGCGACGCAGCGGTTGTTCGAGGCGCTGACCGGCCGCTCGCTCGTGCTCTTTCGCCCGCCCTATCTCGGCGACGCGGAACCCGACGATGACAGCGAGATCGTTCCCGTCGAGATCGCCCAGAGTCTCGGCTACATCACGGTGGGCGAGCATATCGATCCCATCGACTGGTCGCTCCCGGGCGCCGACACGATCGTCAGCCGCGTGTTGTACGAACTCGACCACGCGCAGCAAGGCGCCAAGGGCAACACGGTCCTGCTGCACGACGCGGGCGGCGACCGCTCGCAGACGGTAGAGGCGCTACCCATTCTGATCGACAAGCTGCGCGCCCGGGGCTTGCGCTTCGTGCCTGCCTCGCAGCTCATCGGGCTCACGCGGGACCAGGCGATGCCGCCGCTTTCGCCGACCATGTCCCTGCTGACCGACCGCGTGGTCTTCCTGACGGCGAGCTGGCTCAGCCGTGCGCTTTATTTCGGCTTTCTTGCCGCGATCTGGCTGGGCGTGTCGCGCCTCTTCTTCCTGGCCGGTCTCAGCCTGTGGGACGTCCGCAGCGAAGCAGCGACGCGCTGCGCGCCGCCAGCGGAATCGCTGCACGTCACGGTGATCATTCCCGCCTACAACGAAGAAAAAGTAATCGTGGCGACGGTCGAGCGCATCCTGAGCAGCGATCACAAGAATCTCGAAGTCCTTGTGATCGACGACGGCTCGGCCGACAACACGTCGGGCATGCTGCACGCCGCGTTCGGCGGCAATGATCGCGTCACGCTCATCCGCGTCCCCAATGGCGGCAAGGCCGCGGCGCTGAACATCGGCCTGAGCCAGGCCACGGGCGAGATCCTGGTGGCCCTCGATGCAGACACGCAATTCCAGAGCGACACGATTCCGCGGCTGGTGCGCTGGTTCTCGGACCCGGAAATCGGCGCCGTCGCCGGCAATGCCAAGGTCGGCAATCGCACCAACATGATCACCCGCTGGCAGGCGCTGGAATACATTGTGGCGCAGAACCTCGAGCGCCGCGCCCTTGCGGCGCTGGGTACGCTCACGGTCATCCCGGGGGCGGTCGGCGCCTGGCGCAAGTCCGTACTGCAGGAGATGGGCGGCTTTCATTCCGACACGCTGGCCGAAGACCAGGATCTCACCATCGGCATCCAGGCCAAAGGCTATCGTGTGCGCTTCGATCCGTCGGCGATCGCCTGGACGGAAGCGCCGTCTACCTTCCGCGGCCTGGCGCGCCAGCGCTTCCGCTGGGCCTTCGGCACGCTGCAATGCTTGTGGAAATATCGCGGCATGACGTTCAATCCGCGCTATGGCGCGCTGGGGCTGTTCGCGCTGCCGCAGGTCTGGCTATTCCAGATCGCGCTCACCGCGCTGGCGCCGCTCGCCGACCTCCTCCTCATCTGGCAGCTCGTCAGCCAGTGGATCGCCTATGCGCAGCATGGTTCGGAGTTCAGCAATGCCGATCTCATCACCGTCGGCATCTATTATGTCGTCTTCATCGTGGTCGATCTTCTGGCGGCGACCTTTGGCTTCCTGATGGAGCGCGGCGAAGATTGGAAGCTCCTGTGGTGGCTGCCTTTGCAGCGCTTCGGCTATCGCCAGCTCATGTATTATGTCGTGGTGCGCTCGATCTCGGCGGCGATCCGCGGAGCGGTCGTGGGCTGGGGCAAGCTGGAACGAACCGGCACGGTCAAGGCGCACGGTTAGCGTAGGCTGCGAAAAACACGCGATCATCGTCCTGCCGCACGATGCGATAATTCCGCTCGAGAGCGCCATGCACCGCCGGTGTCAGCGGGAAGGGCGACGATTCCTCGAGCTGGACAATCGCGTAATGCCGCTGGCCGATCGCGCGCACGAGCGCCGCGTCGCTGCGCGCGCCGGTGAGATAGGCCTGCTCGATGTTGAACACGTCGACCGCGGCGGCCTTTCCCGCCCAATAGCAGAGCGACAGCATCTCGCAGATCGCCGGGCCATCCGCCCGGCGCAACAGCGCGATCTCGGCAGCCGCCGTCGCGCGATCCTCGGCCATCGGGCGCACCCAGTAGTCCGTGCTGCGCCAGTCTGCGTCGAGCGACCAGACGCCGAGCGCAAGCGGGATGGCGTAGAAGGCGGCAGCGATACTGCGCCCGAAGGTCAGTCGATTCAGCAGCAGTCCCGCGCTCAATGCCAGCGCGATATCGGCATCGAACAGTGCATTGGCATCGACGCCAGCGCCGCCGCTGAAATAAACACCTGCAAGCGTCGCCAGAATGACGTAGAGAGCGCAGAGCACGATATGGCGGTCATGCCGCCCGATGGCGAACATTGCCGCTGCACCGATCAAGGGAACGGCGCTCCAGCGCAGCCATAGCTCCAGCGCCGCCTCGATATTCGCGAAGGAATAGGTCCGCGCGGAGTCGATCACGCCCAACAGGCTGAAGCCGAAAACCTGCTTGAATATGCCAAGTCCGATCAGCAGGAAGACCGCGCCACTGACCGCGAAGGTCACGGCCAGCCTGCGGTCCAGCAGTGCCAGCCAAGCGGCCACCGCCAGCGGCAACACGACAAGGTTGTGCTTGACGAAGAACGCGGCGACGAACAGCAGCGCCGCGAGCACCATATCGCGCGACGTGGGCCGCTCGCGCAGCATCGCGAGCAGCCCGCCGATCGCGATTGCATGGCCCAGCATCTGCGGATCGTCCATGCCGGCATAGTCGCTGGTCGCCATCACGCCGGCGGTAAAGAACAGTGCTGCGAAGGCGGCCTCGAGCCGGCTGCAACCCATCCGTCGCGCTGCCGTCTCTATGCCCAGCGCCAGCGCGAACAGCGCCGCCAGCGCCACGATCCGACCCGCGATCACCGCGTCGCCAGTGAGCGCGGCAACGGCGCCGACGAGGTAGAACGACAGCGGCGGATAATTGTCGATCATCAGGCTTGGCGCGGCAGGATAGGGCGAGCCCGTCGTCATCGCGGCCTGGGTGAAATAGGCGTTCCAGCCCTCGTTCGGATCGAACGCCACGTGGAAGCCGATCACGCAGACGATATGCATCAGGCCGAGCCCGACGCCGGCCGCCAGCAGCGCGGTCAGCAGGCGGAGCGCAAACATGTCTCTCGTCATCGACGCGCGCAGGTCTTGTCTGGCACGATGTCGTAAAGCGTATAGAAGCTTCCTTCCATCCGCTTACGCAGCAGCGCCGGCGCACGGGAATGCGGTCCCGCGCCGTGGATGACCAGCGCTTCATCATAGCTGCACTGGAAATGGATCAGATAGGGGAAGACGGACTTGTAATCCTCATCCACCTCCATCCGGCCGGCGGCGAGGTCTTCGAGCTCGTCGATATCGGGTGGCGATCCCTGCTGCGCCGTCGCCGCCGCGATGCGGCCGAGCGGCTGGCGCAGATGCACGACATGCTGACCGGCAGTGGTGAACATCAGAGGCGTGAACGCGCCGCGATCGATCACCGCGAACTCCGCCATGTGCCAATAGGGCTCGTCGGCCGACCAGCCGACCGAATCGCCGTCGAGTACGGTCAGCAGCCGCGCGTCGCGCGCGATGGCCGAGTCGTGCGCACGAAATTCGGCGAATTGCGCGTCGTAGCGCCGCCAGTCCAGCGTGAGTGCCGCGGCTCCCGCGGCGACAAGGACAATCGCCAAGGCCGCGCCCACCGCCACCACGCGGGGCGGGGCTTTCCACTCGAGCGATGCGAAGGCGAGCACACCGAGCACAGGCGGCAGCCGCATATGCACGCCCCACCCGCCCAGCGCCCATTCCGGCGCGAACAGCGCGCCAAGCGCAAACAGCGCAAGCGCGACGCGCATGCGCGGATGAACGGCGGCGCGTCCCGTCGCGACCGCCAGTACGAACAGCACGATCAGGATGGCGGTGAGCGGCAGAACCGGATGGTCGAAGCCGGCCTGAATGGCAGCCTCGAAACGATCCTGAAGCGTCTCGAGCAGGTCGAACGCGAAATTGCCGGCGCCCGCCGCCGCTGGCTTCAGCAGGAGGAAGCAGAGCGCCGATGGTAGGCAGCAGAGTGCGGGGGCCACGACTCGCCGCATCACCGCGCGGGCGGAGAATCGCTCGGCGAACAGCGCCGGCAGCTCATAGCCGCCGATGGCGAGCAGAAGAACGGCGAGCGCGAAGAGATGGCTGAAATAGATCGCGGTGAAGGCGATGGCGAAGCCCACGATATGGACGATGCCGCGGCGCCCATCCGTCGCGATCCAGGCGGCGAATACGACGAAGGCAAGGCCGACCGCGAAGCTGTAGTTGAAAAAGCCCCAGATGAGATTGGCGTTATAGGCGAAGAAGGCCGACAGCAGCACGCCAGGCCCGACGCGGCCGAACAGCGCCCGCTGGATCAGCGCCGGGCCCAGAACCCACAGAAGGACCGTTGCCGTCAGGAACAGCCGCGCCGCCGTTTCCAGCGTCATCGCCTTACTGAGCAGCGGCACCAGGACCTCGGAAGCGAGGTTCGGCAACGCTGCCCATTGCACGAAATAATAACGCGACGGTTCGCCGGCGATCAGCGCGAAGCTCGCCAGATGCGCGGGATAGTCCGGCATGCCGGGCATTGCGACGCACCACAAGGGTGCCGCAAGCAACAGGCCCGCCAACGCCAGGGTCAGCGGCCATTCGAATCCACGGATACGCGACATGCTGAGCTTGTACAGGCGAGCGCCCCCCAACCCCGCTATAGCGCCACCGCCGGCTAATGAAAATCCCGCGATTTGGGCAGCAGGCGGACATTGCGCGGATGCCGCGGGCTGCGGGAGTCCGGGCGTTGATAGACGACGTCCTCCAGCCGGCCTTGGAACGGCCGGATCGCGTCTTCCGACAGGCGCTCCAGCTCCGAACTGCGGTCGAAAATACGCTCCGCGACCAGATGCACGACATTGTCGGCCTTCTGGACCTTGCCCTCGACCAGCAGCAGGCGGGCGCCCATCACCTCCCGGCGGAAGGTCTCGAAGACGCGCGGCCAGACGACAACATTGGTGATGCCGGTCTCATCGCTCAGTGTGATGAACACCACGCCGGCATCGCCGGGCATCTGGCGCACCAGCACCACGCCGGCGCAGCGCACCCGGCGCCCGTCATCGGTCGCCTCGACCTCGGCGCAGCTTTTGACCTTTTCGCCCGCAAACATCTCACGCAGGAATTGCATCGGATAGCCTTTGAGCGACAGGCGCAGCGTCTGGTAATCGGCCAGCACATGCTCGCTCAGCGGCATGACGGGCAAGGGCGCGTTTGTCTCGTCCGGCAATTCCTTCAGGCGCTGGGCTTCGAACAACGGCAGGGTGTGGTGGTCGGGAATGCGGCGCACCGCCCACAGCGCCTCGCGCCGGTCCATGCCGAAGGAGGTGAGTCCGTCGGCCTCGGCCAGCACCATCAACCCCTTTTTCGGCACTTCCGTGCGGCGCACGAATTCGGCGAAGCTGCGATAGCCGTAACCGCGGTTCTCGACGATGGCGCGCGCCCAGTCCTCGCGGAAACCGTCGATCTGGCGAAAGCCGAGACGCAGCGCGAGCACGCCGCAACTGTTGCGCTCCAGCGTGTTGTCCCACTCGCTGAAATTGGCATCGGGCGGCAGCACCGCGACGCCGTGCTCGCGCGCGTCGCGCACGATCTCGGCTGGCGCATAGAAGCCCATGGGCTGCGAGTTCAACAGGGCGCAGGCGAAGGCCGCGGGATGATGGCACTTGATCCAGGCGGAGACGTAAACGAGATGCGCGAAGCTCGCGGCATGGCTTTCGGGAAAGCCGTAGGAGCCGAAGCCCTTGATCTGATTATAGCAGTTGCGCGCGAATTCGGAGTCATAGCCGCGCTTCGTCATGCCGCCGATCATCATCTCCTCGAACTGGTCGATGGTGCCGATATTGCGGAATGTTGCCATCGCGCGGCGCAGGCCGTTGGCCTGGTTCGGTGTGAACTTCGCCGCCACGATGGCCAGCTTCATCGCCTGTTCCTGGAACAGCGGCACGCCCATCGTTTTGCCCAGCACCTGCATCAGCTCATCGGGCGGTCCGTGCTCAGGCGACGGGGCGGGAAAGTGCACCAAATCGGGATTCTTGCGGCGCTGGAGATAGGGATGGACCATGTTGCCTTGAATCGGCCCGGGCCGCACGATCGCCACCTCCACGACGAGGTCGTAGAATTTGCGCGGCCTGAGGCGCGGCAGCATGTTCATCTGCGCGCGGCTCTCGACCTGGAACACGCCGATCGCATCGGCCTTGCACAGCATGTCGTAGACCTCGTCCTGCTCGCGCGGAACGTTGGCAAGCGTGTAACGATGGTCTTTGCGCTTCTCATAAGTGTCGAAAAGATCGAACGCCTTGCGGATGCAAGTCAGCATCCCCAGGGCGAGCACGTCGACCTTCATGATCTTCAGCTGGTCGAGATCGTCCTTGTCCCATTCGATGAAATAGCGGTCTTCCATCGCCGCCGGCCCGATGGGTACGATGGTGTCCAGGTAATCGTCGGTCAGCACGAAGCCGCCGACATGCTGTGACAGATGGCGCGGAAATCCCATGATCTGGTTGGCAAACCGGACCGCCTGCTCGATCGCCGCGTTCTGCGGATCGAGCTTGCCCTGGCGCACCTGGGCCTCCTTCATCTCCGAGCCCCAGCTCCCCCACACGCTGTTCGCCATCGCGGCGGTGATGTCTTCGGAGAGGCCGAACACCTTGCCGACCTCACGGATCGCGCTGCGCGGACGATAATGGATCACCGTCGCGGTCAGCGCCGCACGGCGATAGCCGTAGCGCTTATACATATGTTGAATGACTTCCTCGCGCCGCTCATGTTCGAAGTCGACGTCGATGTCCGGTGGTTCGCCACGGTTCTCGGATACGAAGCGTTCGAACAGAAGGTCGATCTGCATCGGATCGACCGCCGTCACGCCGATGGCGTAGCACACGGCCGAATTGGCGGCCGAGCCGCGCCCCTGGCACAAGATATTCTTCTCGTTGGCGAACGCGACCATGTCGCGCACCGTCAGGAAGTAGTGCGCGTACTTCTCCTTCGCGATGATCGCCAGTTCCTTCTCCAGCGTGTCGCGCACTTTGTCCGGAATGCCCTGCGGATAGCGCCGCGCGGCACCCTCCCAGGTCAGGTCGCGCAAATGCCCGTCCGCCGTCTTGCCGGGTGGAACCGGTTCGTGCGGATAATTGTAGGCGAGTTGCGCAAGCGAAAATTCGATCCGTTCCGCGAACCGCATCGTCTCCGCGATGGCCTCCGGTGCGTCCGCGAATAGGCGTACCATCTCCGCCGGCGTCTTCAGATGCCGTTCGGCATTGGCTTCCAGCAATCTACCGGCTTTGTCGATCGTCACATGCTCGCGGATGCAGGTGACGACGTCCTGCAGCGCGCGCCGTTCTGTGCTGTGATACAGCACATCGTTGACAGCCAGCAGCTTCGCGCGCGTCTGGGCCGCCAACGCCTTGAGCCGCTTCAGCCGCCGCCGGTCATCGCCATGATGCAGCATCGCCGCTGCCAACCAGACACGCCCGGGCGCCAGCGCTAGCAGTCTTTCGAGCGTCGCGCCGGTTTTTGCCAAGGCGCCGCGCGCCGGCGGCATCACGACGAACAGCAGGCCTTCGTGCCTTGCGTGAAGATCGCTCGCGTCGTGTTTCTGCGCGAGATCGTCCAGGAACAGCGTGCACTCGCCCTTGGTGGCGCGCCTTTCGCCGGCGGGCACGCGCAGCTTGCCGTGCGACAGAAGCTGGCACAGCCGCCCATAGGCCGCGCGATCGGTCGGATAGGCGAGGATGTCCGGCGTGCCGTCGGCGAAAACCAGCCGTGCCCCGATCAGAAGCTTGGGCTTCTTCCCCGTCAGGCGCGGATCCTCGAACGCCGCATAGGCGCGCACCACGCCGGCCAGCGTGTTGCGGTCGGCGATGCCGATCGCCTCATAAGCATAGCCATAAGCCGTGACGGCCAATTCCTCGGGCCGCGAGGCGCCGCGCAGGAAGGAGAAGTTCGACGTCACTGCGATCTCGGCATAAGCCGGCTGGCCTTCGAGCACCGGGATCGGCGCATCCTCCGGCGGCGGCTTAGGTGCACGCTTGTCGCGTTTTTCCGTCTTCATGCGAACAGCCCGTGCACATACCAGCGGGGCGCGAAGCGCTCGCGTTCATAGAGGCCGTCGCGATAGAGCCAGAAGCGGCGCCCTTCATCGTCTTCGACGCGGAAATAATCGCGCGTCGGCTGCGGATCCTGGTTCGCCCACCATTCCATCGCGATGCGTTCGGGGCCTTCGGCTAGGCTCACCGCGTGCAGCACGCGGCGCCAGCGGAAACGCAGTGGCGGCCCATCCGGCACCTGTGCCATCACGTCGATGGGTTCGGGCTTCTCCAGCAGGCGCAGCGGCCGCCGCGGCGCTTCACCGGCCAAGCGCGGCTCGAACGGGGTCGCCGATTCAGGTGCATGCTGCGCCGGCACGGCGACGCCGGCTGCTTCGGGGATATGGGTGTCCTGCGCCTGGAAGCTCAGCACGCGATGCGAACCGAAGCGCGCCGCCAGCCGATCGATCAGGAAGGCGATCTCCTTATCGTCGTCGGGCCGCGCCTCCAGCCCGATGCTTTCCGGAACCAGCCTTTCGACATGAATCGCCGCGAGCCGGACGAGATCGAACCCGAAACCGGGATCGAGCGGATCGGCCAGCGCGTCCAGTCGCGTGCGGAACAGCCGCAGGATCGTGGCCGGATCGCGCAGCGGCCGCGCGGTTTCTATTCCAATATGACGCACGACGCCGTCGGTGCGGAAAAAGGCGGCTTCGAGTATCCGTGCGCCCTGGCCGCGCTCCTCCAGCATGCCGCACAGCGAACGGGCCAGTGTGAGGATCGAATCCGCGATGACATCTTCCGTCATCACCGGCTCGGCGAAACGATGCTCCACCAGGAAATCGGGCAGGATGCGGCGCGGGCTGATCGGCTGCTCGCCCAGGCCGAGCGCGCGGTCGAGCTTGAAGACGAAGTCCTTGCCGAAGCGGGCATTGAGCTCGCTGCGCCCGCGCCCCGCCACCTGCGCGATCGTCTTCAGCCCTGCGCGCTTCAGCGCATGGGTTTCGTCCGGCTCCAGGTCAAGCGCAGCGACGGGCAGGAAGGCCGTGGCCTTCGCCTCCTCGCCGGGCATGGCAATGGTGCCGTCGGCATAGCGGGCGAGTGCGCGCGCCGCGGCCGCCGTTCCCGCCAGCGCGCCGCGCACGCAAAATCCCTGGGCGCCGATCTTGGCGCGCACCGCCCGCAGCATCTTCTCTTCGCCGTCGAACAGATGCGTCACACCGGTGACGTCGAGCAGCAATCCGTCAAGATGATCGATCGCGACGAAGGGCGTGAAGCGGTCGCACCAATCGGCGATCTGCGCCAGAAGCCTTGCGTCGGCTGCAGGCTCGGCCTCGACCACATTCAGTTCGCGCACCATGGCGCGCGCGCTGGCGAGCGCCATGCCCGGCTGCAGCTTCAGTGCTGCGGCTTTGGCGTCAGTGGCATAGAGGATGCGCGCATTGCCGCTGCGGATGGAGACGACCAGCGGCCGTTCATCCGGCGCGCCTTTGCGGCGCAGCCGGTCGGTCGGAAGCCGCGGAAACCACAGCGCCAGGATGCGTCGCCTGTTCGAAAGGGTCGCGGAAAGCGCCATCGTCACAACACCACTCCATCGTCCAGCGTCCGGTCTCTCCTTGCCGGTTGCGCGTCAATTCCGCGTCGAAGCGCGGGCTTCCCCAATCGTCGGCCTTGGCTGAGCGCGCCGTGCTCACGCGCCAGCGGGTCTGTGCCGCGCTCGGCGTGATCTGCGCTTCGCTGCGCAGCAGAAACGCGGTGACGCTGCTCATCTGCGCGCCAAGCACCAGGCGGCGCGAAGCGGTGAGGTCGAGGATTTTCGGATTGCCGGGAATCTCGACGATCACGCCGCCCAGTGCCCGGCAGTTCAGCGCGTCGGCGCCGGCGCGCAGCGCATCGGTCGCGTTGGCGGCGCGCATCAGAAGCACGCCGGCCGGATCGATCCCGAACTCGGCCACGCCGGTCGCTGAGATCTGGCCATGCTCCAGTGCGGAAAAATCCTGCACGATCCACAGCAGGCGCTTGGTGCCGCCCGCCCGTCGCGCCAGGGCCGCGGTGAAGCCATAACCGGCGCCATCGCGCGCGACCACTTCGTGCAGGGTGCCGCGCATCAGCCCACCCTGCAGTGTCCGGTCGGCCGCCGCATGGCCAAGTGGGGTCAGGTTGCGGCGGTTCTCACCCAGGATCGGGGTCAGAAGCTGCCGCGCTCCGGC
>Ga0265314_10006351_pt1 | contig 10481 bp, 12 predicted proteins | sample 4126metaG_FD_203106 | JGI IMG/M metagenome (GOLD analysis project Ga0265314, IMG submission 203106) | Rhizosphere microbial communities from Carex aquatilis grown in University of Washington, Seatle, WA, United States - 4-1-26 metaG | ecosystem: Host-associated > Plants > Roots > Rhizosphere >... | reverse complement strand
AACCGATGATCGTCCGCGTCTGGCGCCAGGCCGTGGCGGCGGGCATCGGACCGGTCGCGGTCGCGGCAGCCGAACCGCAAATCGTCGCCGCGATCGAGGCCGCGGGCGGCCGCGCGGTGCTGACCGATCCCGACCTGCCCTCCGGCTCCGACCGCATCTTCCAGGCGCTGGAGCGGATCGATCCCAAGGGCGCGCACGACGTGATCGTGAACCTGCAGGGCGATCTCCCAGGGCTCGATCCCGCCTATGTGCGCATCGTCGCAGAGACGCTGGCGGCGAGCGGCGCCGACATCGCCACGCTCGCGACGGAAATTGTCGATCCCGACCACCGCACCAACCCGAACGTACCCAAGCCCGTCATCGCCTGGAACGCGGACGGGCGGACGGGGCGGGCGCTCTATTTCACCCGTGCCTCCGCCCCCCATGGCGACGGGCCGCTCTATTTCCACATCGGCATCTACGCCTATACGCGCCGCGCGCTCGCGCGCTTCGTCGCCTTGCCGCCCTCGCCGCTGGAGAGGCGCGAGAAGCTCGAACAGCTGCGTGCGCTGGAAGCGGGGATGAGCATTGCGGTGGCGCGCGTGGACAGCGTGCCGCTCAGCGTCGATACTCCCGAAGATCTCGAAAACGCGCGCAGATTGCTGGGAAACAAGAATTCGTCATGAGTGGATCGGTCATCTCGAAAGCCCACCGCGTCGCCTTCCAGGGCGCGCCGGGCAATTACGCCAACCTCGCCGCGCGCGAGGCGCTGCCGCACGCGCAATACATTCCCTATCCGACCTTCGAGCAGGCGGTGGACGCGGTGCGCCGCGGCGAGACCGATCTGTGCATCATCCCGGTCGAGAATTCGCTGATGGGCCGCATCGCGGATATCCATCACCTCCTGCCCGATGTCGGCCTGCACATCGTTGGCGAGCACTTCCTGCGGATCCGCCATCAATTGCTGGGGCTCAAAGGCGCGACGCTCGCCGGCCTGAAAAGCGTCTACAGCCAGGGTCCGGCCCTCGCGCAATGCCTGAAGATCATCCGCGACCTGAAGCTGAAGGCCGAGGACTGGTTCGATACCGCCGGTTCCGCCAAGCATGTCGCGGAGCTGGGCGATCCCACGGTCGCGGCGATCGCCTCCGCCATGGCGGGCGAGCTATACGGCCTCGAGGTGCTGAAGGCCGATGTCGAGGACGAGCATCACAATCACACCCGCTTCCTCATCATGTCGCGCGAGTTCGACGTCGCGCCAAATGACGGCCGCCGGATCGTCACCACCTTCGTGTTCCGCGTGAAGAACATCCCCGCCGCGCTCTACAAGGCGATGGGCGGCTTCGCGACCAACCAGGTGAACATGACCAAGCTGGAAAGCTACCAGCTCGGCGGCTCCTTCAACGCGACGCAGTTCTACGCCGACATCGAAGGGCATCCCGACGACAAGAATGTGCGGCTGGCGATGGAAGAACTCGCCTTTTTCACCTCGAAGCTGACGGTGCTTGGCGTCTATCCCGCGCACGAATACCGGGACGACATGCCGTGAGCGACGCGGTCCACGACGCCGCGCTCCGCGATGTCGAGGGTCGTCACGACGATGCCGTCGCGCTTCTGCGCCATGCGTCGGATGGCGCCGATGTCGCGGCAACCCGCGTCCTGGGCAAGCGGCTGACGGTCGGGCGCAATGCGCCCTTCGCGCCGCTGGAGGGCGTGTCGCTGCTTACCGCAGCCATGGATCTGGGCGACGCCGAGGCGACGGCCGTGATGGCGGCCCTGACGGGCGCGGGAGCGTGGACGACGCAAAGCTGGCCGCGCGCACTCGATCTCCTGCAACTTGCGGCCGAACGCGGATCGGACGATGCCCGTGTGCAACTCGCTCTGCTGGCGCCGCCCGGGATGGCGGCGACGACCGATTGGAAGCGGCTGCGCGATGCCGTCCGGCTGGAAAGCTGGATCGTGCCGCCGGTGCCGCGCCAGGTGAGCGAGGCGCCGCGGGTCTGGACGGTGGAGAATTTCGCCTCGGCCGAGCTCTGTGCCTGGCTCATCGGGCGCGCCCGCGGACGCACGACCCGCGCCAAGGTTTTCGACGGCAAGACGGTGAGCGTCGACGGCAAACGGTCGAACAGCAGCTTCGGAGTCGACGTCATCGAGGCCGGCATCGTCGGACAGCTGCTTCGTTTTCGCATCATGGGCGCGACCACGCTCTCGGTAACGCATATGGAGCCCCCGCACATCCTGTACTACGCGCAGGGTGAGGAATTCGCGCCGCATTATGACGCCCTGTACATCAACGCGCCGGCCAGCGAGGACAGCGACCGCCAGGTGACCTTCCTGCTCTATCTCAACGACGGCTATGACGGCGGCGAACTCGCATTCGTCCGGACCGGCTTTCGCCACAAGGGTGCCGTGGGCGACGGCGTCTTCTTCACCAACATGGTCGGCGGCAAGCCCGACCCGTTGAGCGAGCATGCCGGCCTGCCGGTCACAAGCGGCGAGAAATGGCTCCTGTCGCAATGGATCCGCGACCGGCCGATCGGCGCTGCGAAATAGGGCCTAACGCGTGTGCCCGCTTCTCCATCGATAATATACCCGCGGCGCCGACCATCCTTCCTGCATCACTTCGTTCTCGCGCACGAAGCCTTCGCGTTCGTACCAGGCGATGGCTCGGGCGTTGGCGACCGCCGTGCGCAACAGAATTTCGTCGCACAGATGCGTCCGCGTGAATGCCAGTAGGGCCCTGCCGATGCCCTTGCCCTGATGCTCCGGCGCGACGAACAACTGGTCGAGATAATTGTCGGTCGTGCGGAACGCGAGCATCGCGGCGATCGCGCCGTCCAGCTCGGCCACGTAAAGCTGCCAGCCCTTGACGATCTCATCCGGAATGCGCGCCCGCAACGCCGCGAAGGTCGCATCCGATCCGGTTGCCAGGCCGGTCGAGACATGGCTGTCCATCCAAACGCGGGTGATCGCGTCATATTCGTCCTCCCGCGCCGGCCGGATCGCGATCGCGCTCACAGCAAGAAGCTCTCGCCGACGAAGGGCAGCCCAAGCTTCGTGATCACCCGGCGCGAGGCGTCGTTGTCGCGCGTCGTCGAATAGAACAGCGCCGGCTGGCGCGGCAGAAGTGTGCTCCACGTCGCGGTCACCGCCGGGGCCAGTCCGCGCCCCCGATGGGCTTCGATCGTATAAACGCCGACATCCGCCGCCAGCAGGCTCTTGCGCGCCGCGAAGGCGATGGCCGCGATTCCGTCGCCGGCAAGCGCGACGCACCACGGCTCCCAGAAATGGCTGAGATCGGTGAAGCCCGCCTCGATCATCTCGCGCGGCATGCCGTCGCGAACGATCCGCGCCCGCAGCGCGTTGCCCTCCGGCGTGCCGTGGCAGACGATGTTCGCCGCGCCCGGCCAGTGTGTGCCGCGCGGCAGGCGGTGGATCGGCCCATGATTGCGCGTCGTCAGCGGCGCGCTCGCCCCCACGATCTCGCGATAGGCCTCGGCGAAGCGCGGGCTGGCGCCCGGCGCGCGCACCGGCGGCTCGCGCAGGATCAATTCGTCGAAGGCGCGCGCCGCGGTGTCGTCGACATCCTCGCGGACATAGCCGATCCAGCCCTCCTCGCAGCCCGACATGTAGAGTACCGGCGCCGGCGAAAGCTCCGGATCGTTCTCGCACTGGATGCGTCTGGCCGGCGTCAGCCGGAACCGCGTCGCGGCCTGAAGGGCGAGCAGCGCGCGCGTCACATGTCGCCTTCCGCGAACGCCTTGATCAGGTGATGCGCTATGGCGACCGAAGGCGGCACGGAGATGTCGGGGAAGCGTTCGCCCGCGATCAGGCGCCGCGCTTTGTCGCGGTCCAGCCACATCGCGTCGGAGATTTCCTCGCCGTCCGGCTTGAAGTCGCGACTCTCCGCTTCGGCGAGGCAGCCGATCATCAGCGAGGACGGAAACGGCCAGGGCTGCGTCGCGTGATAATGCACCTTGCCGACCTTGCAGTTCACCTCTTCGATCAATTCGCGGCGCACCGCTTCCTCGATGCTTTCGCCCGGCTCCATGAAGCCGGCGAGCGCGGAATAGAAATTTCCCGGAAAGCGCTTGTTGCGTCCCACCAGGCAGGCCCCGTCATGCACCGCCAGCATGATCACCACCGGATCGGTGCGCGGAAAATGCTCGCTGTTGCACGATGGGCAGACGCGCTTCCAGCCCGCGTCGGCCAGTTCGCTCCTCGCGCCGCAATTGGGGCAGAAACCGTGGCGGTTGTGCCAGTCGATCATCGCCTTGGCCTCGCCCATGATCGCCGCGTCGGAAAGGGGCAGCGTGGCGGCCGCGGCGCGCGCATCGCGGAAATGGCCGAGGCCGGCCAGTGGCCCCTCAGCTGCCGGATCGCGCGCCGCCGATATGTCGAGTGCGAAGATCGCGCGGTCCTTTTCGAGACCGAGGAATACAATGGGCGCCTCCGGCGCGGCCAGCGAATCGGCGAGGCCCGGTTTCAGCAAGCCGAGTTCGACCGGCGCCGGCGCTTTCTCCGATCCGATGATGAACGGTTGCAGCCGCCACATCGGCAGGATGTATGACGACGCATCGCGGCGCCGGGCCGCGACCCAGTCGGCATCGGTACGCTTGGCGCTCGCCCGGTCGAGGGGGTTTCCGGCGAAGGGGATCATGAAGCACCTGATAGCTGTACGCCCCATGGTAGGGCGGAGCGGCCCGAAGATGAAACCGCGGGACCGACTCGCATTTTCCACAAGCCCGTCCTATATCCCCGCTCGGAAGTCGGTTGGACGGACCGCTCGCCAACCCGGTCAGGTCGGGAACGAAGCAGCCGTAACGAATCCGATCCGGGTCAGCTGGCTTCCACCTTCGAACATTTTCTCTGTGCCCGATGTAAAGCTCCCTTGACTCCATTTGGTCCACCTTCTATGTAAAGGACGCTTTACAAAGGAGCGACTTCCATGGATGTCGAACAGCGTGCTGGCCTGCGCTACATGGTCGAAATGGCCGGCGCCCTTTTGCTCATGGTGGGAGCGGCCTATCTGCGCCACTTTCACCTTGGCCCCATCACGGATCTCGCGCCGATCGTCCCGATCTGGATGCTGCTCTGGGCCAGCGTCCGTTACTATTTCCGCCTCGACGAATATCAGCGGCTGAAATACGTCCAGTCGGCGGCGCTGTCCGCCGGCATCCTGTTTTGCCTCGATTGGTCCTACCGCTTCGCGCAGCCGGTGTTCGGCCTTCCGCACCAGTCCGAGATCGTGTCCTGGCACTTCGCGATCATCTTCGTGATCGTGTCCGTCGTTTCGACCATCAGAGGCAAGCGGGCACGCCCGGCATGAGGAACCTGCTGAAGGATCTGCGCGCCGAGCGCGGGATGACCCAGGCCGATCTCGCCGCGAAGCTTTCCGTCTCGCGCCAGACCGTGATTGCCATCGAAACCGGCCGCTACGACCCCAGCCTGCCGCTGGCCTTCGCGATCGCCGAGCTTTTCGGCCGCAAAATCGAGGAAATTTTCATCCACAAGGGGTGAAGAATCTGCGGGCGCCGGCCGCGCCTGGCTTGGTATAGTTCTCGCCTCATGGATGAAACCGGCGAACCCTCTCTTGGCCTGGACCTCGGCCCCGCGCCCACGCCCTATCGCGTGCTGGCGCGCAAATACCGGCCACAGGATTTTTCCGGCCTGATCGGGCAGGAGGCGCTGGTCCGCACCCTGTCCAATGCTTTCGCGACGGGCCGCATCGCGCATGCCTTCATGCTCACCGGCGTACGCGGCGTCGGCAAGACGACCACGGCGCGCATCATCGCCCGCGCCCTCAACTGCATCGGCCCGGACGGCAAGCGGAAGGATCCGACGATCCATCCCTGCGGCGTGTGCGAACCCTGCGTCGCCATCGCCGAGTCACGGCATGTCGACGTGCAGGAGATGGACGCCGCGAGCCACACCGGCATCGACGACATCCGCGAGATCATCGAAGGCGTTCGCTACGCTCCGGCCAGCGCGCGCTGCAAGGTCTACATCATCGATGAAGTGCACATGCTGTCCAAGGCCGCGTTCAACGGCCTGCTCAAGACGCTGGAAGAGCCGCCGCCGCATGTGAAATTCGTCTTTGCCACGACCGAAATCCGCAAAGTGCCGGTCACCGTGCTGTCGCGCTGCCAGCGATTCGACCTGCGCCGTATCGAGACCGAAGAACTCGTCGGCCTTCTTTCGACCATCGCCGAGAAGGAAAACGTGAAGATCAGCCGCGACGCGCTGGCGCTGATCGCCCGCGCCGCCGAAGGCTCGGCGCGCGACAGCCTCTCGCTGCTCGACCAGGCCATCGCGCATGGCGATGGCCGCGAGATTCCGGCCGATGCGGTGCGCGACATGCTCGGTCTCGCCGATCGCGGCCGCGTGCTCGACCTGTTCGAGAAGCTGATGGGCGGCAAGATTGCCGACGCACTTGGCGATCTCGGCCAGCTCTACGATCACGGCGCTGATCCGCTGGCGGTGATGCAGGACCTCCTGGAGATCGTGCATTTCCTCACCCGCGTGAAGGTCGCGCCGGGCGCCGAAGGTTTCTTCGACGGTGGCTCGGGCGAGGCCAAGCGCGCCGCTGCGATGGCGGGCAAATTGTCGGTGCCGTCGCTGACCCGCGCCTGGCAGGTGTTGCTCAAGGGCCTGCTCGAAGTGCGCGACGCGACGCGCCCCGTCGCCGCCTGCGAGATGGCGCTGATCCGCCTCGCTTATGCTGCCGATCTGCCGCCTACCGACAAGCTGGTGCGCGATCTGTTGGACGCCGACATCAAACCCCGCGCCGCGCTCCCGCCGTCGGGCGGCGAAGCCCGGGGTGAAGGAGCGGCGCCGCGCGCGACCTCGTCGGCCGGTCCCGCTGCCAGCGCAAAGCGCGCGCCGGAACCGACGCTTGCCGCCTCGCCGCAAGTCCAATTGCGTTCATTGCAAGACGTCATCGCCCTGCTCGAACCGACTTCGAGCCTGAAGGTGAACCTCGAACACAACGTCCACCTCGTGCACATGGAGCAGGGCCGCATCGAGATCCGGCCCACGCCCAAGGCGCCGACCACGCTGGCGGGCGATCTGTCGCAAAAACTTTTCGCACTGACCGGTCAGCGCTGGTCGATCTCGATCTCGCGCGAGGCCGGCCTGCCGACGCTCGCCGAGCAGAAGCGCGATGCCAAGGCGGCGAAGTTCGAAAGCGTGACGCAGGAACCTCTGGTCCGCGCCGTGCTCGACCGCTTCCCGGGCGCCGAGATCAAAGAGGTTCGCTGCATCGCCGACGAAGACATCGCCGCGCCGACGCCGGAGGATGAGGGATGACAGGCCTTCGTGGAATTGACGCGATCTGACGTCGCCCTTCAAAGAAAATTCGTCGGCCAGATCATCGTGCGCCACATATGCGCGACCGGCGAATTGTCGAAGCCGAGACCTTCCTTCGGCTGCTTGAAATGTCGCCCCACCACATCCTCGAACGCGCCCGGATCGATCGTCACCGAATCGTCGAAGGAATAGATGTCGTTCAGGCAGATGATGCGCGAGGTCATATACCAGCGATGCCGGCGCGCCACCGCATAGGCATCCTGCAGATAGCCCGGCACCGCGTAGTCGGGACCGAAGAAGCGGTTATAAGCCTCCGGATATTCGTAGCCGACCTCGGGATCGGGAAAGAACCGTAGCGCCTGGTGCTGCTGGATTGCCCAGCTCACCTCTTCGTCGACATAAGGCGCGACGAGCTGCGCGCTCCAATAGGCGTGATCGGTGCGGATCAGGATGCCGTTCGAGATGTCGTGCAGCAGGCAGGCGAGCACGATCTTGTCGGGATGCCCCGCCTTGCGCGCCAGCATGGCGCTTTGCAGCAGGTGATTGCAGGTGATCCGCCCGAAGCGCAGCCGGAAGAAATCGAGCAGTTTCGGCTTCGCCGGCATCTTCGGCAGCGCCGGATTGTCGCCCTGCATCATCACCGTGCCGGGGCGCAGTTGCGCCACCACGGCGCGCTCGCCGGCGCATTCGAAATCGCCCGCCGTCGCGATGGGCTGCGACAGAATAAGCCGCTGTTGCGCGCTGTCGGACATGGCTATCTCCCGTTGGCGCGCCGACCATGGCAAGAAACCGGCAGCCCTGCTAGATCGTGGCCATGAGCACTGCGTCCATCGGTCCCGAGATAGAACGTCTCATCCAGCTTCTCGCCAAGCTGCCCGGCCTCGGCCCTCGTTCGGCCCGCCGCGCGGCGCTCAATCTGCTCAAGAAGCGCGACGTGTTGCTGGAACCGCTGGCGCTCGCGATGCGCGATGCGGCCGCGGCCATAAAGACCTGCGAGATCTGTGGCAATCTCGACACGACCTCGCCCTGTTCGCTGTGCCGCGATCCGCGCCGCGAAACCCATGTGCTCTGCGTGGTGGAAGACGTCGCCGATCTGTGGGCGCTGGAGCGCGCCGGCGTGTTCCGCGGCCGCTATCACGTTCTGGGCGGCGCGCTCTCGGCGCTCGACGGCGTGACGCCGGAGCGGCTCAACGTCGCCAGCCTGCTCGGCCGCGTGAAAGCGGGCGTCGACGAAGTGATCCTCGCGATGAACGCGACGGTGGAGGGCCAGACCACGGCGCACTATCTGATGGACGCGTTGGCGCCCTCGGGCGTTAGCGTCACGCGCCTCGCTCACGGCGTCCCCGTCGGCGGCGAGCTCGACTATCTCGACGAAGGCACGCTGAGCGCCGCGTTCAAGGCACGACGGAGCCTCTAGGCGCCCGGCAATTTCGGCGGCAGGTCTTCCGCCGGCCCCAGCTTCGCTTGCCCGATCCGGTCGGCGTGGCGCTCGATCCCCTTGATCGAGGTTTCGATCATGCCGATGTCCTTGTTGGTTCCGTCGAAATGCTTGCGCAGATCGCCGACGCGGTCGCCCAGCCGCTTCACGTCCTGCAGCAGCGCGCCGACTTCCTTCTGAATTTCGAATGCCTGTTCGCGCATCTTGGCGTTGCGCATCAGCGTCTGGATCGTACTGATCGCGAGCATCAGCACATGCGGCGACATGATCACGACCTGCAACCGCCGCGCCTGCTGCACGACATCGCCGAACGAGGTGTAGAGCTCGGCATAGATCGACTCGGACGGCACGAACATGATCGCCGGCGTCTGGACCTCGCCGGGGATGAGATATTTCTCCGCGATATCCTTCACATGCTTCTGCACATCGGCCTTCAGCCGCGCCGTCGCCAGCTTGCGCTCCTCATCCGTGGCCAGGCCCCGCAAGGTCTCGAACGCCTCCAGGGGAAATTTCGAGTCGACCACGATCACACCGGGCACGTTGGGGATGCGGATGACGCAATCGGGCCGCTTGCCGTTGGAGAGCGTGAACTGGAAATCGTACTGATCGGGCGCCATCTGGTCGGCGATGATCGCCTCCATGCGCTCTTGCCCGAAGGCGCCGCGTGCCTGCTTGTCGGAAAGGATTTCCTGCAGGCTCACCACCTGTCCCGACAGCGCAGTGATGTTCTTCTGCGCCTGATCGATCACCGTCAGCCGCTCGCCGATGCCACCCAGCGTCGCGGCGGTCTTGTCGGTCGATTCCTTCAGGCTGTCGCCAAGCCGCTGGTTCAGCGCGTCGATGCGTTCGCCCAGTACCTTCTGCAAAGCCGCCTGGCTGTCGATGCTCTGCTGGAAACGGCCAAGGATATCGCCCTGGCCCTGCAGCACGCTATCCAGCCTGGGATCGGGACGCGGCGGCTCGAGCGGCGGCGGCGTCGCACGCCCGCGCATCGCGAAGGCGACGATTCCCGCCGCTGCCACGATGGCGATTGCCAGGACGATAAGGGCTAAATCCATGTGTTTCCGCGCATTCTCTTGACCGGCGCCGGGCCAGCGCTTATTTCCGGCTCATGGCTGTACGACCCATCCTTACCGCGCCCGATCCGCGTCTCAAAGCCGTCTCGAAGGCGGTCGAGACGGTCGATGCCGCGACGCGCCGGCTGATCGACGATATGGTGGATTCGATGTACGCCGCCGACGGCATCGGCCTCGCCGCGGTGCAGATCGGCGTGCCGGACCGCATCATCGTGATGGATCTCGATCAGCGCGACGGCAAGAAGAACCCGCGCCATTTCATCAATCCGGTGATCACCTGGCGGTCGGACGAGGTCGCGCTGTTCGAGGAAGGCTGCCTCTCGGTGCCCGAGATCTGGGAAGACGTCGAACGCGCCGCGCGCATCAAGGCGACCTATCTGGACCGCGACGGCAAGCGCCACGAGCTTGAGGCCGACGGCCTGCTCGCCACCTGCCTGCAGCACGAGATGGATCATCTCGAAGGCGTGCTGTTCATCGATCATCTCTCCAAGCTCAAGCGCTCAATGGCGCTGCGCAAATTGCAGAAGGCGAAGCGTCTGAAAGAGACGGGGTAGGGCGTGGCGCTCCGCCTTGCCTTTCTGGGCACGCCCGATTTCGCGGTGCCGACGCTTGCCGAATTGATCGCGGCCGGTCATGACATCGCCTGCGTCTATTCCCAGCCGCCGCGGCCCAAGGGCCGCGGG
>Ga0265314_10006350_pt1 | contig 10481 bp, 7 predicted proteins | sample 4126metaG_FD_203106 | JGI IMG/M metagenome (GOLD analysis project Ga0265314, IMG submission 203106) | Rhizosphere microbial communities from Carex aquatilis grown in University of Washington, Seatle, WA, United States - 4-1-26 metaG | ecosystem: Host-associated > Plants > Roots > Rhizosphere >... | reverse complement strand
GAAACCGTCGCTTCACACTCCGAACCAGAGCCAGCCGTTCCACCATCCTCTCAGAGTGATTCTTCCACGGATGCGCCCCCGGCCAGTCCTTCCGTCTCGGCGCCCGACGAGCAGGTTCGAACAGAACCGCGCAAGGACGATATCTAGCCCGCGATCGCAGCGCTTCGCCGACGGCAACAAAGTGATTCCGTGTGTAATCATATGTAGGTATAGGTAATATTAAAGCTCACTTGTGCGCAGAAAACTATCAACAGGAAAAGTCAAGTAACTACAAAGTGATAGAATTTTGATCCACAGGCTTCCGGCTGATAGCATTTTGTGAAAAAGGACGCCGCAACGGGCGATTTTCACAGGATGGCCGACCACGACTCTAGGCTGCCACCAGCCTGCCTTGGCGGGGACGAGATTCAGCCGCCACCGCCGGATACCCAACTTGAGTTTGCCTTCGCGACAGCGCGCGAAGCGAGCCCACGTCACGTTCCCGTTTCCTCGCGCCAGGAACTGCGCGCTCGGAATCCAGGACGCAACTTACAAGTGTCGGTGGCGGAGCGGTCGCTCGAAGAGATCCAACTCGAACTCGGCGTCCTAAGCCACATGCCTTCCGGAAAGATCCTGGGTCTGAAGCTGACCGAGAATCGGCACACCATCATCTCGGTCCAGCGCGGTCGTGACTTCTACCGGGTTCGCGTTCACGGGATGTTTGCCGAGGCCGAACCGCGCCTGGTGCGGGCACTGGCGCGCTACGTGGTTCACAACGATGCGCGAGCCTCAGCACAGCTGAGCGAGTTCATCGAAAGCAACCAGCACTTGATCCGGAAACAGCCGCCCCAAGTCCGGCGCATGGTGCTGCGCACGCGCGGCCAGGTTCATGACCTTGCGGCTATCTTCGACCGGCTCAACCGGCGCTACTTCGGAGGCAAGCACGAAGCGCGGATTACCTGGGGTCCCCAGCGTAGGCCCGCGCAGCAGCGCTCCATCAAGGTCGGAAGCTACTCGCTGGAAGACCGTCTGATTCGGGTTCATCCTGTTCTCGACAGTGAAACGGTTCCCGGCTACTTCCTCGAATGGATCGTCTTTCACGAAATGCTGCACGGCAAGCACACCATTCGCGAGGTGGGCGGCCGCCGCTGCTTCCACCCGCCCGAGTTCTCACGCGAGGAGCGCCTGTTCCCTGGCTATGGTCGAGCCCGGCTATGGGAAAAGGCCAACCTGGACCGTTTGCTCGCCGGCTAGCACTGCCAACTTGGCAAAGCCAGCCATGGAATTGCGTCAGGGATGCGCGGCGCAAGCTCGCGGCCAAGTCTTCTCGCGCCGGCAAAGGACTTTCTTCATGGAACGATTGATGCTAGTTCCGTCACGACAATGAAGACGAAGAGATATTTCCTACTTGTGCTGGCTCTTGTGGGCGCGGGAACGGGTTGCGGCCACGGCCGCTATCTGCCGGGGACGACCATCCTGGCCAACGAAACCAACCGGGAGATCATCGATACCGTCGAAGAGTATCGGATGAAGCTCACCGAGAAGAACGTCGACGGCCTTTTGCTGTTGGCGTCGGAAAAGTACTTCGAGGACGGCGGCACGCCGCAGTCCAATGACGACTACGGATATTCCGGGCTAGCGACCATTCTCACCGGGCGCTTGCAACGCGTGGAATCCATCCGCTACGACATCCAGTACAAACGTATCACCATGGGCGCCGACGGCCGGGCGGTGGTGGAGGCGTTCCTGAGCGGCGCCTTCGAGCTGCAGGGCGAAGTCGGAGAGCGCTACCGCAGGGTGAACGACTTTCACCGCTTCGTGCTCGAGCGCTCTACCACTGGTGGTTCGGCGAAGTGGAAGTTCGTTTCTGGGATGTAGGACACTGGTCGCGTGGGCGAGGCCGCGCGAAGCGCGGGGGTGCAGGGTGGGTGGCGAGTGCCGAGGGCAAAGCGAGCCGGCGAGCTTTGCTCGCCGCGCACCATCGCGGGAGGGTTTGGGAACCCTCCCAGGGTTCCCATCTACAATTGAAACACGAGGAGGCGCGTCTCGATTGGGCCATTGTACAGCCGGTGCGAGATGGTAGGCCGGCGCTTCAGTATCTTGGCGAAGACAGGGTTGCCCGAGAGGCAGACAGCGCGCCAGCCCGCCATGGCGTCGAAGGCTCGCGCCATGATCGCGTACAGGCGCTCGACGTCGGCGCCAGAAGCCGCAGGCTCGAGTCGCTCGCCGTAGGGCGGATTGGTGCATAGCGTGCCCGATGCAGCTTGCCGCGCGAGGCTTGCGATGTCGGCCACCTCGAATGTGATATCGGGCAGCACGCCCGCGGCCTCGGCGTTCTTGCGTGCGGCCGCGATGGCGGTCTTGTCGATGTCGCGGGCCAGGATCGGACAGGGTGCGGAAGAGCGGATGCTTTCGCGCGCGGATTTGAGCAGTGTCTCCCAGATCTTGCGTTGATCGGGCGTCGACCAGCGCTCGAAACTGAAGCGGCGGCGAAGCCCCGGTGCGATGTTTCTCGCCACCAGCGCGTGCTCGATGGCCAAGGTGCCCGAGCCTGCCATGGGATCGATGAAGGGCCGATCGGTTGTCACACCACCCAGGCTGAGCACGGCCGCGGCCAGGGATTCCTTGAGCGGGGCTTCCACCATGGCCACGCGATAGCCCCGGCGATGCAGCGGCTCGCCGGCCAGGTCGACGAAGAGACGCGCCTCGCTGCCACGAACGTGCAACACGACCGAGACGTCCGGGTCATCTACCCTGACGTCGGGGCGCCGCCCGTTGCGATCGCGAAGCATGTCCACGATGGCGTCCTTGACCTTGAGCGCGGAAAAGCCCGAGTGGCGCAGGTTGGGATTGTCCTGCGTGGTCGCGTGGACCGCGATGGTCATGCCGCGACCGACGAAGTCGGTCCAGTCGACCTCGCGGGTTTGGGCGTAGAGCTGGTCGGCATCGCTGGCCTGGAAGGCGGCCACCTCAAGCAGCACGCGCATGGCAACGCGCGAGTGCAGGCAGACCTTCATGCCGTCCATGAAGGTGCCTGCGAAGGAGACCCCGCCGGTGGCGCCGCGTGGCCCATGGATTCGCAAGGCCACGAGTTCGCGCCGAAGCGCGCCCTCGGTTCCCTTGGCACAGGTGACGAAGAATTGGCAGTTGCTGGAGTTCACAGTGACGGTCCGCCGGGAGCGACACCATGCAATCCATCGCAGGATGAGGCAAGGCCAATTTGAGATGTGCGTGCTACCATGGCTGCGCTGTTGTTCCTAGCCACTTACGAACCTTGGAGGAACCATGAAAGCCGACCCTGCACCTTCGTCGAGGCATTTTCGAGGGTGGATCCCCGATCTTCCCGATCATCGCGATTTTCTTTACGCCGATGTGCGCCCGACGGGCGTGCGCTTGCCAAAATCCGTGGATCTTCGGCCAAGCATGTCCCCGGTGGAGAATCAGGGACAACTGGGAAGCTGCACGGCCAACGCCTTGGCCGGCGCCCTGGAGTTTCTCGAAGTCAAGAGCGGCCAGTCCTTCGTCGACCTGAGCCGGCTGTTCATCTATTACAACGAGCGCGCCATCGAACACTCGGTGGGAAGCGATTCTGGCGCCATGATCCGCGATGGCATCAAGACCCTGGCAGCGCAGGGCGTGTGCCCGGAGAAGGAGTGGCCCTACGTGATTTCGACGTTTACCAAGAAGCCCTCCGCCAAGTGCTACACCGATGCGAAAAAGCACACCATTCAGACCTACCATCGCATCGTCTCGCTTGCCGAGATGCGCGCTTGTCTGGCCGATGGGTACCCCTTCGTGTTCGGATTTTCGGTCTACGAAAGTTTCGAGTCGGCGACCGTGGCCAAGAGCGGCGTGCTCAACATGCCCAAACCTGGCGAGCGCCAGGTCGGCGGCCATGCGGTTTGCGCCGTGGGCTACGACGACGCGGCCAAGCGCGTTCTGGTGCGCAACTCATGGGGGCCCGCATGGGGCAAGAAGGGATACTTCACCATGCCCTATGACTACGTCGCCAATCGCAACCTGTCCGACGATTTCTGGACCGTTCGCGCATAGCACGCCCAGATCGCCAGCGGCGTGTCGCGGCTGAAGTCCGCGCCGATTCTCGCGGAGCCGATTCTCGCGGAGATCGGGGGATGGGAGTAAAATATCCTGCGGCCGAGTGCCGACGGAGACATGCACAAGTGGCGAGTAGACCTGGGAATAGAGCGGCACTTCTAGCCCTAGCGGCGTTGCTTGCGGGCGGGCGCGCCTGGGCGCAAACCGACAAGCCTCGCTTCGTCATCCTGCTCGACAATTCGACCTCGATGACGCAAAACCTGGCCGGCGTCCAAACCCATGGCGACGGATCGGAAGCCCAGCCAGGTTGCAATATCGACGGCAAGTCGACCGCGGGTTGGCCTTACGACGACAGCAAGCTCTATCTGGCCAAAGCCGCGGTCATCGACACCATCTCCGCGTTTGGCGCGGCCGAATTCGCCCTGGCCACCTACAGCCGCACGCAGCTTGGCCAGGCCTGCGCCAGCAACGCCGATTGCACGGCCTTGGTTCCGGGCGCGGTTTGCGTCGATGTGCCCGGCGACAGCACCACGCAGAAGTACTGCGCCACCCACGCAGGCGACAGCTACATGGAGTGTTCCACGGGAACCGGCTGCACGAGTTGCTCCAATCCGTCGGACACCAACGACTTGGTATTCGACTGGGGCTCCTTCGATTGTCTCTATACCAAGTGCAGCTTTGCCCAGGGCTGCATCGGCGGCCAGGTCATCGTCGGGTTCCCCACGACGGGAACGTCGAACCTCCTCGACATCTACCATTGGATCGACGGCAAGGAAGACTTGCCGCCGTTTTCGGCCAGCTCGAATCGCGAGCTGCGCGCGGTCACCATGACCCCGCTTGCCTCGGCCCTCGATTCCGTGCGGGCATGGCTGACCGACGCAAGCCAAACCAAGGTTGGCGCCGGTGCCGGGTTGCTTTCGACCAATACCGCCGCCCGCGATCCGCGCGCGTCTTGCCGGCCCTACAACATCATTTTGATCACCGACGGCGAAGACACGTGCAGTCCCAGCTCGACCAGCGATCCCGTGACTGCGGCCGGGGCTGCCTACAGCGCGGGCATCAACGTCTACGTGGTGGGCTTCGGCACCGGCCTCTCGACGGTTCTGGCCAGCATGGCAATGGCCGGTTCAGGGCAGCGCCAGGCTGCCTACTTTGCATCGAATCGCGCCGACTTGACCGCCAACCTTGGCGACATCTTGCTCAACGCCATCCCCAAGCCCAGGTGCAATTGCGACGCCACCTGCTACGACCAGTCCGCCGCCTTTCCGCTCAAGGGACAGCCCTGCACGGTGGGCGTCGGTCGATGCAAACGGCAGGGTTTCTATGCCTGCAACGCCGCGGGCGACGGCGTGGTATGCGCGAACGCGGCGGCCTGTGGAGCCACGGCACTCGTTCCCGGCACGCCCGCGGCCGAGCAATGCGGAACGTTGGCCGGCTGCCAGGCGCCGACCCCCGCCGACTGTGCCGACGAGAACTGCGACGGAAACATCGACGAAGGGCTGTCGTGTTCGTGCGTCTCCAAACCCGAGGTCTGCAACGGGCTCGACGACAACTGCAACGGCATCGTGGACGACATCGCGCAAGTCGCCTGCGGGCTCGACCTTGGGGCGTGCAAGCCCGGCCTCACGGCGTGCGTTTCCGACGGTGCAGGTGGACAGAAGGTGGTTTGCCAGGGCGGGGTTGGGCCGACGGCCGAGCTATGCGACGGTATCGACAACGACTGCGACGGAATCGTCGACGAATTCGCACAGTCTTGCTATCCGCCGGGCGCCGCTGGCTGCAGCTACGATGCTACAAGCAAGACCTGGACGTGCGTCGGCGCGTGTGCGACGGGCATGCAAGTCTGCTCCGCCGGAACGTGGCAGGCGTGCGTCGGAGCCGTCACACCCGTAGACGAGATTGCGTGCGATGGCCTCGACAACAACTGCGACGGTCGCGTCGACGAAAACAATCCGCCCGCCACGGACACCTGTTACCCGCCGGCAACGGCGGGTTGCAGCTACGATGCCGGGAAGAGGACTTGGACCTGCGTCGGCGAGTGCACCGCCGGCCACCAGGCTTGTGCCGCCAACAAGATGGGCCTGACCTGCTCCGGCTCGCGCGTGCCAATCGCCGAGTTGTGCAATGGCAAGGACGACGATTGCGACGGTCTCATCGATGAGGATTTTCCAACCCTCGGGCAACCCTGCAACGAACAGTCGTGCCAAGGCGCCGGGCAGTTCGTGTGCAACGCGGCCGGAACCGATGTGGAATGCACCGTGACCGCCACCGGCCCCACGCCCGAGGTGTGCGACGGGCGCGACAACGATTGCGACGGCCAGATCGACGAAGCACCAGGCCCAGGCGAGCCCGCTATGCCGGGCGTCGGGGTGGTTTGCGGCAGCGACGTGGGTGAGTGCAAGACTGGCGTGTCGACTTGCACGAACGGCAAGATCGTCTGTGCTTCGGTTGGGCCGACACCCGAGATCTGCGATGGCAAGGACAACGACTGCAATGGCAGCATCGACGATGGCCTGAGCCCGCCAGGGAGTAGCTGCAATCCAGACGGCACGACGCCTGGCCAGGCCTTGGTCGGGGAATGCCGGACGGGTACCTTCGTGTGCCGCGGCAGCGAAGGCTGGAAGTGCCAGGGCGGGGTCGGCCCGGCGCCCGAGATCTGCGACGGCAAGGACAACGACTGCGACGGGGTGATTGACAACAATGCATCCTGCGCCGCCGGCTACGTTTGTGTCAGCGGTCAATGCGTACCCACCTGCACCGAGGGTGGCGAACAATACCCGTGCCCGGCGGATCGCTTCTGCAAGAACGGGGCGTGCATCGTCAAGGCTTGCGCGCAGACCCCCTGCCCCGCCGGCAAAATCTGCCAGGACGACGGAGCCTGCCTGGATCCATGCTCCAAGATCACCTGCCTCCAGGGCGCAACTTGTGTGAACGGCGTGTGCGTCGACTGCTACTCCAAGGGATGCCCAGCCGGGCTGCTGTGCATCGACCGCGCATGCTCTGTGGATCCGTGCGCGGGCAAGACCTGCGGAGCTGGCCAGTTCTGTAGCGCCGGCGCGTGCGTGCCGAGTTGCGCGGGCGTTGTGTGCGGGACGGCCCAAGTGTGCCAACAAGGCGTTTGTGTGAAAGCAACGTGCCCGCAGACCTGCGACCGGGATTCGTTCTGTGACGTCAAGGCGGGCACGTGCCGGCCGTCGCCGTGCTCCGCCATCGCATGTCCGGCAGGCACGCTGTGTGTGAATACGACCGGGCAGTGCGCGAACAATCCTTGTGAACAGGTCCATTGTGGCAAAGGCCAGAATTGCGTGGTTGGCGACGACGGTTCGCCCGATTGTGCGATTCCAGCCGTGACCGGCGCTACTGTCCAAACGCAGGCCGCGGGCAGCGGCATCTTCGGGTGCACATGTTCGGTCGCGAGCCCCACGCGAAACAGCCGCCACAGCTGGCTCCATGTTCTTGGAGTGGCGGCCGCGGCCGGAATCTTGCTGCGGCGTCGGCGGGCGCGCTCGACCTTTAGGTAACGAAGGCGCGCGGCAGGGCCAGGGCGTATTCGATGGCGGGCTGAATCTTGTCCGGCGCGAGACCGCGCCAGTAGACGTGCCAATCGGGAAAACGAATCAGCCCGTCGCACTGCTTGGTATAAAAGGGGACGATGGGGTTGTTCGGGCGCGCTCGCCAAAAGAACGTCGGGAAGTCGCGCGTGAGCATGGCCCAGATTTCGCCGCCGATGCCTTCGCCCTGGGCTTGGCGATTCACCGCGAACTTGCTCAAGTAGGGCGCGATGTCGGTGCTGCCGAAAAGCGCGGCCCCCAGGTAGTTTTCTTCCAAATACACGTGTTCCGACTGCGCGACCACCAGGCCGCCGTCCTCCATGGCCCCAGGCACAAGCGCGCGGCCGAAGGCGGATTCGAGCAGCTCGGTCAATCGGCCGCGGTCGACTGCGCCGAGGCCGCTGTGCTTTTCGATGCGCGAGCCCTTGCGAATCATGGTGCCGGCGCCGCTGACCGTGAAGAGCTCGCGCAGAAGCTGCAGCGGATTCACCACCGCGACGTTCATGCGCTGGGGCAGCTGCTCAAGCAGGATCTTCACATGGCGAAGCAGCGAGGCATGCCGACGTGGCAGATCGCCCGTGGTGAGCAGGCGTTCGTAGTCGGTCGACAGGTTGACCAGCGAAATGCGTGGCGCGCCCTCGCGCTCGATGCCTGCGCTTGTGGAAAGAAAGATCACCTTGCGCGATTCGAGGCTGGCGGCCAGGGTCCGCAGCAGGCGGAAGCGGTCGTCGATGGCGAGCGTCTTGGCGGCGTCGAGCGAGACGATGGGAATGGTGTTCTGTTCAAGAGTCTGCCGCACGCTGGTTTGGATTTCCTGCGGCAGATCCGTGCCCGAACCGATGACCTTGGCCGGCACCTCGTCTTCGAGCAGCCATTCCAAAATGCGCTGCGATTGCTTGTCGGCGTCGCGCGCGTCGAGCAACCCGACCAGCACCACGGGATACAGCCCAAGGCCGGCCAGGATGCGCAGATCGAAGTGAAAGGGATCGAGCGCGGCGCGCACGATTTGCGCGTCCGCCGCGATGATGGCGAAACTTTCCTTGCGCTGCGAGCGGAAGAGCTTGAGGTAGAGATCGACGTCGGCCTTCTGGCCGACGCTTTCGAGAAAGCGGTGAATGATATCGGGGTCCATCAGCGAATAACCTGAAGGAAGATTCGCACAGCTTCCTCCAGTTCGTCGAGATCGACGTATTCGTCGGCCTTGTGGGCCTGCTCGATGCGGCCGGGACCCAGTACCACCGCGTCGATGCCTTGCTCGACGAATTGGCCGGCTTCGGTGCCGAAGGGCAAGTCCACGGGGCTAGCCGCGCGGTCGCCCAAGAGAGGCGCAAAGGATGATAGGTCGCGCGTCTCGAACGCGGGATTGGCCGCGATGGGCTGCCAATCCATCGTCAGCGGCGCCGCAGCGATGCGAACCGCTTCTTGTGCCTGGTCGATGATACTGGTGACGTCAACGCCGGGCGCGGGGCGCATAGAAAACGTCAGCGTGGCAGTCGCGGGAATGATGTTGAAAGCCAGGCCGCCGTCAAGCGCAGCGATGTTCATGCACAGTCCGCGCAAGCCTTCCGGGCCGAGAGCGCGGCAGCGCACGCCCAGATCGTCGAGCGCGACCGCGGCGCGGGCGAGCGCGGTGAGAGGATTGGGCACGGTCTCGGCCAGCGACGAGTGCCCGCCCGGCGAGGTAGCGCCGATTCGTGCCGCATACACGCCGCGGTGTCGAATGCCCACGCGGCAGCCCGTGGGTTCGCACACGATGGCGCGCGCAAGGCCGCGGCAGCGCTGGCTGGCCAGAAATTCGCGGATGCACGCGCCGCCGAGTTCTTCATCGCCGGAAAAAAGCACCGCCAGGCCATCCGGCGACCCGCCCGACGATCTCTTCTGAGCCAAGGCATCGAGGATGGCCGCGATGGCGCCCTTGGTATCGGCGCTGCCCAGGCCGTGCAGGCGATCGCCGCGCCGGACGAGCACGAGCGGATCGGCGCTGTACCCGCTGTTCGCGGGCACGGTATCGATGTGCGCGTTGAGGATCAGCGTGGGATCCTGCGCGCCAAAACACGCGAAGGTCGAATGGTGGCCCGCGGTCGAAAACACCTCGACGAAGCGCGCGCCGAGCGCCGCCAGATCGCGGGCGAGCTTTTCCGCCAGCGCTCGTTCGTCACCGTCGGGATTGCGCGTGTCGAAAGCGACCAACTCGGCAAGGCGTTCTTGGACGCGACTGCTCGCTTGCATTCGTTTGCATCTACCACGGCCTTGACCGATCTGGCTCTCGGGTTCATGCTTTTGCTTGAACCTTCTGCGCGGTTCGAGACCCGGACGAAGTTTCTTTTCCCTACAAGCATTAAACTGGGAGCCGCCTCTGACCGATGGAATGAGCACGCCCGCTAGAGTCGGGAAGCCCGATGCGGTCAAAATCAAGTGGCTCCCCCCTACCATGGTAGGGGTCAGGACTCATCCGAACGGCCGAGGTGGAAGGTTCGCTAATTCGACGCATGGCCGACGGCGACCGTGGCGGCTATACTGGCCGGACAACAATTTCAAGGGGGCGAAACAGTTTCGACGGGAGTAAGCGAAGTTCTGGTTGCGTGCCGAGGCGCCCGAGGCCTCGTAAAAACGGGCAAAAAAGAAACGCGAATGATAACTCATTCGCTCTGGCCGCCTAAACAGCGGACCGGACCACGACTCTAGGGACTGCCTACGACCTAGCGAAGTGGCCATTTAGTGGGCTTTGCGGCCGGGCAGCGTCTTCCGGCGCGGCCGCGAGAAACAGGGAGGGCTGGCGAGCGGGACGCCCTGTCGGTGGGCCAACCCGAACGCGAGACTCAAATCGCCGAACACGCACGTAGTAGCTGGAACAGAGACCTCTCGGACCCGGGGGCAGTACCCGGCGCCTCCACA
>Ga0265314_10006345_pt1 | contig 10489 bp, 7 predicted proteins | sample 4126metaG_FD_203106 | JGI IMG/M metagenome (GOLD analysis project Ga0265314, IMG submission 203106) | Rhizosphere microbial communities from Carex aquatilis grown in University of Washington, Seatle, WA, United States - 4-1-26 metaG | ecosystem: Host-associated > Plants > Roots > Rhizosphere >... | reverse complement strand
CGCCATCGCCTCGGCGGTCTCTCGGCTCACCGCGCCGTGCTCGCGCAAGATATCCGCGGGCACGCCGAGCATCTGCTGCTTTGCTGCGTTGGAATAAGTGACGAAGCCGCGATCGAACACGTCGGACGAGCCGGCGATCTCGGTGAGCGCGCCCGCCACCAGCCCGCCGGTGCAGGATTCCGCCGTGGCGATCAGCAGTTTCTTGCTCCGGCAAATCTCCAACACCTGCCGGGCGGCCGCGACGATATCGTCATCCAGCATGGCTGGTTACCCCGCGCCGTTCGTCCAGGGCAGCCGCACCGTCGCGGTTGCGGTGGCGACGATGCCTTCGCCGCGGCCGGTGAAGCCGAGTCGCTCGCTGGTGGTCGCCTTCACCGCGACGCGGTCGACGCCGATGCCGGCGAGCCGCGCGATGTTTTCGCGCATGGCGTCGCGATGCGGCCCGATCTTCGGCGCCTCGCAGACGATGTTGAGATCGAGATGCGCGACGCGGCCGCCGCGCGCTTTCAGCCGGTCGAGCGCAAAGGTGAAGAAGCGGTCGGAGGAGGCGCCCTTCCATTGCGGATCGCTCGGCGGGAAATGCGCGCCGATGTCGCCGTCGGCCAGCGCGCCGAGGATCGCGTCGGTCAACGCATGCAGCGCGACGTCGGCGTCGGAATGTCCGGTGAGGGCGTGCGTGTGCGTGATGCGGATGCCGCCGAGCGTGACGTGATCGCCGGCCGCAAAGGCGTGCACGTCGATGCCGGAGCCGGTGCGCACGTCGCCGAGACGCGCGAAGGCGTCCGCTTCGGCGCGCGCGAAATCCTCGGCCGTGGTCACCTTGATGTTGCCCGGCTCGCCGGCAAAGACCGCGACCTTCATGCCCGCCCATTCGGCGAGCGCGGCGTCGTCGGTGAAGTCGTCGCGCCCTTGCGCGGCGGCGGCGCGGTGCGCGGCAAGCAGGGCGGCGTAGTCGAACGCCTGCGGCGTCTGCACGGCCCGCAGCGTCGCACGATCGAGCGTCTTGTCGACATAGCCTTCGGCATCGACGGTCTTCACCGTGTCTGTCACGGGCAGGGCAGGGATGGCCGCTCCGGAGCCGGCGGCCGCGGCGACCGCGCGCGCGATGAGATCCGCGCTGGCGAAGGGCCGCGCGGCGTCGTGCACCAGGACGATGTCGGGCGGCTGCGCGCTCAGTGCTTCCAGGCCCGCACGCACCGACATTTGCCGCGTGGCGCCGCCATGCACCGGCGGCAGTGTTGGAATACCGGCCGCCGCGGATTGGAAATGTGCCAGGTCGTCGGGGTGGATGACCGGCTGCACGCGGGCGAGCTTGGCGCCCTCGACCAATGTCAGCAGGGTCTTGCGCAGCATGGTTTCGCCGCCTATTTGGCGGAACTGTTTGGGCAAATGGCCGCCCGCGGCCCGCGTTCCTCTACCGGCAGCGACAACAACGGCGGCCACATCTGTCATGAAATCGAACCCCACACCGACGCACTGGCTTTAACCGAGCCGTTGGAAATGAACAAATTATTGCAGTGCAGCACTTGCGCTCCCCATTTGTTTGGCTAAACTATATGCAAATCACAAGACAGCCTAAACGATAGGCACTAACGGGCAAGATGCTAGAAACCCATCGCTTTCGAGACGCGCCACCGAAAATTGGCCCGGTTGAAGTGGCAAACCGCGTCATATTGGCCCCGATGTCCGGCATCACGGACGCTCCCTTCCGCCGACTCGCCGAACGGCTGGGGGCTGGGCTGGTGGTTTCCGAGATGACGGCCAGCGCCGCGCTCGCCGAAGGCAAGCGCGAGGCGGTAACCCGCAGCGGGGGGCGGGGCGTTGCCATCCATGCCGTGCAGCTCGCCGGCTGCGAGCCGTACTGGATGGCCGAGGGCGCGCGCATCGCGGCCGACCAGGGCGCCCAGATCATCGATATCAACATGGGCTGCCCCTCCAAACAGGTGACCAACGGCGCCTCCGGGTCGGCGCTGATGCGCGATCTCGATCACGCCCTGACGCTCATCGCGGCAACCGTCGGCGCCGTGAGCGTGCCGGTAACACTGAAGATGCGGCTCGGCTGGGACGCCACCTCGATCAATGCGCCCGAGCTCGCCCGCCGCGCGGAAGCAGCCGGCATCCGCATGATCACGGTGCACGGCCGCACCCGTTGTCAATTCTACGACGGCAGCGCCGACTGGTCGGCGGTACAGGCGGTGAAGCAGGCCGTCACAATCCCCGTCGTCGTCAACGGCGACATCCGCTCGTTCGCGGACGCGACGCGCGCGCTGCAAGCGTCGGGCGCCGATGCGGTGATGATCGGCCGTGCCGCGCAAGGGCGCCCGTGGTTTCCCGGCCAGGTCGCGCGCTATCTCGCGACCGGCGCGCGCGAAGACGACCCGCCGCTCGCCGAGCAGTTCGCGCTCATCGATGCGCTTTACGACGAGATGCTCGATCATCACGGCTTGCGCATCGGCCGTCGCCATGCGCGCAAACATCTGGCCTGGGCGCTCGACTGCGCGGCGGCCAGCGCCGGCGCCTCCGTCGACGTGCTCAAGCATCATCGGACACATGTGCTCACCGCCGAAGAGCCGGCGCAGGCACGCCGCCGGCTCGCCGAAGCCTATGACGATTTTGCGTGGAGGGCCGCCGCATGAGCCGGGCTCGAGCCGTCTTTCCCACCGCGCATTCGCCTGCCGACGCCATGCTGCATGCGCTGCCGCATCCCGTGTTGATGGTCTCGCCGGACGGCAAGATCGCCGACGCCAATGTCGCAGCCGAGCAGTTCTTCGAAGCGTCCATCCCCATGCTGCGCCGGCACATGCTGCGCGACCTGGTGCCGTTCGGCTCGCCGCTGCTCACGCTGATCGAGCAGGTGCGTCATCGCGGCGCTGCGGTGAACGAGTACAAAGTCGATCTGGCGACCCCGCGCAATCCGGGCGAGCGGCTGGTCGATCTCTATGTCGGCCCGCTCGCCGAATATCCCGACCATGTCATCGTGATGCTGCAGGAGCGCACCATCGCCGACAAGATGGACCGCCAGCTCACGCACCGCGGCGCGGCGCGCTCGGTGATCGCGCTTGCCGCCATGCTGGCGCACGAGATCAAGAACCCGCTGTCGGGCATCCGCGGCGCTGCGCAACTGCTCGAGCAGTCGGCGGGCGACGAGGACCGCTCGCTCACCACCCTGATCTGCGACGAGACCGACCGCATCGTGAAGCTGGTCGACCGCATGGAAGTCTTTGCCGACGAACGCCCAGTCGACCGCAAGCCGGTCAACATTCACGTCGTGCTCGATCACGTGAAGCGCCTCGCGCAGTCCGGCTTTGCCCGGCATATCAGGTTCGTCGAGGAGTATGACCCGTCGCTGCCGCCAGTGCTCGCCAATCGCGACCAGCTCGTGCAGGTGTTCTTGAACCTGGTGAAAAATGCGTCCGAAGCGATCGGCGAGACCGCGATCGACGGCGAAATCCAACTCGCTACGGCCTTCCGCCCGGGCGTGCGACTGCAATTGCCCGGCAGCAAGGCGCGCGTGTCGCTACCGCTCGAGTTCAGCGTCAAAGACAACGGCCCGGGCGTGCCGGACGACCTGATGCCGCATTTGTTCGATCCTTTCGTGTCGACCAAACCGACCGGCAGCGGGCTCGGCCTCGCGCTGGTCGCCAAGATCGTGAACGACCACGGCGGCATCGTCGAATGTGAATCGCAGTCACGGCGAACGGTGTTCCGTGTGCTGATGCCAATCTATAGCGGCGAGGGCGAAGCGTCCGACGATGCCCACTCTCTGCCGAGCTCGTGAGGACGAAAGATGCCGACCGGAAGCATATTGGTCGCCGATGACGATGCCGCAATCCGCACCGTCCTCAACCAGGCTCTGTCGCGCGCCGGCTATGAAGTGCGCTCGACCGGCAATGCCGCGACGCTGTGGCGCTGGATCAGCCAGGGCGATGGCGACTTGGTGATCACCGATGTGGTGATGCCGGACGAGAACGCCTTCGACTTGATCCCACGCATCCGCAAGGCGCGTCCCGATCTGCCGATCATCGTGATGAGCGCGCAGAACACCTTCATGACGGCAATCCGCGCCTCCGAGCGCGGGGCCTACGAATATCTGCCAAAGCCCTTCGACCTGAAGGAGCTGATCGCCATTGTCGGCCGCGCGCTTGCCGAGCCGAAGGACCCGCGCCCGGTGCTCGGGGCAAAGAACGACGAATTCGACAACATCCCGCTGGTCGGCCGCTCGCCGGCGATGCAGGAAATCTACCGCGTGCTGGCGCGTCTGATGCAGACCGATCTGACCGTCATGATTTCCGGCGAGTCCGGCACCGGCAAGGAGTTGGTGGCTCGCGCGCTGCACGATTACGGCAAACGTCGTTCCGGCACCTTCGTCGCCATCAACATGGCGGCGATCCCGCGCGACTTGATCGAGTCCGAATTGTTCGGCCACGAGAAGGGCGCCTTCACCGGCGCCAACACACGCTCCTCCGGCCGCTTCGAGCAGGCGGAAGGCGGCACGCTGTTCCTCGACGAGATCGGCGACATGCCGATGGAAGCGCAGACGCGTTTGCTGCGCGTGCTGCAACAGGGCGAATACACGACGGTCGGCGGACGCACGCCGATCAAAAGCGACGTGCGCATCATCGCCGCGACCAACAAGGACCTGCGCCAGCTCATCCAGCAGGGGCTGTTCCGCGAGGATCTGTTCTTCCGCCTCAACGTCGTGCCGTTGCGATTGCCGCCGCTGCGCGAGCGCACCGAGGACGTTCCCGATCTCATCCGCCATTTCTTCGCGCAGGCGCAGCGCGAGGGTCTGCCGCCGAAACAGATCGACCAGGCCGCCCTCGACCGGCTGAAGCGGCACCGCTGGCCCGGCAACGTGCGCGAGCTGGAGAACCTGGCGCGGCGACTGGCGGCGCTTTATCCGCAGGAAACCATCAGCGCGGCGGTCATCGACGCCGAACTGTCGCAGCCGGCGCTGCCGGCGGGCGGCGAGGAGCCGCGCGGCGAGGAGAGCCTGGGTGCGGCGGTGGAGCGCCACCTCACGGCCTATTTCTCCGGCTTCCAGGATGGGCTGCCGCCGGCGGGCCTCTATCACCGCGTGCTGCGCGAGATCGAATACCCGCTGCTCACCGCGGCACTCGCCGCCACCCGCGGCAACCAGATCCGCGCCGCCGACCTGCTCGGCGTCAACCGCAACACCTTGCGCAAGAAGATCCGCGACCTCGACATCCAAGTGTATCGCGGCGGAAGCTGAGGCTTCGCGGGGCATCCTCCACACGCGCCGGATCGTCCGCGCGGAGTGGTTTTAAGCGGCCAAAGGGGGATGCGCCTGTAGGCCTGTGCCGGCCGTTGGCGCGCGCATTAACCAGCCTCACGGTTTCGCGCCCCCGAATTGTCGCAATTCGGCAACATTGTTGTATAAAAGCATCAGTGCCATAGGGCACCTGCATTGCTTTTCTCCACCACGCCGCGGAGCGCCGTCTCCGCCCTCAGGGCCGCATGACCGAACAGGCTGCCACCGCCGAAACCACGCTCGTCGGACCGTCGGCGACGCGTGGCGAAATGCGCGTGGTGGGGCCGATCGTGGTCGGCCTCGCGCTGCTGTCGGCCTTGGTCACCTTCGTGGTGCTGGCCGACCTGACGCCGATTTCGCCGACCCATTACGTCGTGGTCACGTTGTTGCTCGCCAACGCGGCGGCGATGCTGCTGCTGCTCGCCATCATCGTGCGCGAGGTCTGGCAGGTGGTGCAGGCGCGGCGCAGCGGCCGCGCCGCCTCGAAACTGCACGTGCGCATCGTCGGCCTGTTCTCCATCATTGCCGCGGCGCCGGCCATCCTGGTCGCCATCGTCGCCAGCGTCACGCTCGACCGCGGCCTCGATCGCCTGTTCTCCACGCGCACGCGCGCGGCCATCGAGAATTCGCTGATCGTCGCGGAAGCCTATCTGCACGACCACGCGCAGATCGTACGGTCCGACATCATGCTGATGGCCTTCGACGTCGGCCGCGCCAAGGCGCTGTTCGAGCACGAGCCCGACAAGCTCAAGCAGTACCTCACGTTCCAGGCGGCGGCGCGCGGGCTTGCCGCCGTCATCATCGTCGACGGCGATCTCAAAGTGGTTGCGCGCGCCGAGGGGCCGGTGAGCCGCACCTTTGCGCTGCCGCCGCGCGAGGCGCTCGTGCAGATCGGTATCGACAATCCGCAGATCGTCCTGTTGCCCGACACCGACTACGTCGCGGCCATGATCAAGCTGGAGAACTACGAGAACGAATATCTTTACGTCACGCGACTGCTCGATCCGCGCGTGGTGCCGCAGTTGCAGGCGACGCGCGCGAGCGTGATCGAATACGCAGCGCTTGAAGAACGGCGCGTCGGCGTGCAGATCGCCTTCGGGCTGATGTACACGGTGATCGCGCTCATCGTGCTGCTGTCGGCCGTGTGGATCGGGCTCAACTTCGCCAATCGCCTCGTGGCGCCGATCCGGCGGCTGATCGGCGCCGCCAACGCCGTATCGACCGGCAATCTTTACGTCCGCGTGCCCGTGCGCCCGTCGGAGGGCGATCTCTCGAGCCTGGGCGAGACCTTCAACCGCATGACGCAGGAGCTGCGCACGCAGCGCGACGACATCGTGCGCGCGCGCGACGTCATCGACAGCCGCCGCCGCTTCACCGAAGCCGTCCTTGCCGGCGCCAGCGCCGGCGTCATCGGCGTCGACGTCAAGGGCTGCGTCAACATCCTCAACCGTTCGGCCGAGAAGCTGATCGGGCGGAGCGAGGCGGAGGCGCTGGCCAAGCCGCTCACCGAAGTCTTCCCCGAGCTCGCCGACATCATGGCGGCGGCGCAGGCCGGCGCCCGCTATCAGGATCAGGTGACGATCAGCCGCAACGGCCGCGAGCGCAATTTGTCGGTGCGCGTGACCAGCGAGCAGTCGGGCGAATCCGATCACGGCTACGTGGTGACGCTCGACGACATCACCGAGCTCGTCGCCGCGCAGCGCACCTCGGCCTGGGCCGACGTCGCGCGCCGCATCGCGCACGAAATCAAGAACCCGCTGACGCCGATCCAGCTCTCCGCCGAGCGACTGCGCCGCAAGTACGGCAAGATCATTAACGACGAAAGCGGCGTGTTCGAACAGTGCACCGACACCATCGTGCGCCAGGTCGACGACATCCGCCGCATGGTCGACGAGTTCTCCCGCTTCGCCCGCATGCCGAAGCCGGTGATCGCCTCCGACGACGTCGCCGACACCGTGCGGCAGACCGTGTTCCTGATGCGCGTCGGCAACGCCGACATCGACATCGACCTCGACATCGCCGAAGACCCGATGCCGGCGCGCTTCGACCGCAGGCTGGTCTCGCAGGCGCTCACCAACATCATCAAGAACGCGACTGAGGCGATCTCCGCAGTGCCGGCGGCCGATCTCGGCAAGGGCAGGATCCACGTCTATGCCGGGCGCGCGGATGACGACATCGTCATCGACGTGGTCGACAACGGCATCGGATTGCCGACCGAGAACCGCGGCCGCCTGCTCGAGCCTTATGTGACGACACGCGAGAAGGGCACCGGGCTCGGGCTCGCCATCGTCGGCCGCATCATCGAAGACCACGGCGGCAGCATCGAGTTGCGCGATGCCGCAGAGAAAATCCCCGGCCAGCGCGGCGCCTGGGTCCGGGTGCGCTTCGCCGCCGCCGGCAAAGTCGAAACGGCCGAATCCGAAAAGCAGAAAGTCGCGAACGAGTAATGCATGCCCGCTGAAATCCTCATTGTCGACGACGAAGCCGATATCCGCGATCTCGTAGCCGGGATCCTGCAGGACGAGGGCTATACCGCGCGCACCGCGCGCAACAGCGACGACGCCATGGCGGCGATCGCCGCCCGGCGGCCCAATCTCGTGTTCCTCGACATCTGGCTGCAGGGCAGCAAGCTCGACGGGCTGCAGCTGCTCGACGTGATCAAGCAGGACCATCCCGAGCTGCCGGTCGTCATGATTTCCGGCCACGGCAACATCGAGACCGCGGTCGCCGCCATCAAGCACGGCGCCTACGACTTCATCGAGAAGCCGTTCAAGGCCGACCGACTGGTGCTGGTGGCCGATCGCGCGCTGGAGACCTCGCGGCTCAAACGCGAGGTCAAGCAGCTCAAGCAGCTCACGCCGCTGCCGCCGACCCTGATCGGACGCTCCACCTCGATGGCGCAGCTCCGCCAGGCGATCGAGCGGGTCGCCCCGACCAACAGCCGCGTGCTCATCGTCGGACCTTCGGGCGCCGGCAAGGAACTGGCCGCGCGGACGCTGCACCAGATTTCGGCGCGCGCCGCAGGGCCCTTCGTCGTCATCAACGCCGCCGCCATCACGCCCGAGCGCATGGAGCTCGAGCTGTTCGGCGTCGATCAGGCGACCGGCGCGGAAAACCGCAAGACCGGCGCGCTGGAAGAGGCGCACGGCGGCACTTTGTTCTTCGACGACGTCGCCGATCTGCCGCGCGAGACGCAGAACAAGATTCTGCGCGTGCTGGTCGACCAGACGTTCCAGCGCGTCGGCGGCAGCGGCAAGATCGCCGTCGACGTGCGCATCGTATCGTCGACCGCACGCAACTTGGAGACGGAGATCGCGGAAGGCCGTTTCCGCGAGGACCTCTACCACCGCCTGTCCGTGGTGCCGGTGCGCGTGCCGCCCTTGTCGGAGCGACGCGAGGACATCCCGGATCTGGTGGAATTCTTCATGGACCAGATCTCGCAGGCGACCGGCTTGCCGAAGCGGCGCATCGGCGACGACGCCATGGCGGTGCTGCAATCGCACAACTGGCCGGGCAACGTGCGCCAGCTGCGCAACAATATCGAGCGGCTGATGATCCTCGCCGGCGGCGATCCCGACGCGGTGATGAACGCCAGCATGCTGCCGCCCGACGTCGGCTCCATGGTGCCGACCATGCCGAACGGCAACGGCGGCGAACATCTGATGGGTTTGCCGCTGCGCGACGCGCGCGAGGTGTTCGAGCGCGAATACCTGGTGGCGCAGATCAGCCGCTTCGGCGGCAACATCTCGCGCACCGCCGAGTTCGTCGGCATGGAGCGCTCGGCGCTGCATCGCAAGCTCAAGGCGCTGGGGATCGGGTAAATGCTCTGCAGTATCTCCGCTCGTCCCCGCGAAAGCGGGGACCCAGGGCAACAGATATCGGTGTTGTCAATTTCGATTCTGGATTCCCGCTTGCGCGGGAATGAGCGGGCTTAGCCATGCCCCACATCGCTTACGTCAACGGCCGCTATTTGCCGCGCGAGCAGGCAGGTGTTTCGATCGAGGATCGTGGCTATCAGTTCGCCGACGGCGTCTACGAGGTCTGCGAGGTGAGGGGAGGCCGGCTGATCGACGAGCGCCGGCACATGGCCCGGCTCGATCGTTCGCTGCGTGAGCTGCGCATCGAACGTCCGATGTCGGCGGCCGCGTTGTCGCTGGTGCTGCACGAGACCGTGCGGCGCAACCGCGTGCGCGACGGCATCGTCTATCTGCAGGTCACGCGCGGCGTGGCGCGGCGCGATTTTCCGTTTCCGGCCGCCGGCACCAAGCCGTCTCTCGTCGTGACGGCGCGCGCCAACGATCCCGCCAAGCTCGCGCAACTCGCGAGCGAGGGCATCGCCGTGGTCACGGTTCCCGACCTGCGCTGGCAGCGCGTCGATATCAAGTCGGTGGCTCTGCTCCCCAACGTGCTCGCCAAGCAGAGTGCGCGCGATCAGGGCGCGCGCGAGGCCTGGCTGGTCGACGCGCGCGGCTTCGTCACCGAAGGCGCATCGTCGAACGCCTGGATCGTCAGCCGCGACGGCAAGCTGATCACGCGTCCGCTCGGCCACGACATCCTGCCCGGCATCACGCGCTCCGTTGTCATCGAGGTTGTGAAGGCGCAAGGCCTTGCGCTCGAGGAGCGGGCTTTCTCGGTCGAGGAGGCCTACGCCGCCCGCGAGGCCTTCGTCACGTCGGCGAGCCAGATCGTGCTGCCGGTGGTGCGCATCGACGGCCGGCCGGTTGGTAACGGCGCACCGGGCCTGGTCGCCAGCGCGTTGCGCCGCGACTATCACCGGCATGCGGAAGTCAGCTGACGACCCCCTGCGCCGGATATAAAACACTAGTCTTTTCAGTAGGTTGATCTGCGCCACCTGAAACTCTGCTTGCACGGCGCGTTGACCTGCCATCTAATAGCGGTTCTCCGAGGCTCTCGGGCCGCATGCGCGTGGGGTTTAGGTAGCAGGCGGCAATCACGAGGGTCACGGCAACGAAGGTCTCGCGCTAAAAGACGCGGGCAGAAAAATGGAACCGACGGCCATGGCCGCTGATCGTGCGCAAAATCTACAAGACACTTTTCTCAATCATGTCCGCAAAAGCAAAATTCCCCTCACCATCTTTCTGGTGAACGGAGTGAAGCTGCAGGGGGTGGTGACCTGGTTCGATAACTTCTGCGTGCTGCTGCGTCGGGATGGGCATTCCCAGCTCGTCTACAAGCACGCGATTTCGACCATCATGC
>Ga0265314_10006341_pt1 | contig 10495 bp, 8 predicted proteins | sample 4126metaG_FD_203106 | JGI IMG/M metagenome (GOLD analysis project Ga0265314, IMG submission 203106) | Rhizosphere microbial communities from Carex aquatilis grown in University of Washington, Seatle, WA, United States - 4-1-26 metaG | ecosystem: Host-associated > Plants > Roots > Rhizosphere >... | reverse complement strand
GCCGGCCGATCACGCTCGAACTTTATGAAAAACTCCTCGGCGAGGAACTCGCGAAAATCCGAGCTGAATATGGCGACGCGCTTTACGACGGCGGTCATTTTCCGGCGGCGACGGAACTTTTCATGCGGATGGTGAAGAGCGAACAATTCGACGAATTTCTCTCGCTGCCCGCCTACGAATTGCTGCCGTGACCGTCGCCGATCTCAACGCGCTCGACCATGCTGCGTTCGCCGCGACGCTCGGCCATTTGTTCGAGCATTCGCCGTGGGTGGCGGAGGAGACGTGGCCGCGCCGGCCGTTTCGCGACGCGGCGCAACTGCAAGCGGAGCTTTGTGCGACGATGCGCGCGGCGGCGCCCGAGCGGCAACTCGCGCTGATTCGCGCGCACCCCGATCTCGCTGGCCGGCTGGCGCGGCAGCGGCAGCTCACCGCGGAATCGACGCGCGAGCAGGCGAGCGCGGGGTTGGACCGGTTGGGTGATACGGAGTTGGCGGAATTTCAAAAACTGAACGACGCCTATCGCGCGCGATTCGGGTTTCCATTCATCATCTGCGCGCGGCTGAATGCGCGGGAGGCGATCCTCGCGGCGATGAAAACGCGAAGCTCGAACTCGCAGGAGGTGGAGCGCGCGGCGGCGCTCGCCGAAATCGAAAAAATCGCATGGCTGCGGCTGCAGGATGCGTTAAAAGCCTGACATGCCCGCCAAACTCAGCACGCACGTCCTCGACCTCACGACCGGCCGTCCCGCGGAAGGAATGAAAATCGACCTCTGGCGGCGCGGCGCGGCGCCGGAGTTGCTGAAGACTGTCACGACCAATCACGACGGTCGCACCGACTCGCCGCTGCTGGGCGCGGACGAGCTCACGGTTGCGAGCTACGAGCTGGTGTTTCACGTGCGGGGATATTTCGCGGGGCGCGGCATCGGCTGCACGTTTCTCGACGACGTGCCGATCCGCTTCACGATCTCGGATGCGGCGGCGGGTTATCATGTGCCGCTGCTCGTGACGCCGTGGGGCTACAGCACTTATCGCGGAAGCTGACGCATGCAACCCGATCCACTGACCGAAGCCGCGCAACTGCTCGCCCGGCGGCTCGACGAACTCGGGCGCGTGTCGGACGACAAGGGCCGGCTCACGCGGACGTTTCTCTCGCCGGCGATGGAGCGGGCGAATTTGCTCGTCGGCGACTGGATGCAGCAGGCCGGGCTGGCGGTGCGCGAGGACGAGATGGGCAACTTGATCGGCCGACGGGAAGCAGCAGGCCCTGCGGGCCGCAAGAAAACGAAAACGCTCCTGCTCGGCTCGCACCTCGACACGGTGCGCAACGCCGGACGTTTCGACGGCGCGCTCGGTGTCGTGCTGCCGATCGTCGCGCTCGCGGAGCTGCGGCGCCGGGGCATCGCGCTGCCGTTCGCGGTCGAAGTGCTGGGATTTTCCGAGGAGGAGGCGGTGCGTTTTACGGGCGCTTATCTCGGCAGCAAGGCCTACACCGGCCGGCTGCGCGCCGCCGATCTGGAGTTGCGCGATGGGCGCGGCCACACGTTGCGCGAGGTCATCGAGGCGCACGCCGGCCGAAAATTTGCGCCGCCCAAATGCGCCCACGCCCGCGGCGGGCTGCTGGGTTACGTCGAGGTGCACATCGAGCAGGGCCCGGTGCTCGAGGCGGAGAACCTCGCGGTCGGCGTCGTCTCGGCGATCGCGAGCCAGACGCGCGGGCGGATCGTGTTTCACGGCAAGGCCGGTCACGCGGGCACGACGCCGATGAACCTGCGCCGCGACGCGCTGGCGGGCGCGGCGGAATTCGTGCTGTTCGCCGAGGAGTTGGCGCAGGCACGACCGCCGCTTGTCGCGACGGTGGGCACGATCCAGGTGCCGGCGGGCGCGGCCAACGTGATTCCGGGCGAGACGATCATCTCACTCGACGTGCGGCATCCGAGCGACGAGGCCTGCCGCACGGGCGTGGCGGAGTTACTCAAGGAGGCGAAGGAAATCGCGCGCCGCCGCGGACTCGCGTGCGAGTGGCAGCCGACAATGGAACATCACGCGACGCCGTGTTCGCCAACGCTGACGGCGCTGCTCGCGGAGAGCGTGAAGGCGGCGCAGCCGCACAGCCGTGCGCTCGTGAGCGGCGCCGGCCACGATGCGGTCGTGATGGCGGAACTCACGCCGGTGGCGATGCTCTTTGTGCGCTGCCGCGACGGACTCAGCCATCATCCGGACGAGTTTGCATCGCCGTCGGATCTGGAGGTGGCGTTGCGCGTGATGGTGGATTTTTTGGAGAAGCTGGCTTTTAGGGCGGGGAAGGCGTAGGTCTTCCTTGCGTTTCTGAATGAGCGGCAAACTCGATCTGATCGTTCGCGGCGGAAAGATCGTCACCCCGGACGGCGTGAGCTGCGCCGAACTCGGCGTGGCGGAGGGACGAATCGCAAGGATCGCGCCGAGCATTGCCGAATCGGCGACGATGGAAATCGACGCGACGGGCCGCTACGTGTTTCCCGGGATCATCGATGCGCACGTGCATTTCAATGAACCCGGGCGGACGGAGTGGGAAGGGCTCGCGAGCGGCTCGGCGGCGCTGGCAGCGGGCGGCGGAACGGTTTTTTTCGACATGCCGCTCAACTCCGAGCCGCCGGTGCTCGACGCGGCGCGGCTGAACGAGAAACGGGCGCTCGCCGAGCGGAAATCGCGGGTGGATTTCGCGCTGTGGGGCGGGCTCACGCCGGCGAATCTCGACCGGCTTGGCGAGTTGCGAGACGCGGGTGCGATCGGGTTGAAGGCGTTCATGTGCGCGAGCGGGATCGAGAGTTTTCCGAGCGCCGATGCCAACACGTTGCACGCGGGCATGGCGGTGGCGGCGAAGCTCGGATTGATCGTGGCGGTCCACGCGGAGGACGACGCGCTGGCGGCGAAACTCACGGCGGAGCAGAAGGCGCAGGGGCGCACCGACGCGCGGGCGTATCTCGCGGCGCGCCCGGTCGAGGTCGAGTTGGTGGCGATCCGGCAGGCGCTGGAGTGCGCGGGCGAAACGGGCTGCGCGCTGCACGTCGTGCACGTGAGCAGTCCCGAAGGCATTGCGCTGATCGACGAGGCGCGGCGGCGGGGCGTCGATGTGACGGCGGAAACGTGCCCGCATTATCTGTTGTTGAACGAAAGCGACGTCGTGCGGCTGGGCGCGCCGGCGAAGTGCGCGCCGCCGCTGCGGGACGAGGCGCGGCGGACGGCATTGTGGGAAAATTTGCGGGCGGGGCGGATCGACACGATCGGCTCCGACCACTCGCCGGCTCCGGCGGAGATGAAATCATCGAAGAATTTTTTTGCGATCTGGGGCGGGATCGGCGGCGTGCAGCACGGGTTCGAACTGCTTTTTTCCGAGAGCAGCGCGGAAGGCCGGCTCGCGCACGACCTGCCGGTTTTGGCGGCGGTGCTGGCCCGCAACGTCGCGCGGCGGTTTCGCCTCGGCGCGGGCAAGGGCGCGATCGCGGAGGGAAGCGATGCGGATTTTTCGCTGGTCGAGTTTGGCGCGGAGCGGGAGATCGGCGCGGAGGAATTGCTGACGAGGCACCCGGTCAGCGCGTATCTCGGGCGGCGCAGCCGGGTGCGGGTGACGCAGACGTTTGTGCGCGGCGGGGCGGCGTGGGCGGATGGCCGGTTGACTAACCCGCCCCCGCGCGGCCAGTTTCTTCGCCCGCAGCCAGCTTGAAATTTTTATCATGAGCACTCCCTTCGGCCACACTCGCACCCGGATCGCGGCCCGCCACGCCCTCATCGCGCCGGACGGGCACGTGAAGAGCGGCGTGCCCGGCATCACGGGCGCGACGGCAGTGATCCTGATCAACGAGGCGATGGGGGCGAAATTCGCGCAACTGCTGGTGACGTTCGAAGCGGGCGGGAGCGCGGCGATGGCGGCGAGCGAGATCGAGACGGCGGGTTATTTCGAAACCGGCGGCGGCACGATCACGGTCGGCGGCGCGAAAAAACGGTGCGGCGAAGGCGGGTATTTTTTTGCGCCGGCGGGCGCGGCGTGGTCGATCACGGCGCCGCGGCGCGGCACGCGGGTGACGTTGTTTCAAAAAAAATTCGCGCCGCTCGCGGGAGCCGCGGCACCGGGGGCGATCATCGGCGACGTGGCGAAGGTGAAGGGCGAGCCGTTTTTGGGCGATCCGGATGCGCGGTTGCAGGTGCTGCTGCCGGACGAGCCGGCGTTCGATCTGGCGATGAATGTTTTCACGTATCAACCGGGCGCGACGCTGCCGTTTGTGGAGACGCACGTGATGGAGCACGGGCTGCTGATGCTCGCGGGGCAGGGCGTCTATCGGTTGGAGGATTCGTGGTATCCGGTGGCGGCGGGCGATGCGATCTGGATGGCGCCGTTTTGTCCGCAGTGGTTCGTGGCGATGGGCAAGACGCCGGCGACGTATCTGTATTACAAGGATGTGAACCGGGCGGCGCTGTGAGGAGCGGCGCGGCAAGGACGACGCGCCCCGCCTTGCCGGGCGTGGATTTTGCTGACAGCCATGATCCATGACCGGGGCGAGCAGCAACAGTTTTGAGTTTGTGCTCAATGGCGCGGTGGTGCGCGTCGAAGGCACCGGCGCGACGACGACGCTACTCGACTGGCTGCGGGCTTCGGGGCGCACGGGCAGCAAATGCGGCTGTGCCGAGGGCGATTGCGGCGCATGCACGGTGGCGCTGGTCGATCGCGATGCCTCGGGGCGGCCGGCGTATCGCGCGGTCAACAGCTGCATCGCACTGCTGCCGATGTTCGCAGGGCGCGAGATCGTGACGGTCGAGGGGCTGGCGAACGGCGACAAGCTTCACCCGGTGCAGGCGAGCATGGTCGAACACTACGGTTCGCAGTGCGGCTATTGCACGCCGGGGTTCGTGATGTCGATGTTCGAGGCGTATTATCGCGAGGGCGCGAACGAGCCGGCGAAGATTTGCGACCAATTGTGCGGGAATCTCTGCCGCTGCACGGGGTATCGGCCGATTCGCGATGCGGCGACGGCGGTGCTGGCGCGACGCGACGCGGACAGCGAGGATGCGTTTGCGGCGAGATTGAAAAGGCCGGTCGAGGCGCCGGTTGCGCTCGATTACGCGGGAGCGGGCGAGCTATTTTTTCGGCCGACGTCGCTGGCGGAGTTGTTTGCGCTGAAGAGGGAAAATCCCGAAGCGAAACTCGTGGCGGGGGCGACGGAGATCGGCGTCGAGCTGAACAAGAAGTTTAAAAAGTTTCCGGCGCTGATCTCGGTCGAGGGCGTGGCGGAGTTGACGCGGATCGCGAGCACCGCGAGCGAATGGCGGATCGGGGCGGCGGTGACGTTGACGGCGGTCGAGGAGGCGTTGAGCAGTGAGTTTCCATCGATCGCGAAGATGCTGGCGGTGTTTGCGGCGCGGCAGATTCGGAATCGGGCGACGCTCGGCGGAAATCTCGTGACGGCGTCGCCGATCGGCGACAGCGCGCCAGTGTTGCTCACGCTCGATGCGAGCGTGGTGCTTGCGAGCGAGGCGGGCGAGCGGGAGGTGAAATTGGGGGATTTTTTCACGGGCTATCGGCAGACGCAGTTGCAGGCGGACGAGGTGATGAAGGAGATCGTCCTGCCGCGCGGCGGGCCGGCGGCGGGGCTGACGCGGCGAGTGGATTTTCAGAAGGTTTCGCACCGGCGGGAGCTGGACATCAGCATCGTGGCGGGGGCGTTTTGCGTGGACTGCGACGTGGCGGGGGTGGTGCGGCGGGCGCGAATCGCGTATGGCGGCGTGGCAGTGAAGCCGCTGCGCGCGCGGCGCGCGGAGGCGGCGGCCGAGGGGCGGACGCTGGCGGAAGCGAAGGAGGCGGTGGCGGAAATTTTGCGGGGCGAGTTCGAACCGATCGACGATGTGCGCGGGAGCGCGGCGTATCGAAGCGGCGTGGTCGTGGCGCTTTGGGAGAAATTTGTATCGGGCGAGACGAGTGCGGCGGTGGATAAAAAACCGGATTTCGTGGAGCGGGGCACGTGGACGGTGACGGACGCGTCGAAACGGTTGCGGCACGAGAGCGCGGTCGGGCACGTCACGGGGCGGGCGCAGTATGTCGATGACATCGCGCAACGGCGGCCGATGCTGGAGGTCTGGCCGGTGCTGGCGCCGCATGCGCGGGCGCGGATTTTGCGGCGCGACGCGGCGAAGGCGCGGGCGATGCCGGGCGTCGCGGCAGTGCTGATGGCGGAGGATGTGCCGGGGCACAACAACGTGGGCGTGTCGCGGCGCGACGAGACGTTGTTCGCGGCGGAGGAGGTGTGTTATCACGGTCACATCGTCGCGGTCGTCGTGGGCGAGTCGGTCGCGGTGTGTCGCGCGGCGGCGGCGCTGGTCGAGGTGGAGTATGAGCCGCTCGTGCCGATCGTCTCGGTGCCGGCGGCGATTGCGGCGGGGAGTTTTCACACGGAGCCGCATGTGTTGAAGCGCGGTGATGTCGCGGCGGCGCTGACGGCGGCGCCGCGGCGGATCGCGGGGGAGTTTTCATTCGGCGGGCAGGAACATTATTATCTGGAGACGCAGGCGGCGTGGGCGGAAAGCGACGACGAGGGCGGCGTGCGGATTTTTTCCTCGACGCAGCATCCGTCGGAGATTCAGACGATCGTCGCGGAGGTGCTGCACCTGCCGCGGAACAAGGTCGTGGTCGAGGCGCCGCGGATGGGCGGCGGATTCGGCGGGAAGGAGACGCAGGGCAACACGCCGGCGGCGCTCGTGGCGCTCGCGGCGCTCAAGACCGGGCGGCCGGTGCGCGTGCAGTTCGACCGCGATCTCGACATGATGCTGACGGGCAAGCGGCATCCGTTTTGGTCGAAGTTCGAGGCGGGGTTCGACGACGAGGGGCGGCTGCTCGCGGTGAAGGCGGAGCTGGTTTCGGACGGCGGGTGGTCGCTGGATTTGTCGCAGCCGGTGCTGGATCGAGCGTTGTTTCATTTGGACAACGCCTACTATATTCCGGCGGTGGATTTCAGCGGGCGGGTGGCGAAGACGAACGTGACATCGCACACGGCGTTTCGCGGATTCGGCGGGCCGCAAGGGATGATCGTGATCGAGGAGATCGTCGACCGCGTGGCACGGACACTCGGGCTGGCGCCGGAGGTCGTGCGCGAGCGGAATCTTTATCGCGGCACGGGCGAGACGAACACGACGCACTACGGCGAGGAGATCGGCGACAACCGGCTGAGAAAAATGTGGGCGATGGCGCTTGCGCAGTCGCGGTTCGCGGAGCGGCGGGTGGAGATCGCGGCTTGGAACGCGACGCGCGCGCGGGTGAAGCGCGGCATCGCGATCACGCCGGTCAAGTTTGGAATTTCGTTCACACTGACGCACTACAATCAGGCGGGCGCGCTCGTGCACGTTTACCAGGATGGCACGGCGCAGGTGAACCACGGCGGCACGGAGATGGGGCAGGGGCTGAACACGAAAATTCTCGGCGTGGCGATGCGCGAACTCGGACTGCCGGCGGAAAAAATCCGGATGATGCGGACGAGCACGGACAAGGTGCCAAACACGTCGGCGACGGCGGCGTCGAGCGGCGCGGACTTGAACGGCGCGGCGGTGGCGGCGGCGTGCGTGACGCTGCGCGAGCGGCTGGCGCCGGTCGCGGCGACATTGCTGGAGCGGGTTTCGGGCGCACCGGTGGAGGTGGCGGACGTGGTGTTCGCGGATGGGAGAGCGATCGTGTGCGGACGCGGCGCGGCGGGGGAAGGCGTGAGTTTCGCGGAAGTCTGCAAGCAGGCGCATGTCGATCGCGTGAGTTTGTCGGCGACGGGTTTTTATCGGACGCCGGGGATTTATTGGAATTGGGCGAAGGCGGAGGGGCGGCCGTTTGCGTATTTCGCGTGCGGCGTCGCGGTGGCGGAGGTCGAGGTCGATGGCTACACGGGGATGAGTCGGGTGCGGCGCGTCGATATCGTGCACGACGTGGGCGATTCATTGAATCCGGGCGTCGATCGCGGGCAGATCGAGGGTGGGTTCGTGCAGGGGATGGGCTGGCTGACGAGCGAGGAGTTGAAATGGGACGCGCAGGGGCGGCTGCTCACCCACAGCGCGAGCACGTATCAGATTCCGGCGATCGGCGATGCGCCGATGGAGTTCAACGTCACGCTGCTGCCGGACGCGGCGAATGCGCATGCGGTGCACGGGAGCAAGGCAGTGGGCGAGCCGCCGCTCATGCTGGCATTCTCGGTGCGCGAGGCGATTCGCGACGCGGTCGCGGCATGCGGCACGCGGGGCGGCGAGGTGCGCCTGGCGTCGCCGGCGACGGGCGAAGCGGTGTTTTTGGCGGTGCGCGAGCGGCGTGGGCGGAACGGCTCTTGATTGCGGCGGCGGATCGGTTACAACGGCGCCGGTGCGCGTCGCGGCGTCGTCCGGTGGCTCACGTGCGCCAACCAACAAAGGAGATTGTCATGAATTCACGCATCGTCGGCCTTCGCGTAGCGAGCGCCGTCTTTGGACTCGTGTTCCTCGGTCAGCTTGTGCGGTTGATCCTGCGGTTCAACGTCTGCGTCGGCACTCATGTGGTTCCGCTGTGGTTGAGCGGAGTCGCGCTCGTGATCGGCGGCGGACTTAGCTTCTGGCTGTTCCGGCTTTCGCTGGATCCGGCCCAGCCGGCCGCTCCGGCAAATCCCCCCGCGCACTGATCCGGCAGCAGGCGAAGTTTGGGCCGCGACGCGAATGGCGCCGCGGTCTTTTTTTGGCGGACGGGCGTGACGCGCGAAAAAGTCAGTGCTTTCGGTGGGAGCGGGCGGCGGCGAATTTTTCTTCAAAAAGGCGATCGCGGGCGACTGCGCGGATTTTGCTGTGGACACGGGGGGATTGTGCCGACCTGTAATCAGGAGGTTCGCATGATGCGATTTCTCGCCACCAATCCGGTCACGACGACCACTCATTTCACCCGTGCTTTGATGCCGCTGACCGCGGCGATCTTGGCGATCCTGACTGGGTCGCCGGCTGCAGCGCAAACGGCCGTCCTCAAGGCGATAACGCCGGTGGTCGCGCTTGAGCGACCGGCGGATGCGGTGTTTCTCAATGAAATCGAGCGGCGAGCCGGTCTGTATTTCGTCGAGCAGAGTGATCCGGTTTCCGGCCTGACCCGCGACCGGGCGCGGGCGGATGGCGGCGGGGCGAACGCCTATCCCGCGAGCATCTCGGCGACGGGTTTCGCGCTGAGCGGCTGGTGCATTGCGGATGCGCGGGGCTGGCTGCGGCCGGGCGAGGCGCTGGCGCGCGTGAAGCGGACGCTGCGCTTCGCGGCTGCGCACGCCGCGCAGGAGCACGGTTGGTTTTATCATTTTCTGGACGCGCGAACCGGCGGGCGGGCGTGGGACTGCGAGGCTTCGACGATCGACACGGCGCTGTTTCTGTCGGGCGCGATCAGTGCGCGGGAATATTTTGCCGATGCCGAAGTCACGCGGCTGGTCGATGCGATCTACGGGCGGGTCGATTGGCGCTGGGCGCTGAACGGTGGAACGACCCTGACGCACGGATGGAAACCGGAGAGCGGCTTCCTCCGGTTCCGGTGGGACAGCTACGCGGAATTGATGGGCCTCTACCTGCTGGGGATTGGCGCGCCGGCGAATGCGCTGCCGCCGGAATCGTGGGATGCGTGGCGGCGCGAGCCGGTGGTGAGTTACGCCGGGAGGACGTTCATCGATTGCGGGCCGCTGTTCACGCACCAGTATGCGCACGCGTGGTTCGATTTTCGCGGGCAGCACGACGCGCACGCGGACTACTGGTTGAACTCCGTCGAGGCCACGCTGGCGCAGCGCGACTGGTTCGCGGCGCAGGCGCCGAAATTTCCGCGCTGGTCGCGCCAGTTGTGGGGGCTGACGGCGTCGGACAGCGCGCGCGGCTACATGGCGTGGGGCGGGCCGGGCGGAACGGCTGCGCAGCCGGCGGACGGGACGATCGTGCCGTCGGCGCCGGCCGGATCGCTGCCGTTTGCACCGGAGGAATGTCTGGCGGCGCTCCGCCAGATGCGCGTGGTCGGCGGCGATCGGGTGTGGCAACGCTACGGGTTCGTGGACGCGTTTAATCCGCAAACGGGCTGGGCGTCGCGCGACGTGATCGGCATCGACCTCGGGATCACGCTGCTGATGGCAGAGAACCTGCGGTCGGAGCTCGTTTGGAAAATTTTCATGAAGGCTTCGGAAGTGCGGCTGGGGATGTGGCTCGCGGGATTCCGCAGCGAGGCGCCCAACATCCCGGTCCCGGTCGGCAACATGCGCGTGGCGACCGCGCGGTAAGGACGGCGCGGCCGATGCGCCGCTTACTTTTTCTGTTTGTCGCGCTCGGCGAGGAGCTGGGCGGCGATGCTGAGGGCGATTTCGTGCGGGTGGTTCGTGCCGAAATCGAGGCCGATGGGACAGTGAAACTGCGCGGTGCGCTCGGGCGCGAGGCCTTCGGCGACGAGTTCCTGGCGAAGGACGGCGGCTTTCGCTGCGCTGCCGATGCAGCCGAGGTAAGGAAAATTTCGCGTGGCGAGC
>Ga0265314_10006340_pt1 | contig 10496 bp, 9 predicted proteins | sample 4126metaG_FD_203106 | JGI IMG/M metagenome (GOLD analysis project Ga0265314, IMG submission 203106) | Rhizosphere microbial communities from Carex aquatilis grown in University of Washington, Seatle, WA, United States - 4-1-26 metaG | ecosystem: Host-associated > Plants > Roots > Rhizosphere >... | reverse complement strand
ATGAACGCGGTCAGTCCGAACCAGACCGACGAGACGGTTCCGGCAGATTATCTCGGCTGAACCGGCGCTTAGCGAAAAGGAAGGGGCCGCCCATCCTGGCGGCCTTTTTCTTTGCGTTGACGTTGGCCCGGCAGAGCGGAATCATCGCTTCAACGCCCGGGCAAGGGCGGTGAACAGAACCCAAGAGGCGCCCTTGAAAATCACTCTGAAACTCGGCGTGGCCGCACTCGCCGTCGCAGCGGCGGGCGCCGTCGCTTTCACGTCACAGACCCATGCCCAGAATGCAGCTCAGAGCCAGCCGGCTACCGGCGGTCCGGGCTCGCCGGACGTCGTCACCGTCAATGACCCGGCAGGGCCGCCGCCCAACCCGGCCAACATTCCTTTCGTGCTGCCCAAGGACATCAAATGGACCGGCCGTCCGGGCCAGTCGGAAACCGCCAACCTGTACGGCAATCCCAACCAGCCGGGGCCCTACGCCGTCCTGATCAAATGGTATCCGGGCAATTTTTCCCGCCCCCATACCCATGACAAGACGCGCTGGATCTATGTCGTTTCCGGCACCTGGTGGGTGAGCTCGTCCAGCGTCTTCGATGTCAGGAACACCTATCCGCTGCATGCTGGCACCACCTCCGTCGATCAAGCGGGCGCGATCCATTACGACGGCGCGCGCAAAGGCGAGAAGGAGCCGGGCGTCATCCTACTGGCCGGCATCGGGCCGGTGAACAGCGTGCAGGTGGACGAGAGCGGCAAGCCGCGCCCGCCGGCAGCAGTGGCGCCCGCCGCGCACTAGAAGCTAGCTGCGTCTCAAAAAAGAAGGCCGCTGCGCAAAGCAGCGGCCTTAGTTATTGCGTGGGGAAACACGCTTTTGAAAATCAGCCGAAGCGCCCGGTGATATATTGTTCGGTTTGTTTCTTGTCCGGCGCGGTGAAGATTTTTTCGGTCGGGCCATACTCGACCAGCTCGCCCAGATACATGAAGGCGGTGAAATCGGAGGCGCGCGAGGCCTGCTGCATATTGTGAGTGACGATCACGATGGTGTAGTCGTTCGACAGTTCCTCGATCAGCTCCTCGACCTTGGCGGTCGAGATCGGATCGAGCGCCGAGCAGGGCTCGTCCATCAGGATCACTTCGGGCCGCGTCGCCACCGAGCGGGCGATGCAGAGGCGTTGCTGCTGGCCGCCGGAAAGCGACAGACCGGAGGCATCCAGCTTGTCCTTGACCTCGCCCCAGAGCGCGGCGCGGGTGAGCGCGCTTTCAACCCGGCCGTCCATCTCCGACTTGGGGATGCGTTCATAGAGCTTGATGCCGAAGGCGATGTTGTCATAGATCGACATCGGGAAAGGCGTCGGCTTCTGGAAGACCATGCCGATGCGCGCGCGCAGCAGGTTGAGATCCTTGACCTTGAGCAGATTCTCCCCGTCCATGATGATCTCGCCCTCGGCCCGCTGGTTGGGATAGAGCTCGAAAATGCGGTTGATGGCGCGAAGCAGCGTGGACTTGCCGCAGCCGGAGGGGCCGATAAAGGCCGTCACCTTGCGCTCCATCAGCGGCAGGGTGATGCTCTTCAACGACTTGTTCTCGCCGTAATAGAAGCAGAGATCGCGGATGTCGATCTTGGCTTTGCCATTGCCGTTCTCGGCGTGATGGGCGGGCGTCATGTGCAGCGTGGCGGCGTCCATGGTCAGTTCCGTTGTTTCTTTTCAAGCATGCGCGCGAGAATGGAGAGCACCAGCACGGTTGCGGTCACCAGAATGGCGCCGCCCCAGGCCAGGGTGTGCAGATCCTCGTAGGGGCCGGTGGCGAACTGGTAGATCACATAAGGCAGGCTGGCGATCGGCTTGGTGACGTCCCAGGACATGAAGTTGTTGGTCAGGGCGGTGAAGAGCAGCGGCGCGGTCTCGCCCAGGATGCGGGCCACCGCCAACAGGACGCCGGTGACGATGCCGGCCTGGGCCGCCTTCCAGGTCACCGACTTGATGACGAAATTCTGCGGCGCGCCCAGCGCGAAGGCCGCCTCGCGCAGCCCGTTGGGCACCAGCAGCAGCATGTTCTCGGTGGTGCGCACCACCACCGGAATCACGATCACGGTCAGCGCCAGGGCGCCAGCGATACCGGAGAAGCGGTGGAAGGGCGCCACCACCAGTTCGTAGACGAACAGGCCGGTGATGATGGAAGGGGTAGAAAGCAGGATGTCATTTACGAAGCGCACGATAAAGGCGAGGCGGCCATAACGGGCATATTCGGCCAGATAGGTGCCGGCGAAAAGGCCGATGGGCGTGCCCAGCGCCACAGCGCCCAGACTCATCACCACGCTGCCGACAATGGCGTTGGAAAGGCCGCCCTTGCTGCCGGGTGGCGGTGTCGCCTCGGTGAAAAGCGTGGGCGAGAGCGCCGCGATGCCGTTCTTCAGCAGGGCATAAAGAATGAAAGTCAGCCAGATCAGGCCGAAGACCGCGGCGCCCAGCGAGAGCGCGATGAAGACGCCGTTGGCGATACGGCGGCGCAGATAGAGCGTGGAATTGGCGAGGCCGCTGGAACTCATTTGCCGGCCTTCCTTTCCATCGAGCGCAGCAGCAGGAGAGCGAAGACGAGCACGATGAAGGTGATGGCATAGAGCACCAGGCCGAGATAAATCAGCGAGGAGACGTAGAGATCGCTAGTGGCCTCGCTGAACTCATTGGCGATGGTGGCGCTGATCGAGGTGCCGGGGGCAAAGAGCGAGGGCGCAATGCGGTGGGCGTTGCCGATCACGAAAGTGACAGCCATGGTCTCGCCCAGGGCGCGGCCCAGCGCCAGCATGGCGCCACCGACAATGCCGACCCGGCTGAAGGGGACCGCCACCTTCTTCATCACTTCCCATTGGGTTGAACCCAGGCCGTAGGAGGCTTCCTTCAGCACATTCGGCACCGTTTCCAGCACATCGCGGGTCACTGCCGAGATGAAGGGCAGGATCATGATCGAAAGGATCAGGCCGGCCGTGAAGATGCCGATGCCATAGGAAGCGCCGCCGAAAAGGGTGCCCAGCACCGGCACATCTCCCAGGGCATTGATTACCGGGGTCTGGACGTGTTCCTGGAACCAGGGGGCGAAGACGAACAGGCCCCAGATGCCGTAGATGATGGAAGGGATGCCGGCCAGCAGTTCGATGGCGATGCCGACGGGCCGGCGCAGCATGCGCGGGCAAAGTTCGGTGAGAAAGATGGCGATGCCGATGCCCACCGGAAGCGCGATTGCCATGGCGATGACGCTGGTGACCAGGGTGCCGTAGATCGGCCCCAGAGCGCCGAAGACCTCGCGGGTGGGGCTCCAGGCCTGGGAAGTGATGAAGCCGAAGCCGAAGGCCTTGAAAGCGAGCGTGGAGCCGGCGATCAGTGAGACGAACACGCCAGCGAAGATCAGCAGCACCAGCAGCGCCGCGCCCAGCGCGGTGTAGCGGAAACGGGAGTCCCCGCCGCCTGCTTTACGCGCGGTCGCAGCTCGGGTGAGATGGACGGATGTGTCGCTCAAGCTGATATCGGTCAAAGGTGGAGGCCCCGGCTATAGGGCGGCAATTCACACGGCGCGCACGCCACGAACATCACAGATTTGCAAAGCTTTCGTGACGTGCCGGGGCGAACCCCGCCGCCCCTCAGGTATCCCATTGATATGAAAAGGTTAATTTCGGGGACCAGCCTGTCAACAAAGGCCTCGGAACCGCCGCGAAAGCCAGGTTATGGCCGTCCGGCGCACAGGCAAAAAGCCCCGCCTTTTAAGGCTTCCTGAACCGGGGGGCAGGCAATGTTCCGCCTTGCAAGGGCTGGGGCGGGAAGGCCCCTTTGACACTGAGCGGTACAGTGCTTCTGACGCGGATCATTCGATACGTGTTCGGCGGTCTGGCGGGCGTGATGCTGCTCGCCGCCGTTGCCGATATCCTGTTGCGCGGCCATCTCACCATCATCAGCCCGATCAGCTTCGGCGCCCTGCTGGCGGTGGCGCTGGCCTTCCTGCTGCAGAACCTGCTGGGGGCGCGTGAGCGCGGCGAGATGTTGTCTGCCCAGACGCAGCAGCTCAAACAGTTCGCCACGCGCCTGGAAGCTTCGCTCAAGAACGCTGCTGCCATCAACAACCGCCTCAACCACAGCGAGATCCGCTACAAGGGCCTGGTCGACGCCCAGGGCGACGCCATCTTCCGCCGCGACGCCGCCAGCCGCCTCACCTATGGTAACGCCGCCTTCTTCAAGCTGTTCGGCCTCGATCCCGCCCACGCCATCGGCTATCCCTTCGCGCCCGAGCCGCATCCGGAAAGCCGCGGGCCGCTGGTAGGCGTCTTCACCGCACTGGAGCTGGGCCAGAACCGCTCGCGCTACGACCAGCATGTCCGCACTGCCCAGGGCTGGCGCTGGATCGCCTGGGAGGATTTCGCGGTGCGCGACTCCCATGGCCGGCTGGTGGAAGTGCAGAGCGTCGGCCGCGACATTTCCGAGCGCAAAGTGCTGGAACAGGCGCTGATGGAGGCGAAGGACTCCGCCGAGGCCGGCAGCCGCGCCAAGTCGGGCTTCCTGGCGACCATGAGCCATGAGATCCGCACGCCGATGAACGGCGTGCTCGGCATGGCGCGTCTTCTGGTGGAGACCGGCCTCTCGCCAGAGCAGCGCACCTATGCCGGCGCGATCTCCGAATCCGGCGAGGCGCTGCTGGCGCTGATCGGCGACATTCTCGACTTCTCCAAGATCGAGTCCGGGATGCTCACTCTGGACGAGGACGAAGTAGACCTGCGCCAGATGATCGGCACGGTCTGTGAACTGCTCGCCACCCGCACCCATGCCAAGCATGTCGAGCTGGTCAGCGTCATCGCCGCCGATGTGCCCAGCATCGTGCGCGCCGACAAGGGGCGGCTGCGCCAGATCATCACCAACCTGGTCGGCAACGCCGTCAAGTTTACCGAAAAGGGCGGCGTCAGCGTCAGCGTGACGCTGGCGGCGGCGGCAGGGCGCCGCTTCCTGCGCTTTGAAGTGCGCGACACCGGCGTCGGCGTGCCCCTGGAAAAGCGCGCCGAAATCTTCGAGGAATTCGTCCAGGCCGATTCCAGCCATGCCCGCAAGTTTGGCGGCACCGGCCTGGGGCTGGCCATCTCCAAGCGCCTGGCCGAGGCGATGGGCGGTGAGATCGGCGTCTGCGACGCCCCCGCCATCGCCGGGCTGGGCGGCTCCTGCTTCTGGTTCACCGTCCCCGCCATCATTGTCGAAGGCGCTCCCGCGCTGCGTCCGCTGGCCGGCATGCGCGTGGCGGTGATGAGCACCAACCAGCTGCTTGCCCAGGGCCTCTCCGCCCAGATCCGCGAAGCGGGTGGCGATGTGGTGGGTGTGGCGGTCAATCCCGGCGACCGGGTTGACGCGCTTCTGATTGACGGCGGCACCGAGGCCGAACCGCAGCCGGTGGTCGAGCCGCAAGGCGCCGTACCCGCCCTGCTGCTGGCGTCGCCGGCGGCGCGCGGCCGCCTGGAAGCGCTGATGGCCCAGGGCTTTGCCGGCTATCTGCTCAAGCCGGTGCGCCAGGCCGCGCTGACCGCGCGGCTGCTGGAGTTGCGCGGCTCCGCGCCGGAGCCTGCACTAGAAGTAGAGCGCCCTTCGCTGCTGGAAAGCTGGAACGCGATTGCCCCGCCATCGGAGCCGCCGCCGCTGGTGGCCGCGCCTGTGCGGATGCCAGAGCCGCAGGCCCTGCCGCAACAGAGAGAAAGCCGGGGAGCGACCGCCCAGGCGAGCGAAGCGAAGCCATTGGGCGGCGCGACCCAAAGTCAAAGCGGCCTCACCATCCTTCTGGCCGAGGACAATCCCATCAACATGATGCTGATCCGCGAACTGCTGAAGCGGCGCGGCCATCATGTGGTTGAGGTCACCACCGGCGACGCCGCCGTCAAGGCGATGGCGGAAGCCCGCTTCGACCTGCTGCTCACCGACATCCACATGCCCGGCATGGACGGCATCGAATCCGCCCGCGCCATCCGCAAGGACGAGACGGCGTCGGGCCGCGACCGCGTGCCGATCGTGGCGCTGACCGCCGATGTTCTGGAGACCGGCAAGCGCGCCTGCCAGGAAGCGGGGATGGACGGCTTCCTCACCAAGCCGGTCGATCCCGCCGAGCTGGAGGAAATGTTCCTGATGCTGTTTCCATCCGAGGACGGGCCGCTTATCGTCGCGGCATGACGGCTGCTTCGGGGCGACGGCGCTACCACTTCCGCGATTATCTCAACCGCCGCGTGCTGACCATGCTGGCGCTAGGCTTCTCCTCCGGCTTGCCCTTCCTGCTGGTCGCCAACACCTTCGGCTACTGGCTGCGCGAGGAAGGCATCGCGCTGACCGCCATCGGCTTTCTTTCCTGGGTGGGCTTTGCCTATTCCATCAAGTTTCTCTGGGCGCCGCTGCTCGACCGGCTGGACGTTCCGGGCCTGACGATGCTGGGACGGCGGCGTGGCTGGATGGCGCTGACCCAGGTCGTGATCGCCTGCGGCCTAGTGGCGATGGCGCTGAGCGGCACGGGCCATGGCCTGGTGCAGTTGGGCGCCTGCGCCCTGGTGGTGGCCTTCGCCTCGGCCACCCAGGATGTCGCCATAGACGCCTGGCGCATCGAGATCGCCGCGAACAAGGATGAACTGGGCCTGCTCACATCCGGCTATACAGTGGGATATCGCAGCGCCCTGCTGATGAGCGAGGCGGTGATCCTGCCTATTGCCCAGCGCATCGGCTGGAACGATTCCTACATCCTGTTCGCCGCCATGATGATCATCGGCCTCACCGCCACGCTGCTGGCCAGCGAACCTGTAAGGGCCGAGGCGGTGCTGGCGGAAAACGAGAAGGCCAACCCGCTATGGACGCCGCGCGGGATGTTCGACGCCATCGCCGGCCCCTTCATCGCCTTTTTCCGTGCGCATGGCGCCGACGCCGTCCTGATGCTGGTGGCGATAAGCCTGTTCCAGCTTCCCAACTTCGTCAGCGGGCCAATGTACAATCCGATGTATGTCGATGTCGGGCTGACCAAGGACATGGTCGGCGCGGTGCGCGGCAGCTTCGGCCTGGTCGGAGTCTTTGCCGGCGTTGCGGCCGGCGGCTTTCTTTCGGTGCGGCTGGGTTTGATTCCGGCCCTGATGCTCGGCGGGCTGGGCCAGATTGGCGGCACCATGCTCTATGCCGCCGTGCCTTACGCCCATGATCCGGTAAGTTTCGCCGTGATCATGCTGCTGGACAATTTCGGCATCGCCATGGCCGGCATCACCCTGATCGCCTACATGTCCAGCCTGACCAGCCTGGGCTATACCGCCACCCAATATGCCTTGCTGTCCTCGGCCTATGCCTTGGCGGGAAAATTCCTCAAAGGCTTTTCCGGCCTGACGGTGGACAAAATGGCCCTGCATATCGGCCGGATGGACGCCTATATCCTGTTCTTCCTGGGCTGCGGCGCCATCGGGGTTCCTTCCCTGCTGCTGTTTGCCCTGCTGGAGCGACGCCGCCGGGCCGCAATGCCAGTTCCCGCAGGGGGTTAGATGGCTTGGCCGGCCCCATTTTTCGGCCCGGCCCTTGTCACAATTCCCTACCCACAGCCCCCGGCGATGGGGTAAAATTGCAGAACTGTCGCAGTTTCAGGGTAGGACTGCGACGAAAGGGCGCGAATCGCTGCGTCCGCCAAAATGGGTTGGGTCAGGAAGAGTCCGTGGTCAACATCTACGAAGCCGGTCCCTTTGAAGGCCGCCTGCTACAATGGCCAGTGCTGGCCACGTCAGGCGCGCTGGAAGTGCGGCTGGCCGAGACCGACCATGAAGTGCGTCAAGCCCAGCATCTACGCTACCAGGTCTTCTACGAAGAATGGACTGCGGTGCCGACCGACGAGATGCGCGCCCTGCGCCGCGACTTCGACAAGTATGACGATGTCTGCGACCACCTTCTGGTGGTGGACCGCGACGCACATGGCGAGGATGGCCAGCCGCTTGTGATCGGAACCTATCGCCTGACCCGCGAGAAGGACGCCGAAAAGGTCGGCGGCTTCTACACCGCGGGCGAGTTCGACCTGGGCCGCATGATCAGCGGCATGCCCAAGGGAACGAAATATCTCGAGCTGGGCCGCTCCTGCATCCTGCCGAGCTATCGCAGCCGCCCCGGCGCCATGCAGCTTTTGTGGAAAGGCCTGCTGGCCTATGTCGCCCGCTTCGACATTGACGTGATGTTCGGCTGCGCCAGCTTCCCCGGCACCGATCCCCAGGCCCTGGCGCTGCCGCTATCCTACCTGCAGCATTTCCACGCCATGCCGGCAGAGTTCATGGTGAAGGCGAGGGACGAGCTTTATGTTCCGATGGACCGGATGCGGCCCGAGGCGATCGACGCCCGCGAAGGCATCCGCAGCCTGCCCGCCATCCTCAAGGGCTATGTCCGCGCCGGCTGCTGCATCGGCGACGGCGCGGTGGTCGATCACCAGTTCGACACCACCGACGTCTTCATCTTCTTCCCGATGTCGGGAATGGATTCCCGCTACAAATCGCGCTTCGGCCTGGTGAAGTAACCTTCACGCCAGATCGAACAGCAGCACTTCTGCTGCTGTGAGAGAGCGCACGGCGATCTTTTCCTGGTCGGTGATGGCGGCGGCGTCGCCCGCGCGCAACGTCTGGCCGCATACCGTCACTTCGCCCCTCGCCACCTGCAGCCACGCCTTGCGCCCCGGCTCCAGCGCATGGATGGCCTCGACTTCGGCGCCCAGCTTCGCTGCCCAGATTTCGGCGTCCTGCACCAGCCGCACCTCATTCGCCACCGGCTCGGGCGCGGCGATGCGGGCGAAATGGTTGCGCACCGCCGCAGGGTCGATGACCTTCTGCTCATAGCCGGGGGCAATGCCCTTCTTCGATGGCATGATCCAGATCTGCAGCATGTGGCAGGTTTCGCTGGCGCTGGCGTTGAATTCGGAATGGGTGATGCCCGCACCCGCGCTCATGCGCTGGATTTCGCCGGGGCGGATAGTGCCGCCGCCGCCGCTGGAATCCTTGTGGCTGATCGCCCCTTCCAGGATATAGGTGACGATCTCCATGTCGCGATGGGGGTGGGGCGGGAACCCGGCCCCGCCTTTGATCCAGTCCTCGTTGATGACGCGCAGGGGGCCGAAGCCCTGATTGCCCGGATCATAATAGTCGCCGAAGGAGAAACTGTGCTTCGATTTGAGCCAGTCGATCTCGGTGCCGCCGCGTTCTTCGGACTTTCGGACAGTGATCATTTACGCTTTCTCTCGATGGCGTCCCAGATCAGGGCGGCGATGTCGGCGCCGCCGAAGCGCCGCACCTCCTGGATGCCGGTGGGAGAGGTAACGTTGATCTCGGTCATATAGTCGCCGATCACGTCGATGCCGGTGAAGATGAAACCGCGCTTTTTCAGTTCCGGGCCGATTGCGGCGCAGATCGCCTTCTCGCGCGCCGTTAGTTCCGTGGCTTCCGGCCGGCCGCCGACATGCATGTTGGAACGGGCCTCGCCCGCTGCGGGCACGCGGTTGATGGCGCCGGCAAATTCACCATCCACCAGAATGATGCGCTTGTCGCCTTTGCGGACCTCGGGCAGGTAGCGCTGCGCGATCACCGGCTCGCGGTAGAAGACGGTGAACATCTCCAGCAGCGAACCGAGATTTTCGTCACCCTCGCGCACCCGGAAAACGCCGGCCCCGCCATTGCCGTAGAGCGGCTTGAGGATGATGTCCTTGTGCTCGGCGCGGAAGGCGCGGATTTCACGCGCGTCCGACGAGATCAGGGTCGGGGGCACGAACTCGGCGAAGCTGGTGACGAAAAGTTTTTCCGGCGCGTTGCGGACCTCAGCGGGATCGTTGACCACCAGGGTTTTGGGATGGATGCGCTCCAGCAGATGGGTGGCGCTGATATAGGCCATGTCGAAGGGCGGGTCCTGGCGCATCAGCACCACATCCATGCCCGACAGGTCCTGCGCCGACGGCGCGCCCAGCGCGAAATGATCGCCTTTGACGTTGCGCACCGAAAGCGGGCGCATGACGGCGCTCACAATCCCGTCGCGCCAGGACAGCTCGCGCGGCCCGTAATAGAACAGGCTGTGGCCCCGGTTCTGCGCTTCCAGCGCCAGGGCAAAAGTGGAATCGCCGTTGATGTCGATCTTCTCGATCGGGTCCATCTGGATCGCTACGGAAAGGCTCATCCCCTAATTCCCCATGTCGTCGGGCCACCAGGCGTCGGCATGACGCCGGGGCCAGTGCCCGCTTGCCACCGCAATGATATCAAAGCGCGCGCCCCGCCGGGCAAGCTCGGGCCGGCCCGCCAGATATAGGTTGGCGGCGCGGGCGATGCGAGTCCGCTGCGCCGGCGAGACCGACAGAATGGCGGCTCCTTCGCCGGGGCGGGCCTTGACCTTCATGAAGCAGACCGGGCCGAAAACCCGTTGCGCCACCATGTCGATCTCGCCCAGCGGCGTCTTGAGGCGGCGCGAAAGGATGCGATAGCCCTTGAGCCTGAGCGCCCAAGCCGCCAG
>Ga0265314_10006339_pt1 | contig 10496 bp, 12 predicted proteins | sample 4126metaG_FD_203106 | JGI IMG/M metagenome (GOLD analysis project Ga0265314, IMG submission 203106) | Rhizosphere microbial communities from Carex aquatilis grown in University of Washington, Seatle, WA, United States - 4-1-26 metaG | ecosystem: Host-associated > Plants > Roots > Rhizosphere >... | reverse complement strand
ACTACGTCGAAGGCTGCACCGCACCGATCTACTCGACGGACTCGCTCCACAGCGCCGTCGTCGAGATCGTCGTCAAGAAGGGCGGCCGCTGCCGCTACACGACAATCCAGAACTGGTCGAACAACGTATACAACCTCGTCACGAAGCGCGCGATCGCGGAAGAGAACGCGACGATGGAGTGGGTCGACGGCAACCTCGGCTCGAAGCTGACGATGAAGTACCCGGCGATCTGGCTGACCGGCAAGGCCGCGCACGGCGAAGTGCTGTCGATCGCGTTCGCCGGCAAGGGCCAGCACCAGGATGCGGGCGGGAAGTGCGTCCACATCGCACCGGATACGACGAGCGTGATCACGTCGAAGTCGATCTCGAAGAACGGCGGCCGTGCGGGCTACCGCGGGCTGCTCGAGGTCGCGAAGGGCGCGCACGGCGCGAAGTCGAAGGTCGTCTGCGACGCGCTGATCCTCGACGACGAGTCGCGCTCCGACACGTACCCGTACATCCGCATCGATGAGAACGACGTCGACATCGGACACGAGGCGACGGTCTCCAAGATCGGCGAGGAGCAGCTCTTCTATCTCATGTCGCGCGGCCTCTCCGAGTCCGACGCGTCGGCGATGGTGGTCAGCGGCTTCGTCGAGCCGATCACGAAGGAGCTGCCGCTCGAGTACGCCGTCGAGATGAACCGCCTGATCCAGCTGCAGATGGAGGGCTCGGTCGGTTGATCGTCGAGCGGACGGATTTCATCTCGCTGCCCGTCACCGACATGGAGCGGTCGAAGAAGTTCTACGGCGAGACGCTCGGTCTCCCGCAGATCGGGAACCTCAGCTTCCCCGAGTTCCAGCTCGGCGAGAACATCAGCGTCTACCTGCTCGACATGGAGCAGGTCGGCGCGTCGTTCACCGCGCCGCACACGGCGAACATCGCGTTGCGCGTGGCGGACGTTGCGGAAGCGCGCAAGGAGCTCGAGGCCAACGGCGTCGTCTTCGAAGGCGACATCCTCGACACCAGCGTCTGCCACATGGCGTTCTTCAAGGATCCCGACGGGAACGCGATCATGCTGCACCGCCGGTACGCACCGCCCGCATGACTACGCTGACACGCGAGCAGGCAGCGAAGCGGTTCGCAGAGCTGCCCCTGCCGTCCACCAAGGACGAGCACTGGCGCTTCACCGACCTGCGCGGCTTCGACCCCGACTCGGTACCAGGTACCGAACGGGTACCTGGTACCAGCACCGCAGCCCTCGACCTCGATGTCTCTGCGCGCGCGCATGTGACCGAGAACGGGATCGAGATCCTCTCCGCGCCCGAGGGCGTTCGCTTCGAGCTCCTGCCGCGCGACTACGCGGCGACGCTGATCCCCGACGACGATCGCTTCGCCGCCGAGAACCTCGCGAATTGGGAGCACGGTCTCCTCGTCCACGTCGCGAAGGGCGTCGAGCTCGAGAAGCCGCTGTACGTCCAGGTCACCTCGAGTGGCGGCACGCTCTTCTGGCGGATGGTCGTGATCGCGGAGGAGGGCGCGCGCTTCTCGCTGATCGAGGATCTCTCCTCGGTCGCTCCCGACACGGTCGCGTACACGAACGCCGTCGTCGAGCTGTTTGTCCATCCGGCGTCGAAGATCGAGTACGTCTCGCTGCAGAACCTCTCGCGCGAGACGTGGCACTTCGGCCGCTACAAGGCGTGGCTCGAGCGCGACAGCGAGCTCGACTGGGTGATCGGCGGCTTCGGCTCGAAGCGCGGCAAGGTGTGGATCGAGAACGATCTCGCCGGTCAGGGAGCCACCTCGCGCGTCACCGGCGCCTACTTCGCCGACGGCGACCAGCACCTCGACTACGACACGTTCCAGGAGCACATCGCACCGAACACCGAGAGCGACTTCGCGTTCAAGGGCGCGCTGCGTGAGAACGCGAGCGCGGTCTGGCGCGGAATGATCCGCGTCGAGGAGCAGGCGCAGAAGACGAACGCCTACCAGGAGAACCGCAACCTGCTGCTCTCCGACAAGGCACACGCGGACTCGATCCCCGGCCTCGAGATCATGGCCAACGACGTGCGCTGCACGCACGGTGCGACGCTCGGCCGGATCAACCGCGAGGAGCTCTTCTACCTGATGGCGCGCGGCCTGAACCGCGCGGAGGCCGAGCGCCTGATCGTGCGCGGCTTCTTCCAGGACGTGCTCGACCGCATCGAGCTCGAGCCCGTGCGCGAAGCGCTCGGCGCCGCGCTCGAAGCCCGCATCCCGCAGGCCTAGGAGAAACCCCTAGAATCCGGTCACCCGGAGCCAAAGGAGATCCGCATGCCCGCTCGCAGGACTGCCGTCGCCGTCGTCCTCGCAAGTGCCGCCGTCTTCAGCGGTGGGGCCGCCCTCGCTGCCACGCACGGTGGCAGCCCGCAGAAGCTGCAGCCGCCGAAGCTCCTGCCCATGAAGCCGCCGGCGGTGACGAACGTGCACATCACCTGCCACAACCACAGCGCGCTCGCTGCGTCGCTCTAGTCGAGCAAGCCGCGCTCGGCGAGGTTCCGCTCGAGCTCGGCGAGCCGGGCTTCGACGTGCGCGAGGCGCTGCTCGACTGTCGTCGGCTCGCCCTCCGGCACCGGCGCCTGCTCCGACGGCGTATCGGCGAGCAGGTGTGTCCAGCGCTCCTCGCGCTGACCGGGCTGCCGCGGCAGCAGGTGCGCCAGCTCCTTCTCGTCGAGCCGGTTCAACGTCATCGTGATGTCGTCGTTCGAGCCGAAGTGGTGCAGCCGCTCGGTGCGCGCCTTCAGCTCGGCGACGGTCTGCGGGCCGCGCAGCATCAGTACCGCCATGATCGACACTTCCGAGGGCAGCAGGTCGAGCGCTTCGCCGAAGAGCTGCCGGTACTTCGCGGTGCGCGACCCGGGCCCCGTCGCGAGCCGTGCCCAGCCGAGCGTGCCGAGACTCTGTGCGGCGCCACGGACCTCCGACTCGTCGAGCTCCAGCACCGGGTCGCGGTTCGTCGCCTGGTTGCACGCGAGGCGGAGCGCGTTCAGTGTCAGCGGGTATTGCTCGGGCGTCGTGCGCTGCTTCTCGATCAGGCAGCCGAGCACCCGCAGCTGAGTCTCGTCGAGGCGGTGGTGGCTAGGCACGGACGAGCGGCTTGTACTTGATCCGGTGCGGCTCGAGCGCCTCGGGGCCGCGCGTCTCGCGCACCCAGTCGGCGTACTCGGCCCAGTCGCCTTCGAACCACGTCACCTCGCTGTCGCCCTCGAACGCGAGGATGTGCGTCGCCACGCGATCCAGGAACCAGCGATCGTGCGTGATCACGACCGCGCAGCCGGCGAAGTCGAGCAGCGCGTCTTCGAGCGCGCGCAGCGTGTCGACGTCGAGGTCGTTGGTCGGCTCGTCGAGCAGCAGGACGTTCCCGCCGCTCTTCAGCATCTTCGCGAGGTGCACACGGTTGCGCTCGCCGCCCGACAGCTTGCCGACCGGCTTCTGCTGGTCGCCGCCGCGGAAGTTGAACCACGACGTGTACTGGCGCGAGTTGATCTCCTTCTTGCCGAGCAGCACGATGTCCTGGCCGCCGGAGATCTCCTTCCACACGGTGCTCTTCGGATCGAGGCTTGCGCGTGACTGGTCGACGTAGCCGAGCTGCACCGTGTCGCCGATGCGCAGCTCGCCGGAGTCGGGCGTCTCCTCGCCGGCGATCATCCGGAAGAGCGTCGTCTTGCCGGCGCCGTTCGGACCGATCACGCCGACGATCCCGGCCGGCGGCAGCGAGAACGACAGGTCCTCGAAGAGCAGCCGGTCGCCGAAGCCCTTCGAGATGCCCTTCGCCTCGATCACGACGTCGCCGAGGCGCGGGCCAGGCGGAATGTGGATCTCGACCTTGTCGAGCCGGACGTCTTCCTCGTCGGCGAGCAGCTTCTCGTATGCGCCGAGGCGCGCCTTCGACTTCGCGTGTCGCGCCTTCGCGCCCATGCGCACCCACTCGAGCTCGCGCGCGAGCGTGCGCTGCCGCGCGGACGACTGCTTCTCCTCGATCTGCAGCCGCACCTGCTTCTGCTCGAGCCAGCCGGAGTAGTTGCCCTCGTACGGGATGCCCTTGCCGCGGTCGAGCTCGAGGATCCAGCCCGCGACGTTGTCGAGGAAGTACCGGTCGTGCGTGACGGCGACGACGGTGCCCTTGTAGTCCGCGAGGAAGCGCTCGAGCCAGAGCACGGACTCGGCGTCGAGGTGGTTCGTCGGCTCGTCGAGGAGCAGCAGGTCGGGCGCGCTGAGCAGCAGCCGGCAGAGTGCGACGCGGCGGCGCTCGCCGCCCGAGAGCGTCGTGACGTCGCGGTCGCCCTCCGGCAGGCGCAGCGCGTCCATCGCGTGGTCGAGCTGCTCTTCGAGCTGCCACGCGCCGCGACGGTCGACCTGGTCCTGCACCGTCGACTGCTCGGCGAGCAGCGCGTCGAAGTCGGCGTCCGGCTCGGAGAACTGCGCGGAGATCTGGTTGAAGCGGTCGAGCAGGTCGCGCAGCTCGCGCACGCCGTCCTCGACGTTCTCGCGCACGGTCTTCTTGGGGTCGAGCTCGGGCTCCTGCTCGAGCAGGCCGACGGTCGCGTTCGGCGCCAGCTCGGCGATGCCCGACGACGGCTCTTCCTTGCCGGCCATGATCCGGAGGACCGTCGACTTGCCGGCGCCGTTCGGGCCGAGCACGCCGATCTTCGCTCCGGGCAGGAACGAGAGGGAGATGTTCGACAGGACCTGACGCTCCGCGCCGTAGAACTTGTCGACCTTGTACATCGTGAAGATGTATTCAGAGCTCACGAACGGGCCACGATACCTTCATGGACGCTTGCGACTGCGGTCCGGCTCACCGGCTGCGAAATCGTCCACCGCTGACCTAGAATCCGCGGGTGCGCATCGCCCTCGCCGTCCTGATCGCGCTCGTGGTCGCGCCCGCCGCGTCCGCGTGGACGCCGATCTCGCAGTCGCCGCTCCAGAACATCGACCGGCCCGCGGTCCTGCGCACGAGCGCGGGCACGGAGCTCGTCACGTGGGACGACAACGGCTCGGGGCTCTGGCTCTGGTCGAGCAAGAGCGGCACGCGGCAGATCGAGACCGTGCCGTTCGTGAACCAGCCGCAGATCGTGCAGCAGCCGAACGGTGCGATCCAGATCTACGCCGGCGGCGGCTCCGGCGTCGACCGCTTCCAGTCGACCGACGACGGCGCGACGTGGAGCGGTCCGTTCGCGATCGTCTCGCCGACGACCACCGGTCCGGTCGTCAGCGCAACCGTGCGCAGCGACGGCACGCCGATGTTCACGCAGGACTCGACGTTCGGCGTCAACGTCTTCCAGGGGCTGAACGGCGAGCAGTCGCATCAAGTGTTCTCGCTCTGCTGCGGCTACGCGGAGTCGCTCGCCGTCGACAGTGCGAACTACGCGCAGATCGCCTTCTGGTCGAATGCGTCCGCGTTCCCGAACGAGTTCGTCTACGAAGGGCTCGACGCGAGCGGCGCGCAGGCCGGGCCGGGCCGCGCGTTCGGTGCGCCGCAGACGGCGTCGCGCAACGACTCGGTGCCGCTCGTCGCGGACCACGGCGGCAACACCTTCATGGCGTGGGCCGGCGGTTACCCGACCGCGACCGCCCTTGCCGTCAACGCCTTCCAGGGCGGCAACCTCGGCTGGTCGACCGTGGTCGCGGGCGGGACGTTCTCCGGCGGCGACCCGCACATGGGTCTCTCGGTCGATCCCTCGAACCGCCTCTGGGCCGTCTGGTCGCAGGGCAGCGCCGTCCATGCCCGTCGCTCTAGGAGCGCCGCGCACCACTTCGGCGCCGTGTCGTCCGCCGGGCTCGCCGAGGCGACCGTCTACCAGCTCGCGGCGCTCGCTCTGCCGAACGGACAGGTCGATGCCTTCATCAACGACGGCCATGAGATCTCGCACCAGGTGCTCCTGCCGGGCCTGGCCGTGACGGCGACGAAGACGACCGCGACGGTGCTCGACGACGGCTTCGGCGTCAAGGCGACGCTGAAGGGCGGCGGCCACACGGTGTCGTCGAGCGCCGCCGGCAAGGCGAAGCTGGCCGTCTTCAAGCGTGGGACACGCATCACGGTCACCGCGGCGGGTTACGCCGCGGCTTCGTTCAAGAAGCCCTAGGCGGGTACCCTTCGAGGGTGGCCGTCACCACCCCAAAGCTGGACGCGCAGAAGCTTCGCGCCGATTTCGCCGTCTTCGACGAGCTGACGAACGGCAAGCCCGTCGCCTACCTCGACTCGGCCTCGTCGACCCAGAAGCCGCGCCAGGTGCTCGACGCGATGCGCGAGTTCTACGAGCACTCGTACGCCAACGTGCACCGCGGCGTCTACACGCTCGCCGAGCGCGCGACGGCGGGTTACGAAGGGGCGCGCGAGAAGGTGCGCGCCTACATCAACGCTCCGTCGAACCGCGAGGTGATCTTCACGCGCAGCTCGACCGAAGCACTGAACCTGATCGCCTACGCGTGGGGCCTCGAGAACCTCGGCCCCGGCGACGTCGTCGTGATCACCGAGCTCGAGCATCACGCGAACTTCGTGCCCTGGCAGTTCATGGCGAAGAAGACCGGGGCGCAGTTCGCGCACATTCCCATCGACGACTACGGCGAGCTGCAGCTCGACGCGCTCGACGAGATCGCATCGCGCGGGAACATCAAAGTCGTCGCGAACAATCTCGTCTCGAACACGCTCGGCACGATCAACCCGGTCGAGAAGCTCGCGGAGTGGGCGCACGAGCAGGGCGCCATCATGGTCGTCGACGCCGCCCAGGCCGCGCCGCACAAGCACATCGACGTGCAGGCGCTCGGCTGCGACTTTCTGGCCTTCTCGTCGCACAAGCTCTGCGGTCCGAGCGGCGTCGGCGCACTGTGGGGCCGCCGTGAGCTGCTCGAGGAGATGCAGCCGTTCAACCTCGGCGGCGAGATGATCCGCTCCGTCGCGCTCGATCGCACGAGCTGGAACGAGCTGCCCTACAAGTTCGAGGCGGGCACACCGGCGATCGCGGAGGCCTACGGCTTCGGGATCGCGCTCGACTACGTCTCCGAGGTCGGCCTCGATGCGATCGAAGCGCACGAGCACGAGCTTGCGGTGATCGCGATGGAGCAGCTGGCCGAGATCCCCGGCCTGCACATCTTCGGGCCGCCGGCCGACCGTCGCACGGGGATCGTCAGCTTCGAGCTCGAAGGCGTGCACCCGCACGACGTCGCACAGATCCTCAACTGGGAAGGCGTCGCCGTGCGCGCGGGCCACCACTGCACGCAGCCGCTGATGACGCGCCTCGGTGTCGCCGCGACGACGCGCGCGAGCTTCTACCTCTACACGATCGAAGAGGACCTCGACCGCCTCGTCGCCGGCCTGCTCAAGGTGAAGGAGACCTTCGCATGAGCGAACTCGAGCAGATGTACCGCGAGGTCATCCTCGACCATTACAAGAGCCCGCGCGGGCACGGGCTGCACGAGCATCCCGACGCGCAGGCCGAGGGCCAGAACCCGCTCTGCGGCGACGAGGTGACGATCACCGTCAAGTTCGCCGAGGACGGCGACACGATCGAGTCGATCGGCTTCGACGGGCGCGGCTGCGCGATCTCGCAGGCCGCGACGTCGATGCTCACCGAGCTCGTCAAGGGCCGCAAGGCCGCCGACGTCGCGGCGCTGCCGAAGGAGGAGCTGCTCGAGGAGATCGGCATCCCGCTGACGCCGATCCGCCTCAAGTGCGCGATCCTCGGCCTCGGTGTGCTGAAGGTTGCCCTGCACAAGGCCAAGGGAACGCCGCTCCCCCCGGAGTGGCAGAACCTCGGCGACGACTTGCAGTTCGACTAGTGGCGAAGATCGACGTCGCGCCGCTCGGGGAGTTCGGCCCGGGCTCGGCCAAGATCGTCACGCTCGGCTGGACGTCGATCGGCGTCTACAACTGCAACGGCAAGCTCTACGCGCTCGAAGACCGCTGCTCGCACGACGACGGGCCGCTCTGCGAGGGCGAGTGGGACCAGGACCTCTGCCGGGTGATCTGCCCGCGGCACGGCTCCGCGTTCGACCTCGAGACCGGGTCGCCGCTGTCGCTGCCCGCCTACCTGCCCGTCGAGACCTATCCGGTGGTCGTCGAGGACGGCGTCGTCAAGGTCGAAGTCGCATAGAACGCTGCTGGGTCACCTCCGACGAGCGGTACAACGCCTACCACGACGAGGAGTGGGGCCGGCCGGTACGCGACGAGCGCGGCCTCTACGAGCGGCTCTGCCTCGAAGGCTTCCAGTCCGGCCTCTCCTGGCTGACGATCCTGCGCAAGCGTGAGGGCTTCCGCGCCGCCTTCGAGGGCTTCGAGCCCGACCGGGTCGCCAGATTCGGCGAGCGCGACGTCAAGCGTCTCCTGGCCGACGCCTCGATCGTCCGCCACCGCGGCAAGATCGAGGCGACGATCGCGAACGCCCGGGCGACGGTGGTCCTGCGCGAGACCGCGCCGCTGCACGAGCTCTTCTGGTCGTACGCGCCCGAGCACCACGGCGTCCCGGCCGGCCACGCCGACTGGCAGGCCTCGACGCCCGAGTCGAAGGCGCTCTCCAAGCGCCTGAAGCAGGCCGGTTTCCGCTTCGTCGGCCCGACCACGGTGTATGCGGCGATGCAGGCCTGTGGCGTTGTCAACGATCACCTGGCGACCTGCTGGGTCAGGGAGGCCGTCGAGGCCGAGCGCCGACGTCCGTCCTGACCGGTCAGGTAGATTTCCGATCAACCGCGGAAAGGAGGTGGTCCGGCGTTGGAGACTTCAAGTACGGGCAGTGGAGGTACCAGCTCGTAGAGGTGTGTCCCCGGGACCTGACGGGGAATCGCCTAGCCAGCGTGGGGGACTCGCGTAACGCGCCGCCTTAATCGGCCGGAAGCGCCTCTACGAAGTCCAAGCTGGTAACTGCATTAGGGGCTCCCGCAAGGGGGCCCCTACTGTTTGCTCAGAGGGCGCGGCGGAGCTGCTCTTCGAGCGGGACGAGCGGGAGCTCGAAGGTGTAGACGGCATCGGAGTTCGTCACGATGTTGTCGCCGGTCTCGATCATCGCGATCTGGTCGGTGGTCACAGGCGCGCCCGGCAGCCACTGTGTCGCGCGTGCGCCGGCGCGTGCCACGGCGATCGGGATGTGGACCAGGCGCCGTTTCTTCCCGAGCGCCTGCGCGATCGCGAGGTAGAGCTCGTTCCAGTCGACGATGTCGGGGCCGCCGAGCTCGAACGTCCGGTTGACGGCCTCGGGCAGCTCGAGTGAGCGCACGAAGTACTCGGCGACATCGTCGACCCAGATCGGCTGCAGGCGCTGCCGGCCCGAGCCGATCACCGTCACGACCGGCGAGAGGCGGACCTGTGCCATGAACGTCGTCAGCGCGCCCCCGCGGCCGAAGACGAAGCTCGGCCGGAAGATCGTGTGCGGGAGGCCGGAGGCGATCAGCTCCTGTTCCATCGCCCACTTCGCGGCGTAGTACGGGACCGGTTCCTCCGCCGTCGCGGACGGGCCGATGGCGCTCGTCAGCACGAAGCGCTCGACCCCCGCCTCCTGCGCGGCCGCGATCAGGTTCGCCGTGCCCTGAGTCATGACTCGCTCGAAGTCGTCGCGGCTTCCCTTGATGATCGACACGAGATGGATCACGAGCGTGCACCCGTCGAGCGCCGCCTTCAGGCTCCCGGGATCGGTGACGTCGCCGGTCGCGAGCTCCGGGTTCCAGGCGGCGACCCGCGCCGCGCGCTCCGGCGTGCGCACGAGCACGCGCACGTCACGGTCCTGCGCGCGCAGCGCATGCACGATCCTCATCCCGATGAACCCCGTGCCACCGGTGATGAGGACCTTTCCCGCTCCGGCGCCGGCCAAGCCGCCGCCTGCGCTCTTTGCCGGCTCCGTCGAGCCTACGCCGGTCACGGCTGCGGGAAGTTCTGCCAGTAGCGGGACGGGGTCGGGCCGCGCTGGCCCTGGTACTTCGAGCCGAGCGACGAAGTGCCGTACGGCGACTCCGCTGGCTCCGTCATCTGCATGAACGAGATCTGGCCGATCTTCATCGCGTAGTAGATCGTAATCGGCAGGCTCGCCACGTTCGAGAGCTCGAGCGTCACGTGCCCGTCCCAGCCCGGGTCGATGAAGCCCGCGGTCGAGTGGATCAGCAGGCCGAGCCGGCCCAATGAGCTCTTGCCGTCGAGTCGAGCGACGAGATCGTCCGGCAGCGTCACGCGCTCGAGCGTCGAGCCGAGGACGAACTCGCCGGGGTGCAGGATGAACGGCTCGCCGTCTTCGATCTCGACCGGCTCGGTCAGCTGTTCCTGGGGCTGCTTGACGTCGATGAACGGGTAGCGCGAGTTGCGAAAGACGCGGAAGTACCGGTCGACCCGCACGTCGACGCTCGATGGCTGGATCAGGCCGGCGTCAAACGGGTCGATCCCGATGCGCCCTTCGCCGATGAGCCTTGTGATGGTGCGATCGGAAAGAACCACAGGCTGATTCTTCCATCAGCGCGTCGCCGAGCGCGCGCAGTCCCTTCAGAAAGGCCTCGCGCTC
>Ga0265314_10006335_pt1 | contig 10498 bp, 14 predicted proteins | sample 4126metaG_FD_203106 | JGI IMG/M metagenome (GOLD analysis project Ga0265314, IMG submission 203106) | Rhizosphere microbial communities from Carex aquatilis grown in University of Washington, Seatle, WA, United States - 4-1-26 metaG | ecosystem: Host-associated > Plants > Roots > Rhizosphere >... | reverse complement strand
CCTCCGCACCATGCCGGTGGAGCGTAGCGGATGGTCGCGCTAGAAGTTCACTCGGCTGGGCCCGTTCGACGGCTGGGCGTCCCTAGCTGACCGGGGTGAGGCGGATCATCGGGATCACCCGACCGCCCGTCTTGCCGACGTAGTCGGCAAAGCCCGGGTAGGCCTCGACGTGGCGGTCCCAGAGTGCGTCTCGATCGGCGCCCTCGGCGACCTCCGCCGTTGCCTCCATCACCTTGCCCTCGGTTTCGACCGTCACCGTGGGGTTGGCGACGAGGTTCGCATACCAGGCCGGGTTCGTGGGCTCCCCGCTCTTCGAGGCGGCAACGACGTAGGCGTCGCCATCGCGGGTGTAGGTCACGACCGCCGTCCGTGGCTCACCGGTCTTCGCCCCGGTCGTGGTCAGGATGAGCAGCGTCCGGCCGGCCATCGGTCCGTTGGCGACCTTGCCGCCGTGCTCGCGAATGTCGGCCATCAACCCCTTGGTGAATGCGGCTGGATCCCAGTCGGCCATGAGGACCTCCTTCTCCGATCGGAGATTCGTGAAGCGATTGCGCCTGCAACCATCTCACGAATCGGGATCAGGAGCGGAGCGGGTCGTCCGCGCGCCAGATGTAGGTGGGATCCAGGTGGTTGCTGCCCAGGGCGATCGCCAGCTCCCCACCGTGATAGGCCTCGTGGGTCAGGACGCGCTGGAGGATCGACGTCCGGGAGTGGACCTGGCGGACCGCCCCGAAAGATCGCTCAACCGTGTCGGACAGCATCTCGGGTGTCCAGCGATCGAGCAGCGAGTCGATGATCGCGAATGTCGTCTCGAGCGCGCCCACGACCTCGGCCGCGCTGCGGGGATGATCGAGGTCGTCCTCCCAGCCGTCGCCGCTCGGGTCGGCGAACGGGGTGGCTTCGGCGCCCGGCTCGTGGAGCACGTGGCACAGCCAGTAGACGCGCGTACCGGCCACGTGGCTGGCGATTGCCCAGACGGGCCAGTGCTCGGGCGCGGCCCGCAGGGCGAGCTGCTCGGGCGTCAGGTCACGGATCGAGTCGACGAGACGCCGCTCGTACTGCGGCCAGCGGTCGTAGAACAGGCGGACCGTCATCGCTCGACGCTCCTTACCCGGCGGTGGCCGCCGCGCCGGCCTTCGTGGCGATCTCGCCGATGATCGCGGCGAGCTCCGCGGGGCGGGACCACATCGGCCAGTGGCTCGTCGGCAGGTCGATCCAGGTGACGTTGCGGAGCTCGGGCAGCCCGGCCAGGAACGCCCATTCCGGGTGCTCCTTCGAGTACTTCTGGTAGTCCGCCGCCGGCATCCCGGTGGCGATGATCGTCGAGGGGATGTCGCGACGGGCGTCGTTCTGGAACTCGTGGGCCTCGCGCAGCAGGGAACCCGGGACCGGCACGGCACGTTCGCGGAACTCCGAGATTTGCGCCTCGGACAGGCCGGTCAGGTTCTCCTCAGCCACGATGTCGTCCCACACGAGCGGCTTCTCGACGTCGTTGAAGCCTCGGTCAAGCCGCTGCTTGCCGGGCGCGGTGTCGACGTAGACCATCGCGGCGATTCGCTCGGGGACGAGGTCGCTCGCGGCATAGCCCGAGAACCCGCTGGCGCTGTGGACCGCCAGGACAACCGGAGCGCCGGCCGCCCCAACTGCCCGGACGATCGCATTGACATGGTCAACGAAATGGATCGACGATCGGTCCGTGTCGACCGACTCCAACCCGGGGAGGGTCAGTGCGGTCACCTCATGGCCGTCGGCGCGGAGCTGCTCGACGACCTCGTCCCATGCCCATGCGCCGAGCCAGAAGCCGGGGACCAGGATGATCGGCGCACTCATGCTGACGACGATAGCACCACGTCCGGGGGTCGAAACCGACCCGGGATCGAACGAGAGCTAGGCCGCGAGAGCTGAGCTCGGCAGCAGGTCTGCCAGCCGGCGGTCGTGGAGGTACAAGGCGATCCGCAGCTGGAGGCCCGATCGAGCCCCGAGCGAGGAGCACTCGAACCACAGCGATCCGTCGCGGGGGTTGAGGGTCATCGGCTCCGCGCAGTACGTGCACAGCTCGTAGCCGCTCATGATCTGGTCGATACGCTCGCGAGCGAGCTCGGTGTCGGAAGATGCATTGATCATCTGGATGAGTCCTATCGGTGCTCCTGGTCGATGATCACGTATGATCAACTTGATCGATCAAGAGACAGGTGAAGCGTAGTCCTCGCGTCTTGATCGGTCAAGTTACCGGGTTGATGTTCGGCTGATGCCCCGCGATTCAAATGATCCGCGCCGTCAACGGCGCCCAACACTTGACACCCTGGCCAAGACGCTGGGGGTCTCCAAGACGACCGTGTCGAACGCGTTCGGCCGGCCCGATCAGCTGTCGAGCGACCTGCGCGAGCGGATCCTCGCCGCCGCCCGCGAAGCCGGCTACGCGGGTCCCGATCCGGTCGCCCGGATGCTCCGGACCGGACGCGCCGGGGCGATCGGCCTGATCCTGCCGCAGTCCCTGCCGAGCTCGCTCGACGATCCGACGACCGCCGCCCTGCTGCGGGGCATCGCCGACGCCTGCGAGGAGCGCCGGCTCGGGCTGCTGATCATTCCCGGCGTCGTCCGCGGGCGCGACACGCAACGGATCGTCGATGTGGCCGTCGACGGTTTCATCGCCTATTCCCTGCCTCGCGACCTTGCCGTCCTCGAGGAAGTCGTGACCCGGGGCGATCCCCTGGTGGTGATCGACCAGCCCCGGCGGCCCGACGTTTCAACCATTCACGTCGACGATTTCCTGGGGGCGCAGCTCGCCGCGAGCCACCTGGCCGAGCTCGGCCATCGACGCGTCGCGATCGTCTCGCTGCCGTTCCAGGCCGACGGCTACACCGGGCCGGGGCAGGTGGGCCGCACCACGGTGCCGGCCTACGACGTCCCCGGCGAGCGGATGCGGGGCTACGGAGCAGCCCTGGCGACCAAGGGGATCAGCCTGGACGACGTGCCGATCTTCGAATGTGCCCGCTCCGAGGAGGAGCTCGGTCTCCAGGCCGGCCGCTTCGTGCTCGATTCAGGGGCCGGGGTGACCGCGGTCCTGGCGATGACCGACCGGCTGGCCCTGGGCGTCCTGGCCGCCGCCCGCGAGCACGGGATCAACGTGCCCGACGAGCTGTCGATCATCGGCTTCGACGACATCGATGGCGCCGCGCATGCTCGCCCGTCCCTGACCACGATCCGCCAGCCCCTCCAGCTCAAGGGCTACGCGGCCGTCCGGTTCCTGCTCGATTCACCCGGCGTGACCGGCGAATCCGGAATCCTCGACCTGCCCGTCGAGCTCGTCGTCCGCCACTCGACAGGCCCCGCTCGCTGACGGCGCCGGCCGGGCCCCAATCGGTGGCTCAGCGGCTGAACGTCACGTGGGTGGCGCCGCTGGGCATCGTCAGCGACTCGACGTGGAAGCGCTTCTCCAGGCCGTCCATCCCATCCCACAGGCGGACGCCTCGCCCGATCACGACCGGCACGACGATCACGTCGAGGTAGTCGATCAGGTCGGCCTCGAGGTATGCGCGCAGCGTTGATGGACCGCCGCCGATCCGGACATCGCGCCCGCCCGCACCTTCCCGGGCCACGGCCAGCGCCTCGGCCGGCGAGGCGTCGAGGAAGTGGAACGTCGTCCCGCCCTTGAGCTCGATCGAGGGCCGCGGGTAGTGGGTCAGGACGTAGCACGGGGTGTGGTAGACCGGGTTGTCGCCCCACCAACCCTGCCAGTCGAGGTTCTCCCACGGTCCCTGCTGCGGGCCGAACTTGCGGCGACCCATGATCTCGGCGCCGATCCCGGTCTCCCAGGCCGCCGCGACGGATTCGTCAAGGCCCGTGGCGGCGCCACCGCCGTCGTAGTCGGGGCGCCAGGTGTGGGTGGTTTCGAACCACGGCCAGAGCTGGTCCTGGGCGTCCCCGAACGCCGCGTCCAGGCGCTGGTTCTCGCCCGTGGCGTAGCCGTCGAGCGAGACGATGAAGTTGTGGACCCGGACCCTCGACAACGGTCACCCTCCCTGTGCTTGCCTGTCCCTTACTTCTCGTCGAGGGGCCAGAACGGGCGGAGCTCGAGCCGGCCGGTGTAGGCCATCGGGTGGCTCGCCGCGATCTGGATGGCTGCGTCAAGGTCGGCGCACTCCAGGACGTCGAAGCCGGCGATCCACTCCTTTGTCTCGGCGAACGGACCGTCGGTGATCAGCAGTTTGCCCTTCCGGACGCGGACCGTGGTGGCGTCGCTGGTCGGGCGCAGCCGCTCGCCCATCACCCAGGCGCCGCTGGCGGTGACCGCCTCGCCCCAGGCCTCGATCGACGGGGCGCGCGCGGCGTCATCGGGCGAGTGATCGGGGTCGGTGGCGACGAGCATCAGGTATCTCATGGTTCTCCTCGGATGACTTGCGTTGACGACCCTACGACGATCGGGCAGCCCCGAATTCGACAAACGGCGCCGCGCGACGTTGCTTCCCGTCAGCCGTGCCGGTGGTCCGGACCTTCGCGCTCCCCCAGGATGGCCATGTTTGGAGGGATATCCAGTGGATATCCTCGCCAACAAGGCTCGCGGCGGCGGGCCATGATGCGCGAGCGCGCCTGGCTGGCTCGTTAGTCTTGCGTTCGCAAGAGCGCGGCAAGTGCACCACACGGAGCCCAAGCCATGACCGAGTTCACGCTGAAGGACCCGAACAGCATCGGGGTCGCGTTCCTGGGCGTCGGCCGGATGGGCCAGACCCATATCCAGACCCTGGCCGGGATCGGCAACGTCCGGGTCCTGGTGGTCGCCGACGCGGATGCCAAGGCCGCTGAGCGTGGCCGCGAGATCGCCCATGCCGGCCGAGCCACCACCGACCCGCTCGATGCGATCAACGACCCGGCCGTCGAAGCGGTCGTGATCGCCACGCCGACCGGCACCCACGCTGGCCTGATCGAGGCGGCCCTGCGCGCCGGCAAGGCAATCTGGACCGAGAAGCCAATCGCCCTCGATCTCGTCGAGACGACCCGAGTCGTCAAGGTCTGGCGCGAGACCGGCCTGCCCGTCCAGCTCGGCTTCATGCGCCGCTTCGATCCGGGCTATGTCCGGGCCAAGGCGCTGATCGAGGCCGGCGAGCTGGGCCGGATCGAGCAGTTCCGGGCCTACTCGCGGGACACGTACCCGCCCTCGGCCGAGTTCATCAAGTGCAGCGGTGGCTCGTTCCTGGACATGGCCGTCCACGACTTCGACCTGGCCCGCTTCCTCGTCGGCGAGGTCGACGAGGTCTCATCCTGGGGCAACGTCCTGATCGACGAGCGCTTCAGCAGCGGCGACGACATCGATACGTCGGTGACGATGCTCCGCTTCCGGAACGGCGCCCTGGGCGTCGTCGAGATGTGCCGCCGCTCGGCCTGGGGCTACGACATCCGGACCGAGGTGGCCGGCTCGATCGGCAAGGTCGTGGTCGATGCGGACCACAAGACGCCGTACACGTTCTCGCGCCGGTTCGGCTCAGAAGGTGACCGATACGAGAACTTCCCCGACCGCTTCGAGGTGGCCTACCGAGTGGAGCTCGAGGCGTTCTTCGCGACCCTGGCGGCCGGTGGGACGCCAGCGCCCGGTCCGGAGGAGGCGCTCGAGACGCTGCGTCTCGCGATCGCCGCCCGGCGCAGCTGGCGCGAGGGCCGGCCGGTCCGGGTCGAAGAGGTGACGGAGGCGTCGCCGGCATGAGCGCCGATGGCTGAGCTCAAGCCCGAGCAGATCGTTGCCCTGCTCGTCCCGATCGTCGTTATCCAGCTCGGACTGATGATCGCCGCGCTGGTCGATCTCGGCCGGGATGAGCGCCACGTCCGGGGCGGCAACAAGCTCGTCTGGGTGATCGTGATCGTGTTCGTCAACCTGATCGGCCCGATCATCTACTTCGTGGCCGGGCGGGAGGAGGCATGACCACGCCGGCAATCACGGTCCCGACCGGCGACTCGACTGCGGGCTCAACGGCGGCCGACCAGGCGATCGAGGCCCGCGGCCTGACCAAGCGGTTCGGCCCGGTGCTCGCCCTCGACCGGCTCGACCTCGATGTTCCGCACGGCTCGGTCTTCGGGCTGCTCGGCCCGAACGGCGCCGGCAAGACGACGACGATCCGGATCCTGACCGGGCTGGCTCGAGCCACGGCCGGGAGCGCGTCCGTGGCGGGGGTGGCGGTCGGCCTCGACGTACCCGAGCTCCACCGGCGGATCGGCTATCTCGACCAGGACCCGCGCTTCTACAGCTGGATGAAGGGCCGCGAGCTGCTCGAGCTCGCCGGCCGGCTCCACGGGCTGGGCGGCATTGAGCTGCGCTCGCGAGTCGGCGAGATGCTCGAGCGGACCGGCCTCGGAACCGCCGCCGAGCGGCGCCTCGGGGGATATTCGGGCGGGATGCGCCAGCGGCTCGGGATTGCCCAGGCGATCCTCCACCGGCCCCGGGTCCTGTTCCTCGACGAGCCCGTCAGCTCGCTCGATCCGGAGGGGCGGCGCGACCTCCTCGAGCTGATCGCCGGCTTGCGGGGCGAGGCGACCGTCGTCCTCTCGACCCATGTCCTGTCCGACGTCGAACGGGTCTGCGACCAGGTGGCGATCCTCGATCGGGGCCGGCTGGTCAGCCAAGGCCCGCTCGCGGCCCTGCTCGCCGCCCATGCCCGGCCCATCTACCGGCTGGTCCCCGCGCCGGACCAGGAAGCCGCCGTCGGCGGCCTCGTCGAGCGGTTGCGGGCGACGCCGTGGGTCAAGGAGGTGACCGTCGCAACCGACCTGATCCGGGTGACCGTCGCGGATCCGGACGCGGCGGCCGGCATGATCCTGCCCCTCGTCGTTGCCGCCGGCGTGAAGCTCGATTCGTTCGACCGGGCTCGGCCGACGCTCGAGGACGTCTTCCTCGAGCTCGTCGGTCCGCCCGTCGCCGATGAGCTCGACGGACGCGGCTTCGTCCGACCGCGAGCGGTGCAGCCGTGATGAATGGCTTCGGTGCCCTGCTGCGCAAGGAGCTGCTCGAGCAGTGGCGAACGGCCCGGCTGCCGCTCGTGGCGACCGTCTTCCTGCTCGTCGGCCTGTCCTCGCCGCTGCTCGCCAGGTTCACCCCGGAGATCCTGAAGGCCGTTGGCGGCAACCAGTTCTCGATCGTCCTGCCGACCCCCACGGCAGCCGACGCCTACGACCAGCTGGCCAAGAACCTGGGCCAGTTCGGTGCGCTGATCGCGGTCCTCCTGGCGATGGGCGCGGTGGCCACCGAGAAGGAGCGCGGCACGGCCGCCCTGATCCTGGTCAAGCCTGTCAGCCGCGCGGCGTTCCTGGTCACGAAGCTCGTGGCGATCGCGGTGACCCTGGGCATCGCGACCGCGATCGCGGCCGCTGGGGCGTGGTTTTACACGCTGGTCCTGTTCGAGCCGCTGCCCCTGGCCGGGTTCATCGCGGCGATGCTCCTCCAGTGGCTAGCCCTGGTCGCGTATGCCGCGATCACGTTCCTGGGCAGCACGCTGACCCGCTCGGCCCTCGCCGCGGCGGGGATCGGCGTGGCGGCCTTCATCGTGCTCGGGATCCTGAGCATCCTCCCGACGATCGGGAGCTACCTGCCGACCGGCCTCGGCACCCCGGCTCGCGCCCTGGCGCTCGGCCAGGCGAACGGCGATGCAGTCGGGCCCGCGCTCGCGGTGATCGCGCTCATCGCCGGTCTCGTGGTGATCGCCTGGCTCGCCTTCCGCCACCAGGAGCTCTGAAATCCGGGCCTGCCGCGGCTGGTCCGGATCGCAGAGCGCCGCGACTCTCCGCCAGAAGAGGCCTACCGGGTGACTTTCAGGGAAGGGACGGCTGTACAGGCGGGTTCCTAGCCTTGAGCGATGCCCGCCCTCGATCGATCCGCTCGATCGGCCGCCACGCCGCGATCGGCCCACGCCCGGCCGGGCGGTCGCCAGGTCGGGGTGGCAGCTCGCCAGACGGTCGATCAACGCGACTTCGTATCAGCCATCCTCGATGCGGTCGGGGCGATCGTAATCGTCGTCGATGCCCACGGCCGGCTGGCCCGCTACAACGCCGCGGCGAGCATCGTGAGCGGCTACAGCAACGCCGAGATCGACGCCCACGGCTCGCTTGACTTCCTCGTCCCAGCCGATCAGCGCCAGGACGTGATCGAGGTGCTCGAGGCCCTCGAACCAGGTGCGGACGTCAATCGACGTGACAACGAATGGGTTCGCAAGGACGGGACGCGCCGGCACATCGCCTGGGCAAACACGGCGGTTTTCGATCGGGATGGCCACATCCGCTACACGATCGCCACGGGCATCGATATCACCGACCGCAAGAACCTGGAGCTCGAGCTCGCCCACCTCTCGCTCCACGACGCCCTGACGGGCCTCCCGAACCGGCGGCTCCTGATGGACAGACTCGAGCATGTCCTGCAGTCGCGTCGGCGCGACGAGGCCAGCGTTCTGTACCTCGATATCGACGACTTCAAGGTCGTCAACGACCAGCTCGGACACGGCGTTGGCGATGAAGTCCTCAACGTAGTCGCCGAGCGGCTGACGAAGGTCATTCGACCAGGCGACACCGTCGCCCGCCTGAGCGGGGATGAGTTCGCCATCGTGCTTGAGGACGCAACCGACGGGAATGCCCCGAATCTCGTCGCTACCCGCCTGCTCGAGGCCGTCGCCCGACCGATCGACATCCACGACCACCGACTGTCCCTGACGCTGAGTGTCGGAATCGCGCTCGCCTCGGGCACGTTGTCCGCCGACGATCTCTTGCGCAACGCGGACTTTGCGATGTATCGGGCGAAGGCGGCCGGCGGAGCCCAGTACCGGCGTTACGCCTTCGAGGACCGAGCGACCGTCGACGACGCCACACGGCTCGAGTCGGAGCTCTCAGGGGCCGTCGCCCGGGGTGAATTGCGGGTCCACTATCAACCTGTCGTGGCTCTCGGGTCGGGCGCGATCACTGGCGTCGAGGCCTTGGTCCGCTGGCAGCACCCGCAACGAGGATTGCTTGGGCCCGATCGATTCATCTCGATCGCCGAACGAACCGGGAGCATCATCGAGATCGGCGAGTGGGTCCTGGCCACGGCCTGCGCGGCGCTGCGGACCTGGCAGGTTACCTACCCGCGCCTGTCGATGGCGGTCAACCTGTCAGGGAGCCAGCTTGCCTCGCCCCGGCTCTACGACCACGTTCGACGGGCGCTCGACAAGAACGCGATCAACCCCCCCAGCCTGATCCTCGAGGTCACCGAGTCGGTCCTCGTGGCGAACCCTCCGGCGGTCGCCAAACTGGCCCGGCTCAAGTCTCTCGGCTTGCGCCTGGCGATCGACGACTTCGGGACAGGCTACTCGGCGCTGAGCTACCTGCGCCGGATCTCGCTCGACATCCTCAAGATCGATCGTGAGTTCACCCAGGGTGCCGATTCACTGGCCGGAGAGCAGCTCCTACGCGGCATCGTCCAGCTCGGTCTGCTGATCGGGCTCGACCTCGTCGCCGAGGGGATCGAGCGGCCGGCGCAGATCGGGCCACTCCTCGAAGCCGGCTGCCAGGAAGGCCAAGGGTTTCTCTTTTCGCGGCCGGTCGATGCCGAGGCGCTGACGGCTCTCCTGCGCAGCGGTTCGCTCTCGCCGCGCGCCGGCAAAGGGCGACCAGACCGATCGGCTTAGGCGGTCCTCACAGGTTGCTTGAGCGCAGGGTGCAAGATGGGTGCGTCTTCGCTCGCAGAACGCTCTCTGCGGGCGAGGATCCAAGGCGAGGATTACGAGATGCCCCAACTGCCGCTGATCCTCGCACTCTTCGCCGTGCTGCTGATCGCCGGCGGCCGTATCGGACGCCGATGGCCCGTGGCGGTCGCTGGATATGTCCTGCTCGTGGTCGCGGGCCTCGTCGTGCTTGTGCTGCGGTAGCGCCCGGGGCCGCGGGCATGGGGAGACCAGATGACGAGGGCTGAGATGCCGAGCATCGAGATCTTGCGTGAAGAGCTTCTCGCGATGATCGACGGGCGGGGTGCGCACATGCCGTTCGACGCCGCCGTGGCGGACTTCCCTGACGAGGCGATCAATCGCCTGCCACCCAATGTCGCGTACACGCCTTGGCACCTGGTCGAGCACGTCCGACGGACACAGTCGGATCTGCTTGGCTACATCCGGCAGGACCACTATGTCGCGCCCAAATGGCCCACCGCGTATTGGCCGGCGGCCGACGCGAGGGCGACGCCCGACGAGTTCGCGCGCAGCGTCGACGGATTCAGATCCGACCGGACGGCACTCCGCGAGCTTGTCGCCGACCCCACCACCGATCTGCTCGCGACGATCCCGAACACCCCTGGCCACACGGTCCTGCGCGAGGTGCGACTCGCCGCAGACCACACCGCATACCACCTCGGCGAGTTCGCGATCCTCCGGCAGGTCATGGGCACCTGGCCGCCCGACCACGACAAGAAGCCCTGATCCTGGCTGGGACGCCTCGGGGCGCTCAACATCGCCCTCTCGGCCCAGCGCGAAGGCCGTCGCCGGGGCGTCGAGCGCTG
>Ga0265314_10006334_pt1 | contig 10498 bp, 10 predicted proteins | sample 4126metaG_FD_203106 | JGI IMG/M metagenome (GOLD analysis project Ga0265314, IMG submission 203106) | Rhizosphere microbial communities from Carex aquatilis grown in University of Washington, Seatle, WA, United States - 4-1-26 metaG | ecosystem: Host-associated > Plants > Roots > Rhizosphere >... | reverse complement strand
CCGCACCCCACATAAAATCGGCGTTAGGCTCAACCATCGAGTCCATGACTTCGCGGACAGTAGATTCCGGACGGTAAGCGGGCTGGTTCTTGCTGCAGGAGACGGCCGCCAGCAGGCAACTAATTGCAAAAAGTAACTGTAAGTACGATCGCATTTCTCCACTAGAAAGCACAGCGCGGACGATTCATATCGCCCGCGCTCAATACGGCTTGCTGTTGTTCGCCCTAAGCGACGCCCACCGCTTTCGGCAGCGTAGCCGCCAGCACCTGGCGGAATTCCGCATCCGTCAGCAGCGCCTTGGTGCGTAGCGAATGTTCCTTCACGGCCATCACCACGCTCATGGCCTCTTCTTCGGTGGCCTTCACGCCCAGCTCATGCAGCTTGGCCTTGATCGAATCGATGCCGCTGCCCTTGCCGATGACAACCTTTGGCGCCGGCTGCCCGACCACGTCCCAGTGGAACGGGAACAACTCCGTCGGATGATCCTTCCCGCAATTCTGCCACCAGCTCGCAATGATTCCCGACTCGATCTGGAACAATTGTTCACCAACAACGGGACGGTTCGAAGCCACCTTGTGCCCCGACAATTGCTCCACCAGCCGCGCCAGCCCATACAATTTGTCGAGCTTGATCCCCGGGTCGACATTGTAAAGCGTCCGCAGCGCCATAGCCGTTTCTTCCATCGGCACGTTGCCCGCGCGCTCGCCCAGCCCGAGCACCGTCGAATGAATCACCTCGACGCCCTCAGCCACCGCCATCAGCGTATTCGCAATGCCCATGCCGAAATCCATGTGGAAGTGCGCTTCCAGACGCTTGTTGATACGCTTCTTGGTCTCGCGCACCAGGTACTGCATCGCATGCGGAGCCAGCACGCCGAACGTATCCACCAGCGCCAGCGCGTCCATGTGCCCTTCGTTCGCCACGCGCGTGATCAAATCCAGCACCCAGTTAATTTCCGCGCGGCTGAAGTCGATCGGGAAAAATACCACTTCCAATCCCTGCGAATGCGCATACGCTGTCGACTCAATCGACAGATCGATCGCCTTCTCCAGCGGCCACTTGTAAGCGTATTCAATAATGTGCGTGCTCGACGGCACTTCCATCACGATTCCCGACACGCCGCAATCGACCGCGCGCTTCACATCGTCCACCATGCAGCGCGAGAACGCGAACACCTGCGGACCCAGATTGCGCTTGACGATTTCCTTGATCGCCGCCGTATCGCTAGGCGACACCACCGGCATCCCCGCTTCGATGCGGTGCACGCCAGCCTCGGCCAGTCCTTCGGCGATGCGGATCTTCTCGTCTTTCGTGAAAATCACGCCCGTCTGCTGCTCGCCATCGCGGAGCGTGATGTCATGAAACTTCACTTGCTTGGGGAAATGCAGCTGTTCACGCACAGGCGGCGCGAAATTCCACGGGCTCACGTACCACTTATCTGTCTTCCAGGGCTCTTGTGCCATAAATTGATAGGTTCCTTTCAAAAAAAATTATCGAGTCGCCGCAGCTTTCAAGACCTCGGGATTCACCGGATTCTTCGGCGCCTGCCCGCTCAGCACGCGCACCACTTCCTCAGCCGCCTTGACCTGCAACTCCAGCAATGACTCGTCCGAATAAAACGCCGTATGCGGCGTGAGAATCACATTCTTGCGTCCCAACACGGGCGATCCCACCGGCGGCTCTTTCTCCACCACATCCAGCGCCGCCCCCGCCAACTGCCCTTTATCCAACGCCTGCGCCAGCGCCGCTTCATCGATCAGCGGACCGCGCCCCGTATTCACCAGATAAGCCCCCGGCTTCATCTTGCCGAATACTTCCGCGTTGAACAAATGATTCGTCTCCGGCGTCAACGGACAATGCAGCGAAATATAATCCGCCGTCTTCACCAATTCGTCGAAGCCCACGGAAGTCACGTCCGCCTTGGCGAAAACCTCCTGCGGCACAAACGGATCGAACGCGATCACCTTGATCCCGAACGCCTGCGCCTTAGGCGCAACCAACTGCGGAATCCTTCCGAATCCCACCAACCCTAAAACCGTTCCGCGCAGCCGGTGGATCGGAACCACAGTCGGCATCGCCCAGCGCCCCGCCTGCACTTCCGAATTCGAAAACGGAATCTTGCGGACAATCGCCAGTAGCAGCGCCATCGCGTGATCTGAGACCTCATCGATGCAATAGTCCGGGACTTTCGTAACCACAATCCCCTTGCTAGTGGCCTTCGCGATGTCCACGTTATCCACGCCGATTCCAAACCGCGAGATAATTTTGCACCGCGTCAGTTGCTCGACAACTTCCGTGGTCACCTTGGCGTAAGTGCACAGGATCGCATCCGCATCCCGCGCCACTTCGAGGATCCCCTCTGGCGTCGGCGCCTTCGCCAGCCGCAACTCGCCCCCGACCTTCGCCACCACATCGCGCGCGGCGTCTAAGTTCGGAAAAACAGAGTCGGTAACCGCAACAATTTTATTGGCCATAACAGTGCCTATTTAGTCTATCGCGTCAGCGCCAATTACTTAGCCGCGTAAGCCTTGCTAACCCCGCTGCGACTGTTAATAATCGTAAACTTGCCGTCGCTGCCCACCGAAGCCATCAGCCCGTTGCCCGCGTCGCTTCCGCCCGGCCCCAGATTCGCAATCTGTTCCACCTTCACGTTGTGATCGTGATTCGGCCCCGTGGCCTGATGCAATTGCCAGACATCTTCGAGGCCCGGAATCTTCATCACCGTTTCCCAAGCCGAATTCTGCCAGCCTTTGGTCTCGCCATTGTTGACGATCACCACCTGTGGCTTCACCGCCCATACAAACGCCGGAGCGCCCGAGAAGTCGTTGAAGAACCCGTGATGTGTCGCCTGAAACACCGTGACCGTCCCCAATTTATTCGCCGGACATGCCAGCTGCATCTCGATATCCCAAGTCAAATCGCCCACATCTAAAAATTTGAACTTGCCGTACCTCAGCAAAACTCCCGCGCTGCGCTGATTCTCCGTTGTGTCCGCCGGATGCTGCACCGCGCCCGCGCAATTCGCATTCGCCGCCCCGCCCCCGTTGACCGGCTCCGAAATAATCTGTCCGTTCGACGCAACCACCACCGCGTCCAACCCCTTGAGCGGCAGCTTGTCCCCCGGCTTCAACGTCGTCCGCTTCCCCGCCGCCACAGTTTGGTACGCCGCCCACAGCTTTCCACTGCGCGGATCCTGCGTTTCAATCGAATCCCCGTGGTCCAGAAAATGTTCAATGGGAATCAGCTGCGCCAGCGCCGCCACCCCGCCCACGTGATCGCCGTGGAAGTGCGTGATCATCAGGTAATCGATCTTCTTCAGCCCCGCCTTCTGCGCCGCCTGAAAAATCCGCTTCGCGTCGCGATCGTCCGGCGCCGGGTTGCCCGTGTCCACCAGCAGCGACTGCCCCTCCGGAGTCACAATCAGCGTCGCTCCGCCGCCCTCGACGTCCACCCAATAAATATCCAGATTGCGCGCCTGCAACAACCCGCAAGCCAATAACCCTACAAGGATGAATTTCTTCATGGCTTCTATGCTACTCCATCACCAGCAGCCCTTCGATCTCCACCGCGCTACGCCAAGCCGTCATCAGCGCCGCCACATATTCCTCCTGCAGCTGAAACAAATTCCGCTGCGTCGCGAGCACTTGCGGATACGGCGCCGCCATGTTGGCGAAGTTCCTCGTATACATCTCGTAAGCCTCACGAGCCGCCGGAATCATCGAATCCCGATACCGCGCCGCCGCGTCCACCGCGTCTTTGTATTCGCGATAAACCCCCGCAAACCTTCGCGACAATGCCAGCTTCTCACGACTCTCCTCGATCCGCGCGTGCTCCGCCTCCGCCCCCGCCGCCGCAATCGCCCCCTGATTGCGATTGAAAATCGGAATCTGCACTCCGATATCGAAAAACCCCTCCGTGCCGATCGCCTCGCCCCCGGGCACAATCAACTCCCGGTTATAGCGAACGCCTCCGCGCACCATAATGTCCGGAACGTTCTCGACGCGCGCCCTCCGCAATTGTAAATCGGCCCCTGCCCGATTCGCCTCCGCCGCTAGCAATTCCGGATTCCCCGCGTTGATCGCCGCCAGCGCCGCCTCCGCATCCACTTTTGGAAACGCCTCAAAATCCCCGTCCAATGTCGACGGCTGCAATCCGGCCTGCCCAACCACAGCCGCAATCTCACGCCAAGTTTTATCGAGCGCATTCCGCGCCATCGTGACGCCCAACTCCGCCCGCTGCGTTTCAATATCCGCCGCCAACACATCCGGCCGATCCGCCTGCCCCAAATTCGCCAGCTCCCGCCGCGTCTTCGCCGTGCGCGCCGCCAACTCCGCCATCTCCTGACGAACGCCAAGCAGCCGCTGCTCGCCGAGCGCCCGATAATACAACCCGCGAATCGTGGTCAGCGCCCGCAGCCGCTCCGCCTCTTGTAAATGCGAAGCCGCCACGCCGCTCTGTTCCGCAGCGCGACGCGACAACCCCAACTTCCCCGCCATCACAACGCGCTGCTCGACGAATCCCCCCAAATCCCCGCCCCGTAAAACCGGACCGCCCGCGACATGATCCCCGCTAGCGCCCACCACCGGATTCGGATACGCCCCCGCCTGCAACGCCCGCCCCGCCGCCGCCCGCACCTCGCTCTGACTCTGCGCTAGCGCCGGACTCGCCGCCATCGCCATCCGCTCCAACTCCGCCAGCGTCAGCCCTCGCCCCTGCACCGCCAGCATCGCAACCAACAATGCGCGCCTCATGACCGCCGCCCCTGAATCTCATCGAACAGCGCCGGAGGCAGCACGCGCACTATCGTCATCAGCCCCATCATGGCTCCGCTCCAGCCCTTGCGCAGCCCGTACGTTTCCGGCTTTTGAAACATCTCATCCATCGGCATCCACATGTCCTGCGGATAACCCCGGACCGATTTCTTCGCCGGGTCATCCATCGGATACAACCCAATATTGCTGCTGCTCATCGCCTTCGCCATCCCCGCCGCCGTCATCGGACCCGCCATCGAAACCATCTGGTTCATCATGTGATGCGGCATATGGCAATGCATCATCCAGTCGCCAATATGCTTCGCGTCGAACTCAATGTTGCGCGCCTGCCCCGAGCCCACCAGCACCGTGTTCTGCGGATGCCACTGCCCCTCCGGCACGCGCCCGCCCTCCGTTCCCGTGATCGTGAATTGATTCCCGTGCAGATGAATCGGATGATGATCCATCCCCAAATTCACCAGCCGTATGCGCACGCGCTCGCCCTGCTTCACCAGCATGGGAGTCGTAGCCGGACCCGCCTTGCCATTGAACGTCAACCAATTAAATTCCATCGCCATCGTGTTCGGGACAGTATTATTCGGCAGAAACTGCCACTCCTGCACGATCAATCCAAAGTCACGATCCACCGGCGGCGCATATGGCGTCCGCGGATGCACGATCAGCAATCCCAGAAGCCCCATCATCTCTTGCATTGAAAAATGCGAGTGATAAAACAGCGTCCCATGCTGCCGCAGCGTGAACTCGTACGTATAGCTAGCGCCCGGCGCCACCGCGTCCTGGCCCAGCCCCACGCTGCCTTCCATCTCCATGGGAGCCTCCAGCCCATGCCAGTGAAGCGCCGTCATCTCTGGCAAATGATTTTCTAAAACGACACGCACCCGGTCGCCTTCGTTCACTTCGAGAGTCGGCCCCGGAATGCTCCCATTGAATCCCCACCCGTCGACCGCGCGCCCCGCGATAAATTCCGTGTGCACAACTTCCGCCGTCAGCCGAAATTCCTTCACGCCGTCCACCATGCGCCACGGCAGCTTCGGCAGATCCGGAGTTTGAATCGGCAGCGTTCCCTGTGCACTCAACTTTTGAGCCGCTAAAAGCCCAGCGCCGGCCGCAGCCACGCGAGCGAAAAAATTCCTACGATTAGACATACCTGTTCTCCTTCTTCTTACGGACAAACTGAATTTGCAGAGACGGAGAACGAGCTCAGATGCGGAGAACGGAAGAGGCTTTGAGGGGTGGACTTTCGATGATCAGATGCGCGGCTAGATCCACCGGTGTTGTAATCATCAACTCCGGCAGAAACACCGGTGCCGCAACCACTCCCAAGTGCGCCATCGTTAAATCGGCGCTGGAAGCGCTAACCGCCTTCTGATGATCGCAATTGGTGTGATCAGACGCAGGCGCGGGAGCTTGCCGATGCTGATGGCACGGCGGAAGCTGCGCGTCCTTCGGCGCCGGAGCGCACGACGCCAACGTGCAAGCTGACAAGCATTGCACGCTCGCCAGCAGCACAGCAATCGTCACTGCGGAAACCCAACGCATCCTACTTAAATTTTAGCTGGTAATAAGCCCAAGCGTCGCGCACGATCTCTTCGATCCCGCTATGCCGCGGCTCCCAGCCGAGCGTTTTGCGCAGTTTCGTCGAGTCCGCCACCAATTCCGTAGGATCACCCTCGCGCCGCGGAGCAATTTTGTGCGGCACGCTTTTCCCGGTTACTTTCTCCACCGCGCGCAGCACTTCAAGTACGGTGAGCCCCGCGCCCGTGCCCACGTTGAATGCCGCCGACGCGCCCCCCGCCAGCAAGTGATCGAGGGCCGCGATATGCGCCGTCGCCAGATCGCTCACGTGAATGTAGTCGCGGACGCACGTCCCGTCCGGCGTCGCATAATCATCGCCGAAAATCTGCACGGGTTCGCCCGACGCCGCTGCGCGGAACAGCAGCGGAATCAGATGCGTCTCCGGATTGTGCGCCTCGCCTAACCCCGCGCCCGGCTCCGCCCCGCAAGCATTGAAATACCGCAGCGGCACGCTGCGCAATCCCCGGTAATGATCCAGCTCCCGTAGAATTTGTTCGACGATCGCCTTCGATTCCCCATAAGGATTCACCGGAGCAATCCGCGCGTCCTCCGGAATCGGCAGTTTTTCAGGATTCCCATAAACCGCCGCCGTCGACGAGAACACCAGCCGCCGCACCCCGTTGCGCGCCATCGCCTCCAGCAGCGAAACCGTCCCACCAACGTTGTTTGAAAAATACAACTCCGGCTCGCGCATCGATTCGCCGACAGCGCTGTGCGCCGCAAAATGCACCACCGCATCCACGCCCTTGAGCAGCGCCGCTACGCCGTCCGTGTCCTGCAGCCGCAACACGTGTAAACGCTCCGGCGCGACGTTTTCGCGATGCCCCCGCGAGAGATCGTCGACGACCACCACCTCAAACCCGCGCTTCAGCAAATGATGTGCAGTGATGGAGCCGATATAACCGGCGCCCCCGGTGACCAGAATCTTCGGCATCTGTCCCATTCTACAATTGAGCCATGCGCATCACTCGCCGCGAGTTCGCGTATGGCATCGCGGGAACCGCACTCGCCGCGACAGCCGCCGAGGCACCGCGAATATACGAGCGCCGCGTCTACGCCGAAGGCAGCGCTTTACCGCCGCCAGAAATCCTGCACCGCAACGGCATCCGCCCCGTGTCGATAAAGGGCACCGAATACCTGTTTGCATTCGCGTCCCTCGAAGCGCGCACGCGCGCGTGGGACCGGTTTAATAATGATGAAGACTGGTGCGTGATTCGTGAAGCAGGCAGCGTCGCTCTTCAAGAGATCAGCGTCTACCCGGGTGGGAAGATCTTCGAGATGTCGTTGTAGATCACAAACACCACCACGAACATCAGAAACACGAAGCCGACTTTGACCACGGTTTCCTTGACTTTCATATCCAGGTCGCGGCGCATCAGCATTTCGACAAACAGCATCAACATCACGCCGCCGTCGAGAATCGGTACCGGGAGCAGGTTGAAGATCGCCAGATTGAGGCTCACCGCCGCCATCAACAGGAAGTATTGAATCGGACCTTCGCGCGCTGCGTCGCCGGACATCTGGGCGATCCCAATCGGCCCCTGCAGTGATTTCGCCGACATCTTCCGCTGCACGATTCCTTCGAGCGACTTCACGATCAACTGCGTGTTGAGCATATTCTGCCGCAGCGATTCCGATAACGCCGAGGGAAACGCCAGCTTGGTGATTTCGACGCGCGGTTGCAGCGAAAGACCGATCATCCAGCGCGCCCCGCCCTGCCCTTCGACGTCGCGCTTGGCCGGCCGCACCGTAACTTCGTGCTGCTGTCCGCCGCGCGCGTAGACCAGATCGAGAGGCGCCCCGTTGGTTTCGTTTTCAATCTCGTTCAGACGCGCAATCGAGCGCAGCGGCTGCCCGTTGACGCTCACCAGAATATCGCCGTGCTGCAGTCCCACGCGCTCGCCGTCCATATCTTTAAGGACGCTGGCAACTTCGATCTCGGATTCCTGCTGCCATCCCGCGTTGCCAATGCTCTGCTTTTCTTCGAGCGCCGGCGTCAGCGTCAAATGCAAATGTTCGCCGTTGCGCATCACCCAAAAATCCACCGGATGATTGGGACTCATCGCCCCCTTAATCGCAACCTGTTCCCAGGTCGGATCGGTGGTGTCGTCGAACTGTACGATTTTATCGCCCAGCTTCACTCCGGCCTTAGCCGCCGCGCCGTCCGCCGCCAGATAGCCGATCACCGGCGAATGCGGGTTCGGAACCTTCTCGTAATGCACCATGAACAGCCCGGCCAACAATGCCACCGCCAGGACAATATTGATAGCCGGCCCCGCGAATGCAATCAGCAAACGCTGCCAACGAGGTTTCGAAGTCAGCGCCCTGGGATCGGCGGCGCCCTCGTCACCCGGCTGCTCGCCGGTCATCTTTACGTATCCGCCAAAAAGAATCAGGGAGAACCTGAAATCAGTTTCACCGCGCCGGAAACCGAATAACCGCGGCCCAAACCCGAAACTGAACGTCTCCACTTTTACATCGAAGAACCGCGCCGCAAAATAGTGCCCCAGTTCGTGGACCAGGATCATCACACCGATCAGAACCAGGTACCACCAGATGTTTTCGAGCAGAGCCATATAAGTGTTACGCGCGCAACGCCGCTTCGGTTGTCGCTATCTTACCCTTCTCCATAATGCCACGAGCCGTGGCCCGCGATTCCCGGTCAATCTCCAGCACTTCGCCTACCGATCGCGCTTCCCGCACCGGCACCCGTTCCAGGGTTTCCGCGATCAGCGCCGCAATCCCGGGAAAAGAAATGCGCCCCGCGAGAAATGCCTCCACCGCCACCTCATCGGCCGCATTCAGCGTGCAGGTAGCGGACCCGCCAGTTTCCTGCGCTTCATACGCCAGCTTCAACAGCGGAAACTTCTTAAAGTCAGGGGGATCGAAGGTCCAGCGCGCTGATTGCGACCAATCCAGACGCGGCACCGGAGCGTCCGCGCGCTCGGGATAGGTCAGCGCATATTGAATCGGCATCCGCATATCGGTAGCGGAAACCTGCGCCATCACGCTGCCATCGGCAAACTCAACCATGGCATGGACTTTAGATTGCGGATGCACCACCACTTCTACATCTTTCGGCGCAAGATCGAACAACCAACAGGCCTCGATGACCTCAAAGCCTTTATTGGCAAGCGTTGCCGAATCGATGGTGATTCGCTGCCCCATCTTCCATGTTGGATGATTCAGAGCCTGTTCCGGCGTTACAAATGCCAGATCCGCCGCCGGGGTTTCGCGGAACGGGCCGCCCGAGGCGGTCAGGATCAGCTTCGAAACCTCCCGGCGCAGCCCCGCCCGGAAACACTGGTGCGCGCCATTGTGTTCGCTATCGACGGGAATCAGCTCCGCGCCGGACGCCCGCATGGCCTCCGTCACCAGCTTGCCGCTGGCAACCAGAACCTCTTTATTTGCAAGACCTACGCGCTTGGCTAGGCGTACGGCTTCGTAGGTGGCCTCCAGGCCCTCGACGCCTACTATGGCCGACATGACGAATCCAGCCTCTTGAGCCGCCGCAGCCGCTACCCGCGCTCTGGGACCCGCGCCTAATTCCGGGATCGCCGTATTGTTCGCTTTGAGGATCGCCCGCAACTCGGCCAGCGACTGGTCATCGGCGACCACGACCACTTTGGGCTTGAATTCGGCAATCTGCTGGGCCAGCAGTTGGACGTTACGCCCTGCCGCTAAGGCATAGATTCCAAAGCGCTCCGGCCAACGGCGAACTACATCCAGGGTGCTGGTGCCAATGGAGCCGGTAGAACCGAGTAGGGTGAGGTAAGTCACTCTCCTCCGATCATATCATTTTGGGGCTGAAGAACACTCGAGAAACTTTGCTTGCCGTCTGAAGCCTTTGCCTTTTTTTAGGGGCGCCGGGAAGGTGCTTCAGGGGTCTTTAGTGAGGTTAGTCTCGCTTTGGTGGGAGTTTCCTCCCCGGCTTGATTTAAAGATAATACACTTTCTGGAAGATTGCAACAGTTTTCTGTATTTCAAAATGAAGAATTTTTCTTAAAGCTCATAGAAATCTTTTATCGGGTTGATACTACAGGGTTCTCTACCGTCATATGCCGATTGGCGGACTACTTTAATCCTCCCTGTATGGTCCACACGGGCTAACCTTTGACCTCAATACCCGCCAGATCTTCCAAAACACGTAT
>Ga0265314_10006331_pt1 | contig 10500 bp, 10 predicted proteins | sample 4126metaG_FD_203106 | JGI IMG/M metagenome (GOLD analysis project Ga0265314, IMG submission 203106) | Rhizosphere microbial communities from Carex aquatilis grown in University of Washington, Seatle, WA, United States - 4-1-26 metaG | ecosystem: Host-associated > Plants > Roots > Rhizosphere >... | reverse complement strand
GCGGTGCTTACTACCGCCTCGAAGTTGTTCGGTATCCGTTTCGATCGCGTGAAGGACGCGAAGGTATGGCATCCCGACGTCGAGGCGTATGACGTGTACGACGGCAGCAAGCTGCTGGGGCGCGTGTACCTCGACATGTTCCCGCGCCTGAACAAGTACAAGCACTACGCGTCGTTCGGCCTGCAGCCGGGCAAGGCGGGCGTGTCGCTGCCCGAAGGCGCGCTGGTGTGCAACTTCCTCCAGCCCGGCCCGAACGATCCCGGCCTGCTCGAATACCAGGACGTGGTCACTTTCTTCCACGAGTTCGGCCACCTGCTGCATCGCGTGTTCAGCGGCAACGGCCGATGGGCCGCCATGAGCTGGGCCGGGATGGAGCGCGACTTTGTCGAAGCGCCGTCGCAGATGCTGGAGGAATGGGCGCGCGACCCGAAGACGCTGCAGTCGTTCGCGGTGCAATATCAGACGAAGCAGCCGATCCCGCTGGCGCTTGCGGCGAAGCTCCGCGACGCGGACGAAATCGACAAGGGACTCTTTGTGCGCCAGCAGATGTTCTACGCCGCGATGAGCCTCGACTTCCACAATCGCGACCCGAAGAACCTCGACACCACGCTGCTCGCCGCGCAATTGCAGGAGAAGTACACGCCGTTCAAATACGTGCCTGGCACCTACGTCCAGGAAGCGTTCGATCACCTCTCGGGATACTCCGCCGCGTATTACACGTACATGTGGTCGCTCGTGATCGCAAAGGACATGTTCAGCGCATTCGCGGCAACGGGCGACATCATGAAACCCGAAACCGCGATGAGGTATCGGCGCATGGTGCTCGAACCCACGGGCGCAAAGTCGTCGGCGGAATTGGTGGCGGATTTTCTCGGGCGGCCGTATAACTTCAAGGCGTATGAGGCTTGGCTGAACAGTGACTGAACGCAGCGACTGACGACAAGGCCGGGCAAAAAAAAGCCGCCCGAGGGCGGCTTTTTCATTGCAGCGCGACGTGCTTACTGCAGCTTGATCTCGACGTCGACGCCGGCCGGCAGGTCGAGCTTCATCAGCGCGTCCACCGTCTTGTCCGTCGGATCGACGATGTCCATCAGGCGCTGATGCGTGCGAATTTCGAACTGGTCGCGCGAGCTCTTGTTCACGTGCGGCGAACGCAGGATGTCGAAGCGCTTCAGGCGCGTCGGCAGTGGCACCGGGCCCTTGACGATCGCGCCCGTGCGCTTTGCCGTGTCGACGATCTCGGCGGCCGATTGGTCGATCAGTTTGTAGTCGAACGCCTTGAGGCGGATCCGGATTTTTTGTTGCGTTGCCATGGTTTACTCCATGATCTTTGCAACGACGCCGGCGCCCACGGTCTTGCCGCCTTCGCGGATGGCAAAGCGCAGGCCCTCTTCCATGGCGATCGGGGCGATCAGCTTGACGGTGATCGTCACGTTATCGCCCGGCATGACCATCTCCTTGTCCTTGGGCAGTTCGATGGCGCCCGTCACATCGGTCGTGCGGAAGTAAAACTGCGGCCGGTAGTTGTTGAAGAACGGCGTGTGGCGCCCGCCCTCGTCCTTGCTCAGCACATACACCTCGGCGGTGAAGTGCGTGTGCGGCTTGATCGAGCCGGGCTTGGCCAGCACCTGGCCGCGCTCGACTTCTTCTCGCTTGGTGCCGCGCAGCAAGATGCCCACGTTGTCGCCCGCCTGGCCCTGGTCGAGCAGCTTCCTGAACATCTCCACACCCGTGCAGATGGTCTTCAGCGTCGTCTTCAGCCCCACGATCTCGATTTCTTCGCCCACCTTGATCACCCCGCGCTCGACCCGGCCGGTCACCACCGTGCCGCGCCCGGAGATGGAAAAGACGTCTTCCACCGGCATCAGGAACGCCCCGTCAATGGCCCGCTCGGGCGTGGGGATGTAGCTGTCCAGCGTCTCGGCCAGCTTCATGATCGCTTGCTCGCCCAGCTCGCCCTTGTCGCCTTCCATCGCCAGCTTGGCCGAGCCGCGGATGATCGGCGTGTCGTCGCCGGGAAATTCGTACTTGGACAGCAGCTCGCGCACTTCCATCTCCACCAGCTCCAAAAGCTCGGCGTCATCGACCATGTCGCACTTGTTCAGGAACACGATGATGTACGGCACGCCCACCTGGCGGGCCAAAAGAATGTGCTCGCGCGTCTGGGGCATCGGGCCGTCGGCAGCAGACACCACCAGGATCGCGCCGTCCATCTGCGCCGCTCCCGTGATCATGTTCTTGACGTAGTCGGCGTGGCCCGGGCAGTCCACGTGCGCGTAGTGGCGCTTGGCCGTCTCGTACTCCACGTGCGCCGTGTTGATCGTGATGCCGCGCGCTTTTTCTTCCGGCGCCGCATCAATCTGGTCATACGCCTTGGCCTCGCCGCCAAACTTGGACGCCATCACCGAGGTGATCGCCGCCGTCAGCGTCGTCTTGCCATGGTCCACGTGCCCAATCGTCCCCACGTTCACGTGCGGCTTGGTCCGCTCAAACTTACCCTTTGCCATCTGATTTCTCCAATAAAAAGAGCAATGCCCGTGTCACTGTTTTAGGTCTGCACTGTGTTGCTTGATCGCTCGCCACGGGCAACGAGCGGCACACAATCGCAGACCAACCTTCAAATTACTTCGTGCGCGCAGCGACGATCGCTTCGGCGACGTTCTTCGGAGCTTCGGCGTAATGCTTGAACTCCATCGTGTAGGTTGCGCGGCCTTGCGACATCGAACGCAGCGTCGTCGAATAGCCGAACATTTCCGACAGCGGCACTTCCGCCTTGATGATCTTGCCGCCGCCGGGCATGTCGTCCATGCCTTGCACCATGCCGCGACGCGACGACAAGTCGCCCATCACGTTGCCGGCGTAGTCCTCGGGCGTCTCAACTTCCACGGCCATCATCGGCTCGAGGATGACGGGGCTCGCCCGCCTCGCGGCTTCCTTGAAGCCGAAGATTGCGGCCATCTTGAACGCGTTTTCGTTCGAGTCCACCTCGTGGTACGAACCGAAGGTCAGCGTGACCTTCACGTCCACGACCGGATAGCCGGCCAGCACGCCACTGGTCAGGGCTTCGGTCACGCCCTTCTCGACGGCCGGGATGAATTCGCGCGGCACCACGCCGCCCTTGATCGCATCGACGAATTCAAAGCCCTTGCCCGGCTCCTGCGGCTCGAGCTTGAACACGACGTGACCGTATTGGCCCTTGCCACCGGACTGGCGAACGAACTTGCCTTCGACATCCGACACCGGTTTGCGCACGGTTTCGCGATACGCCACTTGCGGCTTGCCGACGTTGGCTTCCACGCCGAACTCGCGCTTCATGCGATCGACGATGATTTCCAGGTGCAGCTCGCCCATGCCGGCGATGATGGTTTGGCCCGATTCCTCGTCAGTCTTGACGCGGAACGACGGATCTTCTGCAGCAAGGCGCGAAAGCGCAACGCCCATCTTTTCCTGGTCGGCCTTGGTCTTCGGCTCGACGGCCTGCGCGATCACGGGCTCGGGGAACACCATGCGCTCGAGCGTGAGGATCGAGTTCGGGTCGCACAGGGTTTCGCCCGTGGTGACGTCCTTCAGGCCCACGCAGGCGGCGATGTCGCCGGCACGGATCTCTTCGATTTCCTGGCGGTTGTTCGCGTGCATCTGCACGATGCGGCCGATACGTTCTTTTTTGCCGCGGATCGGGTTGTAGACGCTGTCGCCTTTGGACAGCACGCCCGAATACACGCGCACGAACGTAAGCTGGCCGACGAACGGGTCCGTCATCAGCTTGAATGCCAGCGCCGAGAACTTCTCGCTGTCGTCGGCCTTGCGATGCGTTTCCTTTTCGTCCTCGTCCATGCCCCTGACCGGGGGAATGTCCACCGGCGAAGGCATGAGCTCGATCACGGCATCCAGCATGCGCTGCACACCCTTGTTCTTGAAGGCCGTTCCGCAAAGCATCGGCTGGATCTCGCCGGCGATGGTGCGCGTGCGCAGGCCCAGCGTGATCTCGTCTTCGGTGAGGTCGCCGTCCTCGAGGTACTTGTTCATCAGTTCCTCGTTGGCCTCGGCCGCAGCCTCGACCATCTTCTCGCGCCATTCCTTCGACAAAGCCATCAGCTCGGCCGGGATTTCCTCGAAGGTGAACTTCATGCCCTGCGACGCTTCATCCCAGTAGATGGCCTTCATCTTGCGAAGATCGACGACACCGGTGAACTTCTCCTCCGCACCGATCGGGATCACGATGGGAACCGGGTTGGCTTTCAGGCGCACCTTCATCTGGTCGTAGACCTTGAAGAAGTTGGCGCCCGTGCGGTCCATCTTGTTGACGAACGCGAGGCGCGGCACGCGGTACTTGTTCGCCTGGCGCCAAACAGTTTCGGATTGCGGCTGCACGCCGCCCACGGCGCAATACACCATGCAAGCGCCGTCGAGCACGCGCATGGAGCGCTCCACCTCGATGGTGAAGTCCACGTGGCCGGGCGTGTCGATGATGTTGATGCGGTGCTCGGGGAAGGACATGTCCATGCCCTTCCAGAAGCACGTGGTCGCGGCCGACGTGATCGTGATGCCGCGTTCCTGCTCCTGCTCCATCCAGTCCATGGTGGCGGCGCCGTCGTGCACTTCGCCGATCTTGTGGTTCACACCGGTGTAGAAAAGGATGCGCTCGGTGGTCGTGGTTTTGCCGGCGTCGATGTGCGCCGAAATACCGATGTTCCGGTATCGCTCGATGGGCGTTTTGCGTGCCATGGTCAATCTTTCTTTGAATGGGCACAGGCCCGCTCGTGGCGGGCCCGCACACCTTTCGGATATGGGGTCGGTTCCTAGAAGCGGAAGTGGCTGAAGGCCTTGTTCGCCTCCGCCATGCGATGCACTTCGTCGCGCTTCTTCATCGCACCGCCACGGCCTTCCGTGGCTTCCAGCAGTTCGTTGGCCAGGCGCTGGGCCATCGACTTCTCGCCGCGCTTCTTGGCAGCTTCCTTGATCCAGCGCATCGAGAGCGCAAGGCGGCGAACCGGGCGCACTTCCACCGGCACCTGGTAGTTCGCGCCGCCGACGCGTCGGCTCTTCACTTCAACCATCGGCTTCACGTTGTTGATGGCGACGGTGAACGCTTCCAGCGGGTCCTTGTCCGGGTTCTTTTTGAGGATCTGCTCGAGGGCACCGTACACGATGCGCTCGGCGATCGCTTTCTTGCCGCCTTGCATGATTACGTTCATGAACTTGGCGAGCTCGACATTGCCGAACTTGGGATCCGGCAGGATTTCACGCTTGGGGATTTCGCGACGACGCGGCATTTCTGTTCACCTTTCAATTTGCTTCAGCGGGCCCCGCAGACATTGCTGATTCGGGACCTAAGGACACCAATCGGCATCCCGCTTACTCGACCCGGGCTTGGGTCACTACGCTTGATTCGCCTGGCTTCGGCGATTCAAGCACCGACAAACGACAAAACGATTCAGGCCTTTTTCGGACGCTTGGCGCCGTACTTCGAGCGGGACTGCTTGCGGTCCTTGACGCCCTGAAGGTCGAGCGAGCCACGCACGATGTGGTAACGCACACCGGGCAAGTCCTTGACGCGGCCGCCGCGCACGAGCACCACCGAGTGCTCCTGCAGGTTGTGGCCTTCGCCGCCGATATACGAGATGACCTCGAAACCGTTGGTCAGGCGCACCTTGGCGACCTTGCGAAGGGCCGAGTTCGGCTTCTTCGGCGTCGTCGTGTACACGCGCGTGCACACGCCCCGACGCTGCGGGCTGTTCTGCATCGCGGGGGACTTGGATTTGGTCTTTTCGACCTCCCGCCCGTGACGCACGAGTTGATTGATGGTTGGCATTAAAAAATGTCCCTGGACAAGCGTGAAATGGGAATGGCTAGCCCGCCCCAATTGCGGGAAAGCCCGCTAGTATAGCTGGGAAGCCTCGGGCTTGCCTAGCCGCAGCAGGCCACCTCATCGACCAGCCGCTTATTTGAACCAGAGTCGGACGGCGTCCCATGCTCGACTGAAGATTCCGGCCTGCTCCACACCTTCGAGGGCCACGAGCGGCAGCTCCATCAGCAACTGGTCGCCGGACAAGACCTTCAGCGTTCCGACTTGCTGGCCTTTCGCGAGGGGCGCGATCAGCGGGTCGGGCCGCGTCACCTGGGTCCTGACCTTTGCCGACATCCCGGCCGGCATGGCCAGCACTGTCGGCTGCGTGCGGCCGAGCTTGGCCGTCTTGTCCTTGCCTTTCCAGACTTCGGGCGTTGCGATCGGCTGGTTCGCTTCGAACAACTTGACGTCTTCATAGGCGGTGTAGCCCCAGTTCAAAAGCTTCTGCGCTTCGTTCGCGCGAGCGACTTCGCTGCTTGCGCCGAGCACGATCGCGAGAACGCGACGCTCCTTGAGATTCGGAAAGTCGCGCTTCGCCGTCGCGATCAGGCAGTAGCCCGCCGCATCGGTGTGGCCGGTCTTCAGGCCGTCGACCGTCGGGTCGCGAAACAGCAGCATGTTCCTGTTGGTGTCGTTAGCGGTGGGCGTGCCTTCGTAGCGGTACTTGCGGATCGAGTAGTAGTGCAGGTATTCGGGGAAGTCCTGCACGACGTGCGTGGCCAGGATCGACAAGTCGCGCGCCGTGGTCGTATGGCCGGGCGTGGTGAGGCCTTCCGGGTTTTTGTACGCCGTGTTCTTCATGCCGAGGCGCTTCGCCTCGTTGTTCATGAGCTCGACAAAGTGCTCGACCGTTCCGCCGACGCCTTCGGCAAGGGCGATCGTCGCATCGTTGCCCGACTGCACGATCATTCCCTTGATGAGATCGTCCACCGGCACTTGCATCTTCGGGTCGATGAACATGGTCGAGCCGCCGATCTTCCACGCACGCACGCTCACGGGCAGGCGCTGGTCGAGCGCGAGCTTCTTCGCGCGCAGGGCATCGAACACCAGGTATTGCGTCATCAGCTTCGTCAGCGATGCGGGCTCGACAGGCGAATCCACATCTCGCCCCGCGAGCACCTGGCCGGCCGTGACGTCGACGACCATGTAGCTGCGTGCGGCGATCTCAGGCGGCTGCGGCGCCTGCGCGAAAGACGAAAGGGAAGCGAAAACAAGAAGCGGCGCGGCAAGCGCCAGCAGGAATCTCTTCATGGCGGGATTTCAGGAACGAAGGTGACGAGCGACAAGGCTCTTGAGAAGCGGCAATTGTCCGTGAAAGAAGTGTCCGCCTCCCGGGATCACGGTAACCGGGAGTTGCTGCGGCCGCGCCCAGTCCATTACAGATGAGAGCGGCACGGTGTCGTCGGCTTCGCCGTGCAGGACGAAGGTTCGATCATGCGCATCGTCCGGCAGAGCTGGCACGGCAAAGCTCGACGCCGCGGTGCCGACGAGCACGATCTTCTCGGGCTGACGCTGGTCCCAGAGGCGCGTAAGCGCATTGACCGCAACGAACGACCCGAACGAAAAGCCCGCGAGCGCGAGCGGCCCGGATGCAGCCTCGGCCGCGACCACATGCAGCATGTCGTCGGTTTCGCCGCGGCCTTCGTCATGCGTGCCTTGCGACGCGCCGACACCGCGGAAATTGAATCGAAGCGAGCGCCAGCCGCATTGCACGAAAGCGCGCGCGAGCGTCTGAACAACCTTGTTCTCCATCGTTCCCGCGAAGAGTGGATGCGGATGCGCAATGACGGCCGTGCCGCGCAGCGCCGCGCCGTCGCCGGGTTCGTCGCGCAGCATCTCGATCACGCCGGCGGGCCCATCGATCTGGAAGCGCTTCGTTTGCAAGTTCATCGCCCAAGGTGAGGCGGCGTCAGCAGGCGTTCGACGACGCGGCCTTCCTTCAAGTGCGCCTCAACGATCTCATCGATGTCCTGCTCGTCCACATATGTGTACCAGACTGCTTCGGGATACACGACGCACACCGGCCCGCCCTGGCAGCGGTTCATGCAGCCCGCCTGGTTGACGCGCACGCCGCCCGGTCCGGCAAGCCCCGCCTCCTTGACCTTTGCCTTGCAACGGTCGAGTGCTTCGCGCGCGCCGTGCGGGGCGCACGAGGCTTCTCCGTTCGTGCGTTCGTTCAGGCAGAAGAAGATGTGGTGCTTGTAGTAGGACGCCTGCGGATCGGTCATCAGGCAATTCTATTTTCCGCGCCGGACCGAGAGACGCGCGCCAGCACATAGGCCAGCACAGCGTAAGGCCACAGCCAGCCGAGCCACAGCGCGAGACCGTTGAAGCGAATGAAGCGGCCTTGCTCCCACGTCTGCAGCGTGTGCGCGAAATAAGCGCTCGCGGGCGCCTGGTTCAGGACGCTCAGATTCAGCACGAGCGCAAGCAGCGCCAGCGCAGCACATGCGCGCAGGGGCATGCGGACAAGCACCAACGCCAGCAGCAACGCCGCGGCCAACCCGACCTGCACCGGAATGCTCAGCCAGGCCCATGCGTGCGCCGGGCCCCAACTCATCGCGGCCGACAACGCCGTCGTCGCGACGCCCACTGCCACAACACCGAGAGCGAAAGCGAGGCGATTGCCCATCGCGCGGATCACCGAATATCCAAGCAGGCACGGCACGAGCGCCCCAAGAGCCACGCACATCAGTTCAGCCGCAGGCACGAGCGGCTGCAATTCGACGTCACGCACCGGAAGCCATTCGAGAAACGGAGTGTCGGCCAGCCATTCGCCGAGTCCGGCTTCGACTCGCTCCATCACCTGTCCGAGCCCGAACGGGACCGAGGCCGGGAACAACAACGCGAAGGGCCACAACGCCACGAGCACCAGGGCGCCGCGCGCTTCGTCGACGAACCAGCGGGCGCGGATGCGGCTCCAATGGTCGATCGCGCCTGCCTTCTCAAGCCCCGCCGCGACGAGCGCGCCAACGAAGGCGCCGCCCGTGTTGAGCGCGTAGTCGAGGTTCGACGCGACGCGCGAAGGCAGATAGCTTTGCAGCGACTCCATCGAGAACGACAGCACCGAACATGAAAGCGTGGCGATGGTCACTGCCGCAAGGTTGCTCGCGCGTCCGAAGCGGGGATTGCCGCGCCGCAAGACACTCAGCGCAACCAGGAACCCGAGCGGCATGTAACCCAGCACGTTCGAGACGAGATCGAAGGCCGTCCAATACTTCGGCCACGGGCTCGCAAGCCAGGCCCAGAATGCGATGCCCTGGTCGCGCCAGCCCGTGAATGGGTACAGGCTCGCGTAGAAGATCAGCGCCACATACGCTTGCGTCAGTGGCCACGCTGCGGTCTTGCGCATTGGCTAGAACGGTTTAACCACCACCAGGATCACGGCGGCTGCGAACAGCAGGATCGGGATCTCGTTGAACCACCGGAACCACACGTGGCTGTGCGTGCGGTCACCCCTCTCGAAGCGGCGAAGCATGAGCGCGCAAGCGCAGTGATATGCAATGGCGAGCGCCACGATCGCGAGCTTGGCATGCATCCACCCCGCGCCGCGGCCCACGTCGAAGCCCAGCCACAGCCACAGGCCCAGCGCCATCGCAGGCACAGCGAGCACGGTTGTGAATCGCAGCAGCTTGCGCGCCATCAGGAGCAATCGCGCTCGCTCCGCGCCGGAGCCGTCCGGCACCATCGCGAGGTTCACGAAGATGCGCGGAAGGTAGAAGAGCCCGGCGAACCAGCTCGCAATGAAGACGATGTGGAAAGCCTTGACCCACAGATACATGTGAGAAGTGTAGGGGGCGAGGGATGGCCCGGCCAAAAAAAAGCCCCGGCCAAAAATTGCCGGGGCGTGCAAGCCTTTTTGCTGTCACACATTAAGGCACCCGCTCAGGGAGGAAAAGCGGGGAGCGGCAAGCCGCCCAGCCGTAATTTAACAAACCCCACCCCCTGTTTCAAGCCGATCAGCATCATTCCTTTGGCTCACCCTGTCTGCCGACTGTGGCTTGGAGCACAATTTCCGAATGACTTTACATGCGCCCTTCCCCCAAGGCCGGCCGCGCCGGCTGCGCCGCGACGAATTCACCCGCGACCTTGTCCGTGAGGCGCGCCTCACTCCCCACGACCTCATCTACCCCGTGTTCATTCTTGACGGGCGAAATGAGAGGCAAGCCGTTGTTTCGATGCCGGGCGTCGAGCGCCTGTCGGTCGATCTGCTGTTGCCCGTCGCCGAGCAATGCGTCGCACTCGGAATCCCGGTGATGGCGTTGTTTCCTGTCATCGCGGCGGAGCTCAAGACGCCCGACGGCCGCGAAGCACTGAATGCAAAAGGGCTCATTCCGCGCGCTGTGCGCGAGTTGAAGTCGCGCTTTCCCGGTCTAGGCATCATGACCGATGTCGCGCTCGATCCGTTCACCAGCCATGGCCAGGACGGGTTGCTCGATGAGACCGGCTACATCCTCAACGACGAGACGGTGAAAGTGCTCGTGCAGCAGGCGCTCGTGCAGGCCGAAGCGGGCGTGGACATCGTCGCGCCGTCGGACATGATGGACGGGCGCATCGGCGCGATCCGCAACGCGCTCGAGGCCGAAGGCCGCATCCACACGCGCATCATGGCGTACAGCGCGAAGTACGCGAGCGCGTTCTACGGCCCTTTC
>Ga0265314_10006330_pt1 | contig 10501 bp, 11 predicted proteins | sample 4126metaG_FD_203106 | JGI IMG/M metagenome (GOLD analysis project Ga0265314, IMG submission 203106) | Rhizosphere microbial communities from Carex aquatilis grown in University of Washington, Seatle, WA, United States - 4-1-26 metaG | ecosystem: Host-associated > Plants > Roots > Rhizosphere >... | reverse complement strand
GGAATTCTCCAGCATCAGGAAAGCGTTCCAGATCTTCGAGACGCACAGGAAACTGGTGGGGGGATGACGGGCCGGAAAGAATTCCTCAGGCCGTTTCGTTCGCCTTCAGAATCTCCGCGCGGCGCGCGTTGAATTCCTCCGCCGTCATTCTGCCGGCGGCGAAGGCGCGGTCGAGGCTGCTGATTTTGTGCAGGGCCAGAAGCTCCCTCAAGGAGAGCGGGGCGGGGCCGAAACGGCCGGCGCCGGGACGCGGCGGCAGGACGGCCAGCAGGGCCAGCGCCGCCCACGGCAGATAGACCCACGCCAGCCCCAGCGGCGGGAACAAAAGCGCCCACCAGCCGCGCCAGTTCAGGTCGTGCAGGCGCTTGGCCAGCACGGCCGCGCCGATCCAGACCAGGAAAAAACCCCACAGCGTGAGAAGCCCCTGCGCCACGGGCGACGGAGTCGCCGTCGCCTGCTGCGCCACGATGGCGCGGAAATAAAACCCCGTCAGCGGCATGGAGGCGAGCTGGCAGCAGATGTACGCCGGCCGCGAAACGCGGCCCCTGAAGGAAAACAGCAGCCAGGCGAGCCTGTTCAGGCGTTTTCGCGGGTCAGACATCACGCATCCAGGTTTCTCACTTCCAGGGCATGTTCTTGAATGAAGTCGCGCCTGGGTTCGACGATGTCGCCCATGAGGGTCGAGAAGATTTCAGACGCGCGGTCCTCCTTCTCGATCTTCACCTGCAGCAGCGAGCGCGTTTCAGGATCGAGCGTCGTTTCCCACAGCTGCGGCGGGTTCATCTCGCCGAGGCCTTTATAGCGCTGGATGGCGAGGCCCTTCTTGCCCGCCTCGATGACCTTCTTGAACAGGTCGTACGGGCCGTAGACCGGCTGGCTCTTGCCGTCTTCGTCGGTGAGCGTGCCGATGCCGTCGAAACATTCGCTGAACACCTCATGCACCTTGGCGAGGCGCTGGCCGTCGTGGCCGTTCAGGTATTCCAGGGGCAGCTCGATGCGCGTCGCCACGCCGCGCGCCGTGCGGGTGTAGACGAACGCGCCGTTTTCCAGCACGTCGCCGCTCCAGCCGCGCTCGAACTTGGGACTCAGCGCGTCGAGGCGCTTGGCTGCCGCTTCCGCCGTCTTGCGGTCGCGGTGATCGGGGTCGAAGCCGTTCACCGCCGCCGTCTGCTCCACGATATGCTGCTGGCCGAGGCGGTCGATGATGGGCTCCAGGTTCTGCTTCACGCCGCGCGCGATGTTCAGGATGCGCTTCAGGTCGTTGCCCGTCGTCACTTCGCCGTTGGGCAGGGTGAATTTCATGTTCGTCGCCGCGAGATCGATCAGATATTCTTCAAGCGCGGCATCGTTCTTGATATACTGCTCCCCGCCCTTGCCGCGCTTCACTTTATAAAGCGGCGGCTGCGCGATGTAGATATGGCCGCGCGTCAGCAGTTCGTGCATCTGGCGGTAGAAGAAGGTCAACAACAAGGTGCGGATGTGCGAGCCGTCGACGTCCGCGTCGGTCATGATGATGATCTTGTGGTAGCGCAGGTCTTCAATTTTAAATTCCTCGCGCCCGATGCCCGTGCCCAGCGCCGTGATGAGCGTGCCGATTTCGGCCGAGCCCAGCATCCGGTCGAACCGCGCGCGTTCCACGTTCAGGATTTTTCCGCGCAACGGCAGGATCGCCTGGTTGGCGCGGTTGCGCGCCTGCTTGGCGGAACCGCCGGCCGAATCCCCCTCGACGATGAACAGCTCGGACAAGGCCGGGTCTTTCTCCGAACAGTCGGCGAGCTTGCCGGGCAGCGACGATATATCCAGCACGCCCTTGCGGCGCGTGAGTTCGCGGGCCTTGCGGGCCGCCTCGCGCGCGGCCGCCGCCTCGATCACCTTGGCGACGACTTTTTTCGCTTCCTGCGGGTTTTCCTCGAACCAGATCGAGAGTCTTTCGGAGACGACGGTTTCGACGACCGGGCGCACTTCGCTCGATACCAGCTTGTCCTTCGTCTGGCTGGAGAACTTGGGGTCCGGCACTTTCACGGAGACGACGCAGGTGAGGCCCTCGCGCATGTCCTCGCCCGTCAGTTCCACCTTCTCGCGCTTCAAAAGGCCTGATTTCTCGGCATAACTGTTGATGGTGCGCGTCAATGCGCCGCGGAAGCCCGCCAGGTGCGTGCCGCCGTCGCGCTGCGGGATGTTGTTGGTGAAGCAGAGCGTATCTTCGTGGTACGCGTCCGTCCATTCCATCGCCAGCTCGACGGTGATGCCGGAATTCTCGCCCTTGATGTAGACGGGCGGCTTGTGCAGCGCGTTCTTGGCGCGGTCGAGGTAGCTGACGAAGGCCGTCAGCCCGCCTTCGAATTTGAATTCGCTGACTTTCGGTTCCTTCTTGCGGTTGTCGGTAAGCGTCAGGCGCACGCCGGAATTCAGGAACGCGAGCTCGCGCAGCCGGTGCTCCAGCGTCGTGAAGCTGAACTCGATCATCGTGAAGGTTTCTTCGGACGGATAAAACGTGACTTCGGTGCCCGTCTTTTCCTTGGGGCATTCGCCCACGGCCTTCAGCGGCGCGTCGGGCACGCCATGCCTGAACCGCATCGTCCATTCCTTGCCCTCGCGCCAGATGCGGAGATCGAGAATTTTCGAGAGCGCGTTCACGACGGAGACGCCCACGCCGTGAAGTCCGCCGGATACCTTGTACGAATTCTGGTCGAACTTCCCGCCCGCGTGCAGCTGCGTCATGATGACTTCGGCGGCGGAAACGCCCTCGCCCTTGTGGATCTCGACGGGAATGCCGCGCCCGTTGTCGCGCACGGTGACGGAGCCGTCGGCGTTCAGCGCGACGTCCACGCCGTCGCAGTAACCCGCCAGCGCCTCGTCGATGGCATTGTCGACGACTTCATAGACCATGTGATGCAGGCCCGTGCCGTCGTCGGTGTCGCCGATGTACATGCCGGGGCGCTTGCGGACGGCGTCGAGTCCCTTTAATACCTTGATGGAATCCGCGCCGTAATCGTCCACCGCCGCCTGTCTGTCAGCCTTCGCTTTCGCCGCGTCCGTCATGTCTTTTTCCTGTGCCATATGCCTTTAAGTTCCGTGTCGGCAATCATAGCAAGAATACACGCGGAACAGGAGAGGAATTTTGCCGAAAATCTTCAAAAAATCAGTGTTTTAGGCCCTGTTTGACAGGCCCGGAATATGCCCTGAAATCAGCGGGTTATGAATTGACGTAAAGAGAAAATAATTTACGCATTGACTTGACAGAAACAAGTCTCATAATACGGGTCGTGCGTTATTGTTTTGTGCTGTTTTCACGGATGTTTTTCGAAGCCGGATATGCTGCCCTACCAGACCGCCCGCAAGCCGCTGCTTGGCCCCGCCGAAAGGCTCATCGCCAGCTTCGAACGCCTTGATCTCGACAAGCGCGACATCGCGCTTGAAGAACAGGAGATCGTGCTGGAGCAGTTTTCACCGCTGCATACGCGTCTCATGCGCCTCGCGCCTGCCCCGAACGACGAGACGCTGGATCTGATGAGGGAAATGGCGGCAAAAAGCAACGTGTCCCTGCGTATCTGGTGGCCGGGCCGCCTCATGGTGGCGGAGAGAGCGGAAAGCGGTCCGGACAGCAAAGAAAAGCGGGATTGCGTCGAGGTCATTCTCACCGAGGTCAAATCCCCCCGCCCCGTCGAGGAAAACGAGCCTTCCGTTCCGCGCCGCGGTCGGATTACCAACTACAGAATCAGCGAGACTAAGCCGCCTCGCCCCTGAGCAGCGCCAGCTTCACCTTCGCCCCCCATGCGTAATTGACGCGGTTTGACGCCTTGTTCACCACGCGGTGGCAGGGCACGAGTATGCTGACGGTGTTTTTCCCCACCGCCGAGCCCACGGCGCGCACGGCCTTCGGCCTGCCGACTTTGCGGGCGATGTCCTGATAGGTGACGGTCGAGCCGGATTTGATTTTCAGCAGTTCCTTCCACACTTTCAGCTGGAACGACGTGCCGTAGAGCACGACGGGGATGGAGAGCTTTTGCATGCCGGCGGGCCAGAGCTTCGCGATTTCGCGGGCGGCCTTGGCTGTGACCTTTTGATCTTCCACCAGTTCCGCGCCGGGCCAGTTTCTTTTCAGGTCGGAGACGCCGCAGTTGATGCCGAGCCAGCATATCCCGTCGGCGCTGAGCGCCACGAGGATTTTCCCCGCCGGAAACGGATGCACGCCCCAGACGAGGGTGAGGTTGCGCCCGCGCTGCGCCTTCGACGCGGTTCTCGCGATGACTTTCATTTTATGCCTCCATTGATGGCCGATTTCTGCTAGGAATCTACACTATGACGCCCAAGAAAGTAAAAGAATTTTTCACTCGCCTGCGCGCGCAGAACCCGGAGCCGAAGGGCGAGCTGGAGTACGTGAATCCCTATACGCTGCTCGTCGCCGTCGTGCTGTCGGCGCAGGCGACGGACACGGGCGTCAACAAGGCGACGCGCGCGCTGTTCAGGGCCGTGAAAACGCCCGAGGCTATGGTGAAGCTGGGCGAGGAAGGCCTGAAGGACTATATAAAAACCATCGGCCTCTACAACACCAAGGCGAAAAACGTCATCGCCCTGTCTCACCAGCTCATCGAACAGCACGGCTCCCAAATCCCCCGCACGCGCGAAGAACTGGTCAAACTGCCCGGCGTGGGGCGCAAGACCGCGAACGTGGTGCTGAACATCGCCTTCGGGGAACATACCATCGCCGTCGACACCCACCTTTTCCGCGTCGGCAACCGCACGGGCCTGGCGCCGGGCAGGACGCCGGAGGAGGTCGAGGACAATCTCATGAAGGTCGTCCCGAAGGAATTCCTGCGCCACGCGCATCACTGGCTCATCCTGCACGGCCGCTATACCTGCATCGCCCGCAAGCCGCGCTGCCCGGACTGCATCGTGCGGGATTTATGCGCCTATAGGGATAAGACAATTTAACAAGAGCCGTTCCCCCGCGAAAGCGGGGGCCCAGTTGGCGTTCTTTGTGCTAAATTCATGTGCGCGGCAGACGCCGCGCGCTGGACCCCCGCTTTCGCGGGGGAACGAAAGAGTTTAAACCGGGGAAGAAGGCGGGAAAACGGCGCCGTCGATCGCGTGGCCGATGCACTTGGCGCGCGTTTTTTCGGGCAGGGCCGAGGCGGGCATGGCGCCCTGTACGCGCACGTCGATGTAGGACACCTGCTTTTGCGCGCCGTAGAAATAGAAATCGACGACGCAGGCGCCGGTCTTGTACTGCCAGACCCGCGCGTCGGCGTCGCGGCGCTGCAGGGACGGCTTGCCGAACAGGTAGGCCACTTCCTGTTCCGTGAGCAGCTTCAGCGCCTCGGGCGCGCCCTTGATGTAGTCCTGCGCCCGGGAGACGTAGCCCGCCGCGGGGATATAATGCGCGGCGTCGGCGTTCACGCTGTCGGGGAACAGGGCGGCGCGCAGCTGCTGGGGGCTGCCGTTCCCGCCGTAGGCGTTGGCCAGCCCCGACGTCTTGCAGCTGCCGACCAGCAGCACCATCAGCGGCAAAAGCGCGAGGGCGAGACGGGCGATGCGGCGCGCGTTGCGGCGCGCCTGGCGGCCGAGCGCCATGCAGGCGTCGTCGACCAGCGCGACGAGCATTGCATAAGAGTCGGTGTCAGAGCGGACGATATTTGCGCGAAAATCGTTCAAGCCATACCTCTGGATTTCAGTTGCCCTTGACCCGGCGGAAGACCGTCGACTGGTCTTCGGCGGCGGCGGCCCGGGCATGGTCGAACAGCTTTTCGACGTTGCAGGTGACGGGGCCGCGCAGCGCCTTGTGCGCGACCGGCGCCGGCAGGGGCTGGACGAGCGTTTCGGCGGCGGAGGGAAGGACGGACATTTGCCCTTCGATCCTGCTGCCCGCTTCGGCTTCAAGCGTCGCATAGGCGATTTCGCCGGTGATGCGGGCGGTGGATTTCACGGTGAGGCGGCCGGTGACGGTGAGATTCCCGTCGAAGCGCCCGGCGATGACGGCCTGGTGCACCTCGGCCTTGCCGGAGAAGAGGCCCGGCTCCAGCACGTCGAGGCGGCGGGCCGCAAAGGAGGCCGCCGTGATGGCGCCTTCGATGACCAGGTGCTCGCAGGCGGTGATCTCGCCGTTGAGGGCGATGTCGCGGCCCACGATCATGCGGCGCGTGTCGTCTCCGGCATGCGGCCCGTTCAGGTATGCATGGTGGCCGGGGATATCGCTGCGGATGGTCTTTTTCTCGACGGTCATATTCAACGCCTTTCAGCTGTTACGAACAGTCTTCGAGCACAAACGCCTGTGGCATGGAGTGGCTCCATTCTAACACCGCGCGGGTCAAAGAAAACGGGGGATTCGTACCACGGGCCTCGCGATTCCGGCAGGGGTTTTATCAACATATAGACATAATAATGGTGCCAGAAGGTCGAAACGGCTGATATGTCAGGACTAAAATCTTTGGATTTGTTTATTCATAATGCATTATTTTTTGTGTTATTTCGGAAAAATGAAGAGCCTTGGAGCGAATCACGACAGCTTATACTGCGACATCGATAATGACCTTGGCGTCTTGGCGGTTAGACTTTTTTATTGCGCCTGCGGCGCGGAGGATGGGTCAATGTCAAAGCGGCTTTAATCACCGGAGAGCGGGAAGGCTGACAGTCTGGCGCGCATGATATTTCAGGCGTTCACGAGTGAGTTGCACCATACCGACAGCCTGTTCTACGCCTTGTTTGGGGACAGCGCCGCCTGCTTTCGCAGCGTCCAGTTTCGCCAGCCGTTCCATGGCTTCCATCGTGTGTTCTATATCGACGAACATGGATTGTTGTGAATTCAAGTACTGGGCGTCGCCGCGCTTGACGGGAGGAGGGCACAGTTTTTTCATCTGGTCGTGGTCGAGTTGCTGCATGTCGCCCGTGAATTTACTCTTGAACTGGGCGACCAGGCCTCTGTCCGATTTCAGGATGCCTGTAAATTCATATTCGCCTTGAGGCATGCCGGGGTCGCTTTTTTCGCCGGGCAACGCGGGGCGCGCAAAATAGTCCGACGGGTTGAAGGAAACTTGCATTTGCTTGTAGCCCGCGGGAAAAGGCGCGAAAAGATCGTCAGGGTCGGGCGTAAAAGCTTTGGTATTCGGGGCGGCGGTTTTGGTTTGCGCCTGTTTCAAGATCAGACTCTCCAGCGGGTCGGGTACGTTGAAGGGGTTCGACGGATTGCGGGGGTTGATCTTTTTCGCATCCTCCGCGCTGACGTAGCCCTTCGTCGCCGGATTCTTGTCGTTGCGGCGATAGGCATAGAGGCTGCCGGCCACGGGCGCGTCCTCGATGACGGGGCGGCCGGGCGCAATGCCCGCCGCATGGAAATCATCCTCTATTTTCTGGATGAGGCGCGGCCAGTTCTTCTCCCCCATGTCGACCAGCGTGAACACCTTGCCGATCTGCGGATCATCGGGGCTGATGACGGCGTCCTTCGCCAGTTCTTCCGGCGTTGCGACCTTGAAGATAATGCCGCCGAATTGTTCATAGGCGCGCAGCACAATATCCGCCGCGCGGCCTGCATCCGCCGCATCCACCGACAAATGGGTCTTCCAGCCGTTCCTCTTCTGCCCGTCCCTGTAGGAGGGGGCATAAAAACGCACGTATCCTTCCACTGTAGGGTCGAACCTGAACGCCCCGATCTCACCGAGACCGGCTTCCAGCGCGTAATCATAGGCATTCATGTATGAGTCCAGCGGCATGGAATTTACCCCTGCCTCATTCTAACATAAAACAATATGAAAATGAATTACATTCATATGTTTATTAGAAAAACAAAGTAGATTCAATATGTTATCTACTTATTTCTGCATACGCAGCGTCGGGAATGCAATCACATCACGAATGCTCGCGCTGTTCGTCAGCAACATGACAAGCCTGTCGAGGCCGATGCCCAAACCGCCCGCGGGCGGCATGCCGTATTCGAGCGCCTCGATGTAATCTTCATCGAGCTGCTGCGCTTCATCGTTGCCGGCTTCCCGCGCCTTCATTTGCTGGTCGAAGCGCGCGCGCTGGTCGAAGGGGTCGTTGAGTTCCGAGAATGCGGGGCCCACTTCCCAGCCATTAATATAGAACTCGAAGCTTTCGGTGAGGCGCGGGTCCTTCGGGTGGGTTTTGGCCAGCGGCATGACGTCCTTCGGAACGTCGATGACATGAATCGGCTGGATCAGCGTGTCCTCGACCTTGTCGGCGAATACCGCCTCGACGATTTCGCCCCAGTGCGCGCCCGGCTTCACATGCACGCCGAGGCTCTCGGCTTTTTTCGCCGCTGCGGCGGCGTCGGGGGCATCCAGGAAATTGACGTTGGTTTTTTCGCGCACGAGGTCCACCATGGATTTGCGCGGCCACGGGGCCTTGAAGTCGATGTCGTGTTCGCCGTATTTCAGCTTCGTGTCGCCGTTATTGACGGCCTTCACCGCGCCCTCGACGAGGCGTTCGGACAAGGTCATCATGTCGGTATAGTCCGCATAGGCCTGATAGACTTCCAATGCGGTGAATTCCGGGTTGTGCTTGACGGAGATGCCTTCGTTCCTGAAGTTGCGGCCGATCTCGAACACGCGCTCGAAGCCGCCGACGAGCAGGCGTTTCAAATACAATTCCGGCGCGATGCGCATGGTGAGCGGCATGTCGAGCGCGTTGTGATGCGTATGGAACGGCTTGGCTGACGTCCCGCCGGGGATGACGTGCAGCATCGGCGTCTCGACTTCCATGAAATTCTCGGAGATGAGGAAGTTGCGGATGAAGGCGAGGATCAGGCTGCGCTTGCGAAACACTTCCCGGCTCTCCTCGCTCATGATGAGGTCGAGGTAGCGCTTGCGGTACTTGATTTCGGTATCGTGGATGCCGTGGTATTTCTCGGGCAGCGGGCGCACGGACTTGCCGAGCATCTCGACGGCCGTCGCGTTGACGGTGATTTCCCCGCGCGGCGTGCGGCGCACGACGCCCGTCACGCCGATGATGTCGCCGATGTCGTAGTAGCCCATCTGCTCCAGCAATTCCGGCGCGACATGGTCCTTGTGGCTGAAGATCTGGATTTTTCCCGTCGCGTCCTTGAGGTCGATGAACATGCCGGAATTGCGGTTCGACATCATGCGGCCCGCGACGGACACCGCATCCTGCGTCTCCTCGCCGTTTTGCAGGTGGGCGTATTTTTTCTGCAGCTCGCCCGCGTGGTGCGTCACCTTAAACGTATAGGGCCACGGGTTTACGCCGCGCACCTGCAACTGCTTCAGGTTCTCGATCTTGGCGTCGATCAGCGCGTTGGAATCAGTCGCCTGCTGCGGCGCGGCTTCGGCCTTTTGCTTGGACATGGTCTCAATCCTTCTTACAATTCTCTGATCATCGCGTAATGCGGCAGTCCCGCCTCGATGTATTCAGGGCCCCGCGTGCGGAAGCCGAGGCCTTCGTAGAACGGCACCGTATCCACCTGCGCGCTGACCTTGAACAGTTGAATATCGTCCGAACGGGGCAGTTCCAGCAAGAGATATCTCATCAAAACCTGCCCCACGCCCTTGCTGCGCCAGTCTTTCAGCACCGCCATGCGCTCGACTTTCGCGGCGCTGCCCTGCACGCGCACGCGGCAGGTGCCGATGATTTTTCCGTCGGCCGTGACGGCGAAGTGGCGCACCTGAGGATCATCACCCTTCATCTCGTCCGGCGTCGTGACGGGGTGGCATTTCAGGTGCATGTACTTCTTCCCTGCTCGGACGTTTCGGCGGCGAGTGTGCCAAACCCGCACCCGCTTTACAAAGATTTCTTCTTCTCGCAATCTTTACTACGTTTAGCAAAAAAATATTGACAAAAAGTTACAAACATGCGATATTTCTTAGTATATTGTAATTATATTATACATAAACGACAGAGAGGTGAACCATGACCCCATATCAGAAAGACCCCAAGTCCCACGCCAAAAGCCAGGATATGGCCGCCGTCTGGGAATTCTTCACGATCTACGGCGCGGACGGCTACGGCTCCGGGCTGTCCGTCACGCCGAATCAGAACTCCAGGTTGCGCCAGAGCCCGCGCATCCTGTCACGGCAGAAAGCCGAACAAGGCTAATTATCGCTAGCCTCGGGATATAAACTTCGCTACGATCAATATTCATAAGCGAAGAAAAGAAAATAACAACCTGATGACTCTGGCCGTCCAACAGCCTGCACCGCAGCGGCGCCTGCTTGTGCCCAAAGCGCCCGTGCTGGTGCTGGACGGTCATCGCCTGCTGTGCCTCAGCAGCGACGGCGAGATATTGCATGTGACCGACGACGAGGCGCGGCGGATGATACGCGCCGAGATGCCCGTCGTCTGCCACGGCCCGCAGATCGCGGCACGACTGAAAATATCGCGCTTCCATGCGTATGACGCGCTGGAACTGTTCGCTTTCGTCCATCCCGGGAAATCCTGCGCGCCGACGCCGCGCGGGCTTGCGCGCGCGCTGCACCTGCTGGAGCCTGATTCGGTGGAAGACCAGTGCCTGTCGCTGCGCGACTCGGTGCGCCAC
>Ga0265314_10006325_pt1 | contig 10503 bp, 9 predicted proteins | sample 4126metaG_FD_203106 | JGI IMG/M metagenome (GOLD analysis project Ga0265314, IMG submission 203106) | Rhizosphere microbial communities from Carex aquatilis grown in University of Washington, Seatle, WA, United States - 4-1-26 metaG | ecosystem: Host-associated > Plants > Roots > Rhizosphere >... | reverse complement strand
CAGCCGTCAAATACGACACGCGAGCCGTTGGCCGCGAACTGCGGAACAGCTTTATCTTTTGTTTCTGCGACAATTTTTGTCTTGAGCAGCTTCGCGTCGGCCATCTGCGATGCCAGCGTGCGCGCCCAGATCAGTTCGTATAACTTTTTTTGCTCCGGCGTAGTGCCGATGCTCTCCTTTTCTATATGCGTTGGGCGCACTGCCTCATGGGCCTCCTGGGCATTTTTGGACTTGACGGTAAAGGTATGCGGCTGTACGTACTCCTTTCCGTACTTTTTTTCCACGTGCGCCAGCAGCGCCGCGCGCGCGGGAGCGCCGAGGTTAGTGGAGTCGGTGCGCATGTAAGTGATATGCCCCGCCTCGTAGAGCTTCTGCGCGATACGCATCGTGTTGGACGGCGAAAAGCCAAGACGGGTCGATGCCGCCTGCTGCAGTGTCGAGGTGGTAAACGGTGCACGAGGAGCGCGCTTCATTTCGCTTTCGGTCACGTCGGCGACTGTAAGCCCGTCTTTTTTGACCGCATTGATTATCTTTTCGACATCGTCCTTTTTGCGGGGCTCCTCGACGCACGTCAGCAGCAGAGCGTCTTTGTGCGCCGTCTGCGTCTGGGCGGTAATAACCCAGTAGGTCTCCGGTATAAACGCGCGTATCTCGCGCTCGCGCTCCATAATGATGCGTAGAGCGGGCGACTGTACGCGCCCGGCGGACAGCCCGTATCGGACCTTCTTCCAGATGAGCCCCGAGAGGTCATAGCCCACGAGGCGGTCGAGCACGCGGCGCGCCTCTTGTGCGTAGCGCAGGTTTTGATCGATCTGGCGCGGGTTTGCCAGCGCCTCGGCGATGGCCTCTTTTGTAATCTCATGGAATACGATGCGCTCCGGCTTTTTAAGCTTGAGTTCCTGGCCGATGTGCCATGCGATAGCCTCGCCCTCGCGGTCCGGGTCGGTGGCCAATATCACCTCGTCGGCTTTTTTAGCGAGCGCTTGGAGTTCGTCGATGACCTTCATCTTGCCGGGCACGACTTCGTAATGGGGGACAAAGCCCGCCGGGATGTCGATCGCTTTTTTGTTGGACTTTGGGAGGTCGCGCACGTGGCCCACCGATGCGCGCACGACAAAGTCGCCTTTCTTGTCTATGTCGGAAAGGTACTTCTCAATAGTCTTCGCCTTGGCGGGCGACTCCACGATCACTAACTTCATATATTATAGAGTGTAGGACACTATATAAACGTCGCTTCGTTCGCAATTAAATCGAATTTAATTTCTCACTCCGCTAGTTTATAGTGTATCAGAGATACTACACGCGCTCGATCTTGCCAAGCCTTTCGGTGATGAGACCGCGTATCAAGAGCGAGGAGAGCGCAACGTTCGCGTCCTGGGCCGAAACCTCGGCGTATTCGATGACCTCGTCCTTAACCAGGGCTTCTGTCAGTGCGGTGAGTATCTTTACTTCAACTTCAGTCAGGTCTGTGGGGAGCATGCCTTGCTCGGGCTCCGCAGCCTTGAGGCCAAGCGCCTGCAAAATATCATCCGAGCTCTGTATCAGGGTTGCGCCTTCGCGGATAAGCTTGTTGACGCCGATTCCTGTCTCGCGGCCGAGCTCGTGGGGGATCGCGAGCACCTCGCGGTTATAGTCGAGCGCGAGCCGCGCAGTAATGAGCGTGCCGGACTTTTCTCCAGCTTCTATTATTAATGTAACAAGCGACATGCCAGCGCCGATGCGGTTGCGCTTGGCAAAGTCATGCAGCATCGCTTTATAGGGACCTTTTGTTTCGCTCACGAGCGCTCCGCCGCGCGTGAGTATACGCTGCGCCAATGCTTTGTTAGTAGAAGGATACAAACTTTTGTCGTCACAAGAAGAGGGAAGTACTGCAACTGTAGGCAATCCCACATCGAGGGCCGCGTTATGCGCCTCGCTGTCGATGCCGAGCGCCATGCCGGAGATTATTGCAACGGGCTGGCCGGCGAGCCCAGCGATGAGCTTCTGGCACATGCGCTTGCCGTACTGTGTTGTCGCGCGCGAGCCGACTACGCACAGCATTTTATACTCGATGGGTGGCATCTCACCACGATAATAAAGCCGCCTGGGCGCATCGGGGATCTCCTTGAGCAATGCAGGGAAATCGTCGAACTCCAGTTCTCGCAGAGGGAAAGTCATAACGCTCCCATCCTACTTAGATATATAAAAAAGAAAAGGCCGCGCAACATTCTATCGCGCGGCCCTCTGTAATTCGGCCCATTAGGTAAATCGGGCCACCACTGCCGTGGCGTCGTCGCCTTTGTTCGGCTGGAAATGCGCCACGAGGTCTTCGGCAGTCGCCCCTTTATCCATCATGAGGCCCAGCTCCTCCATGTCTTTCCCCCGCGAAGGCACCGAAGGATCGTAGATACCGTCGCTCATGACCACCACCCAGGTTCCCGACTCTGCGGTAAACCGCATGAGGTCCGGCTGGGTCGAAAGGACGCCGAGCAAGTCGTAGTCGCCGAATGCGCGGCCGAGCTGCAGACCGCCGCTGTTTCTGATTTTAGGATTGTACAAGTACATCTGTTGGTACTTGCCGCCGCGAGCTTCCGCCGCACTGCGCTCCGAGAGGTTTGTGCGGACGTTATGGTGGGAACTCAATTGCCTGTGGGCTCGCTTGGGGTTCCCCGCGACAATCATCGAGTCGCCGAGCACGGCGGTATGCACCTTGCCGTTGTTCCAGAGGCACGCGACGCTTGCCGTCGTGCCGCTATCAAAGGTCGAGGCTTCCTCGCCCACCTCCTTGAATATCGCCATGAGCTGTTCCTGGGCCGTCTCGGGCCGGATATGGAACAGCTTTTGCGACAAGGCTTTGACACAAAAATCGACGGCATAATTGCCAAAACCATGACCATCGCAAACAATGGCCACATGCCCGTTGGCGAGATCGACGATATTGGATCGGTCCTGATTGACCGATCTCTTATCACCCTTGCGGGTTGCAGAGCTGAAATTCCACATCAAGCGTCTCCTCCGATGAACTTTCCTGGGGAGTACCTTAGCATAGAGCCGCTTTTCTGACTATCATTTGTGTTGTATGCTTTTGTCATGCTCGACATCACGTTCATCCGGGAAAATCCAGACATTGTCCGTGCCGCGCTCAAGAACAAGAATCGCGAGGGAATAGACCTCGACCGCATCTTGGCACTCGCCGAGGAGCGCAAGCAGGCATCGGGCGCAGTCAGCGGCATCAACCAAAAGCGCAATGAGGCGCAAGCCGCGCGCGACGGCGAGGCTGGGAAAAAGCTCAAGGACGAGTTAAAAGCCGCCGAGGAAAAATATCAGGCGATCGAGAAGGAGCTGGTGGGGCTTTTGATCAAGCTTCCGAACATCCCGTCTGCCGACACGCCTATTGGGCGGGACGAGAGCGGCAACAAGGTTATCCGCCAGTGGGGAGAGAAGCCGAACTTCGCGTTTGCGCCAAAAGCGCACTGGGATATCGGGAAAGATCTCGGCATTATCGACAGCGAAAAAGCGGCCGAGGTGTCAGGTCCACGCTTTGTGTACCTCAAGGGCGACTTGGCGATGCTCGAATGGGCGCTCATGACGTTTGCCACCAAAGTCCTTACCTCGCAGGAGACGCTCCAAAAAATAATCGAGGCAGCGGGCCTCTCCCTCTCGAGCAAGCCGTTTATCCCGGTGATCCCGCCGCTCATGATGCGCTCGCAGGTGATGAACCGCATGGCGCGGCTCGACCCGATCGACGATCGCTTCTATCTTGATAAAGACGACTTGGTGCTGATCGGCAGCGCAGAGCATACGCTCGGGCCGCTCCACATGGACGAGATTATAGAGGAGGGGCAGCTGCCGCTGCGATATTTTGCAGTCACGCCGGCATTCCGCCGCGAGGCGGGCGCGGCGGGCAAAGATACACGCGGTATTTTGCGCCTGCATCAGTTCAACAAGATGGAGATGGAATCGTTTGCAAAGCCCGAAGACGGATTGGCCGAGCAGGACCTCATGGTCGCGATACAGGAATACTTAATGCAGCAGCTGAGGCTCCCATACCAGGTGGTTGCCGTGTGCACCGGTGACATGGGATTCCCTGACCAGCGACAGATCGACATCGAGACCTGGATGCCGGGCCAGAACACCTATCGCGAGACGCACACCTCGGACTACATCGGCGGCTTCCAGGCGCGCAGGCTTAACACCCGCCTCAAGCGCGAGAACGGGGAGAAGGAACCCATACATATGAACGACGCCACCGCGCTCTCACAGCGCCCGCTGATCGCGATTCTGGAAAACTATCAGAACGAAGACGGCTCGGTCACGATTCCGGAAGTACTGCGCTCATACATGGGCAAAGACAAAATAGAGAAGGCGTCTCATTAATATGGCCAGGGTCGTACTGCCGCAGTCAAAGCTCAAAGCGCGCCGCCGCCGGAGGCGCCTCGTGCTCGCGGGCATCGTACTTTTTCTGCTCCTCGTGCTCGCGGGCGGCGCAGTGGCACTCGCTTGGGCGCCGTTTGTGCGCATACAAACTATCGAGGTGGTCGGCGCGTCCTCGGTGAGCACCAGCAGCGTCGAAAGCGCGGTGCGCGGCGAGATTGCCGGCACCTATTGGTACGTATTCCCGCGCGACAATGCTTTGTTTTACCCCGAGGCGCAAGTGCGCGCAGGGCTTCAGCAGCAATTTCCGGTATTTGAGAGCATCGCGCTGCGCGTGGAGGGCTTTACGAACCTGCGCGTGGACGTGCTCGAGCGCGGGCCGCACGCGCTGTGGTGCGGAGAGTCCGTCGCATCGTCATCGCCGTGCTTTCTGCTCGACGCAGGCGGCGTGGTGTACGCGCCTGCGGCAGATTTCTCCGGCGAGGTGTATATCAAATATTACGGCCACGCATCCGACGCGCAACCCAAGCAATTTCTCAACGCGGATGAATTCGGCGCACTCTCCGCCTTCGCCGCCGCAGCAGGGCAGCAGGCAAAGGATCAGGTCACAAGTCTGGAAGTAGGGGACACGTTTGCAACATTGCATTTTGCAAGCGGCTTTGCGCTCATGTTCTCGACCGCGGACAATACCGCGGACGTGCTGGAGCGCTTCCGCCTCGCGCTCACGGCCGACCCGTTTACTACGCACGCGCTTGCGGATTTTCAATACCTTGATCTGCGATTCGGGGATAAACTCTACTACAAGCTGAAATAAAAAAGCGCGCAGCGAATGATCGCTGCGCGCCGATATAGTCTGCCAACCTCTACCAGAAGAAGGCCTTGACTCGCGTGAACCAAGACTCTTTCTGGGCTGGTGGATTTTCACCATCTTCTGCCATTATCGGTCCCAAGATGGCATCCGTCTCAGGACTCAATTTCATCAGCGGCGCATCCTTTTTGACCACTGGGAGATGGGCGACAAATTCCTCTCCTTTGGAATGATAGTTAGTACGGAGCTTTGCTCCGCCTGCTTCGCACTGCATTACTGACTCCTCGTGTCTGCAGTCCAGTTGACTATTAGACCGCGAGTGGATACTGAAGTCAAATGAATTTATCAGACGGCTTTATTGGATGTTTCCAACTCAGTAAAATAAGAAAGCCCGCTATCTATAGATAGCGGGCTGGGGTATTCCGTGCTCGGGCTCCATCATCCGGGAGACACCGCGCGGCATTCCTCCTATGTCTGACAGGCAATATAAACCCTCTTTTACATACTGTCAAGCGGCCCATCAAATGCCATAGGTTTTATACTTTGTAACGACTTGACAAATGTAATCAATCATGCTAAACTCCCGGCAGCCTTGGAAGGGCCCGAAACCCGGCGCAAGCCGCAGAGTATAGGCCCGACAAGCACTTCGTACGTTGAAAACACCGGGAGAGAAATCCCCGGCTTCATACGTGCTATATACAAGGCCATTCTCCGCTTTAGGGCGGTTAAGGGTGGCCTGTTCTCACAGTCCGGCATGGGGCGAATGATCCTCGTGCCGGCCCAGCAAAGGAGAAGTACATTGAATACTTACTTCCTTATTCGGACGGATGCGCGCGTAAGCGCATTCCGGACCGCCAACATCCCCGTCGAAGACTTCCGCATCGGAAGGCAGGACGGGCTGGTGTTCAACGAGGCTCATTTGCCTCGCGTGCTTGAGGCGCTGCATTCGGAAGTTGAAAGCCGCAGACCCACGCAATACGAGGGGATCACGGCTATCACACTCCAGCGCGCCCCGGCCAACCGCGCTACGGCTAATCGTGCCGCGACACCGGCTGCGCCGCCGCCTTCGGCCTCCCGCGTCGTCACTGTCGCGCAGTGGTCGCGGGAAGCAAGCGAACGCATTCGCGAGCAGTATGTCGCCATCGCACGCGACTTCGTCTCGCTTTTGCGCACGCCCGAGATCGTCATCCATGACAATCGGGAGGCTTACAGGGGCACTCCCGCGGTCTTAGACGGCAAGTTCCATATCCAGCTGTGGTCGTCTCTCGTAGGCGAGGTTCGGACGGTCGGAGGTCCATTTATACTTTGGGGGGAAACACTCTCAGAGAGAGCGTGGAATATCCGCACTCCGTCCGGCCAAGGCATCAGAGTCGAGGACGATGCCGGTGTGCAGATTGGGGAGCTGGTGCAGAATAACCTCTACATCTTCTATCCCATCACCAACTCGGACTTCCGGAACTCCGCGAGCATCTTCCGCAAGATCCTCGAGGAAGCGGTCTTTCTTAGGACCGCAACCGACGAGCAAAAGGCAGCGCGTGCCCGGCGGCGCGAACAGGTACTCGTTCGGGTCATGGAATGGAATGCCTCAAGCGCCATGCGTGCCGAGTTTCTTGCAGTAGCGACCGAGCTTGCGCCGGCATTCGGCAAGCAGATGGTCCTGCATGCGTGGAACTCGTATCACGACAAAGCGCCGTACGCCGACGGCAAGATGCACGTGTGCATTAATGCGTCGCCGCACCTCAATGGGGACGGTCATATGCGCTCCGAACTCTTCGGGGCGTCGCTGCGGTTCGTTAGCAACGCGGAGATCCTGGCCCCTTCGGGGGACGGGGTTACCATCAAGGATGAGGATGGAAACCAAGTCGGCGAAGTCGTCGGCGAAACCATTTACATCCACTATGCGCTCGTCAGGGAAGAACTTGGTATCGCCTGGGACGGCAAACCCGCATCGGCGCTCTTCCGTCGTATTCTCGAGGAAGCGGCATTCATGATGACCGCGACCGATGAGGAAAAGGCGGCGCGTTCCCGACAGCAGGCACGGCAGACGCCGGTGCGCGCTTCTAACTGGAGCGGGGCATCGGCATTGAAGGTGGAGTTTGTCGCGGTAGCGACCGAACTTGCACCGGCGTTCGGCGGCAAGCAGGTCATTATCCACGACGACTATCGCAGGGAGAAAAGCCATGCGCCGGAAAACGACGGCAGGGTGCACGTGTGCATCTTTTCGTCGCCCAACTACCGGACGCATCGCAGCATGAGCCAGACCCTGTTCGGGGCGAGGCTTGCGTGGGGGCGCGATTGCAAAATCGTGCGCCCCTCGGGTGAAGGGCTGCTTATCGAGGACGACGCCGGCAATCAGGTCGGCGAGCTCATCGGTGACAGTCTCTACATCCACTACCCACTTTCTGCTTCTGCGGACCTTCGTCTCTCTTGGGACGGCAAGTCCGTATCTGTGCTCTTCCGCAAGATCCTCGAGGAAACGATCACCATCATGACCGCGACCCCCGAGGAAAAGGCGGCACGCGAGGAGGACCGGCGCCAAAAGCGCCGCGCCGCTTCGCGCGAAGCGTACATGAAGGCGTGTGCCCGCCGGATTGAAAAGACTATCGAAGGCACGAAGCGTGCGATCAAGGACAACGAGACCCGCGTCAATCAGCTCCAAGAAGAACTCGTGAAGTGCATTCGCGAGGGAAACGGAGCTCGGCGCAAGCTCGAGCAGTTGGAGGCATCCAACGCCGGAGTCGAAGAAGGCTACGGCAAGGAGTTCGACAATCTGCTCGAGGTCGACAAGGTCCGTGACGTGCGCATCGAGGAAGGCGCGATCGAGGTGTTTACCGACATCCTCTATTGCGTCGATCCGCGCTCGAAGAAGAAACATGAGATAGGCGCCTTCCGCATCGAGGTCGGGCTCAACGGTCAGGTCCGTTGGTTCAACCTCACGCGGAAGATAAATGGTCATGATGCACCGCACGTCTTTTCCGGAGACGGTTCGGCCTGTCTCGGTAACATGCATGAAATACTGCCCGAGCTCGTCGCTAATTACGAGTTCGCGGCGCTTGCGATGGTGGCTATCCAGTTCATCGAGTCGGTCAACACCGATGACTCAGCCGGAAAGCACATCAGCGATTGGCCAGTCGCGGCCTAACAAGAGGAGAAGTCGCATGAAGCTTACAGCGAAACGGCCGCGCCAGGCAAAAAAGACAAAGTCCGTCCCCAAGCCCGCGCTGCCGTTCGTGCAACAGCGTACGCCGGGTCGGATCGAATTCATCGATAGGCCGGTCCCTCATGTGTATGTCAGCCGGGACGCATACTCCCGGATGTATCACTTGGTGGACATCGCCCATGAAGAAGTCGGCTGGCTCGGCACGGTCAAGATGACGAGGCTTGGCAACTTCGTCATCGAGGAGGTGTTCCTCCTTGAACAGGAGGTTACGTCGGCTCAAACTGAGCTTTCCACGGAAGGACAGGCAAAGCTTGTCCAGCACCTCATCGAAACTCGCTCCGACGGCATGGACGTGGCTAACCGGCTCCGGTTCTGGGGCCACAGCCACGTCAATATGTCGACCGATCCGTCTTACCAGGACAATCGGCAGATGGACGAGCTCCGGGACAGCGGATGCCCATGGTTTATCCGGGGCATCCTCAACAAGCAGGGGGTCATGCGGTTCGACATCTTCTTCTGGGATTCCGGAGTGAAGGTGATCGACGCCGCGTGGTCCATCTGGGACCAGATCGACGACAGCATGCGGGCCGAGCTCGAGACCGAGTTTAACGACAAGGTCTCGAGGAAGGTCTATCCGACCCATACGGTTGTTTCATCCTGGAAGGGAGGCCCACAGCCAGCCCATCCTGGGTATACCGGGGAGATCTCGGGCAACCGTACCGGCAGGATCGTCGTCCTCGATCCGACGATGACGCATGCAGGGGAGACATCCAGTGTCGGTTGACCCCCTGCGCCACATAACGGTGTTTCCGCCCTATGCATTCGGCGCGCGTCGCGTCGATGTCATCGGGTGCGGAGCCACCGGATCACGCGTCGCTCTTTCGCTCGCGAAGCTGGGCGTGGAGAACATCCACATCCACGACTTCGATACGATCGAGGATCACAACGTCGCCAATCAGGCCTTCGGGCTCGGCGACGTCGGCGCACTCAAGACCGAGGCGCTCGCGCGCCTCATACACGAAGCAACCGGCGTGTCGGTCCAAACGCACGCCGAAAAGGTCACGGCCTCAAGCGAGCTCGGGGAGATCGTATTCCTGCTCGTCGACACCATGACCGACGGAGACGGCTCCAGAAAGGCGATCTGGGACGGGGCGCTTAAGTTCAAGCTCCGCACCAAGTTGCTGGTCGAGACCCGCATGGGCGCCGACAACGGCCGCGTGTACGCGTTCAATCCCAGCAAGCTCGGTCATATCCGGGAATGGGAGCAGACGCTCTACACCGACCAGGAGGCAGAGGTATCCGCTTGCGGGGCCTCCATCTCCGTCGGCCCCACGGCCGAGGTCATCGCTGGACTCGCCGTCTGGCAGATGGTACGGTGGTTCGCTGTAGAACGGGGGGAGCAGGACGACCTCGACAACGAGATCATCTTTTCGCTCCGCCCGTCGATGGCAATCATCAACCGTCAGTTCTAGGGGCTCTGCATGCGGAGCCTCATTCAGTGGTTCGGGTCGCTCTACAAGCGGCCCGCGACAAGTATCGCCGTACGGCGGCCGGCAGGACCGGTTGCATACGTCGATTGCGGAAGGGATATCGCCTTTGCGGCCGACTTCGTTGTCGGCATGACGCTTTCCGAACTGCTGGTCTGGCTCCAAGAGAACTGCTCGATGAGATCCGGACATAGCTACGGTAAGGAAAGGCCTTGGCTGCCGGAAAGGCTCCGGCTCGCCAACGCAGACGATGTCCCGATGGACTATGTGATCCGCGAGGGAGACTACGTCTGCCTCGCGGATCCCGCACTGCCCAGTTCTGAAAAAAGACTGCAACTGCAACAACTCTGATCCTGGCTTTATGGATCACGACGGACTGTACAAGTCGTTAAACCGAGCAACGCCATGTGGAGGAAAAACCATGGCCACCGCAACTGCTACCCGTTCGCGTTCCACCGCCGCCCGCAGCGCTCCGGCTCCCAAGGCCAAGTCGGCCAAGGATCCGGGCTTCATCGAAGTCCGCGTCGGGCGCCTGCCCGGCCGGATCGAGTCGATCGCCCTCAACGGCCGCCGCACGGTCAAGGACGCGCTTGAGGGCGCGGGACTCTCGGCCGACGGCAAGGAGATCCGCGTCCAGGGCAAGGCGGCTACCTTGGCAACCGAGCTCAAGGCCGGCCACACCGTGCTCCTGGTCG
>Ga0265314_10006323_pt1 | contig 10505 bp, 7 predicted proteins | sample 4126metaG_FD_203106 | JGI IMG/M metagenome (GOLD analysis project Ga0265314, IMG submission 203106) | Rhizosphere microbial communities from Carex aquatilis grown in University of Washington, Seatle, WA, United States - 4-1-26 metaG | ecosystem: Host-associated > Plants > Roots > Rhizosphere >... | reverse complement strand
CTGCAATCGCTGCTGGCCGCCATGGTGGCCGCCGGCTGCCGCTATTGTTTTATGGAGGCCAGCTCCCATGCCATACATCAGCATCGCCTGGTGGGCGTTCGTTTGGCCGGCGCCGTGTTTACCAACCTCACCCGCGATCACCTCGACTACCATGAAACCTTCGACGCCTATCTCGCGGCAAAGAAGAAACTATTTGATGAACTGCCCGAAGGCGCCTTTGCCCTGAGCAATGCCGATGACAAACGCGGACTGGTGATGCTCCAGAACACCAAAGCAACCAAATATCTGTACAGCCTGCGCACCATAGCCGACTTCCACGCCCGGATCCTGGAAAACAGTTTTGAAGGACTGTTGTTGCAGCTGGATGGTGCCGAAGTGAATACCCGGCTGGCAGGAGATTTCAATGCCTATAACCTGCTCGCCATATACGCCGTGGCCTGCCTGTTGGGAATGGATAAGATGGAGACCCTCGTGGGGATTTCGAAGCTGTCGCCCGCCGAAGGGCGCTTCGATTATGTGATTTCCGAAAAGGAAAGAATTACCGGCATTGTGGATTATGCCCACACCCCCGATGCACTCGAAAAGGTGTTGCACACCCTGCGGTCTATCCGCACCGGCAACGAAACACTGTTTACGGTGGTGGGCTGTGGTGGCGACCGCGACAAGGGGAAACGCCCGCTGATGGCCCGCGTGGCTTATGAGGGCAGCGATCTGCTGCTCCTTACCTCTGATAATCCGAGGAGTGAAGACCCGGAGGTAATTCTGGATGACATGAAAGCCGGCATTCCGGGCTATCGGGCCTCCCGGGTGTTTGCTATCAGCGACCGGCGGGAAGCCATCCGGCTCGCGGTATCCATGGCCAAAAAGGGCGACATCATTTTGCTTGCGGGGAAGGGCCACGAGAAATATCAGGAAATCAAAGGAGTGAAAAATCCTTTCGACGATAAGGCCATCCTGGCGGAAACCTTTAAAACCATGAACAAATAAGATGCTGTACTACCTGTTCGAATGGCTCGAAAAACACGGACACATCCCCGGATCCGGCTTGTTTCATTATATCTCATTCCGGGCCGCCGCTGCCATCCTGGTGTCGCTCCTGATATCCCTGGTGTTCGGCAAGAGCCTCGTTCGCTTTCTGCACCGGCGCCAGGTTGGGGAAACGGTGCGTGACCTGGGGCTGGAAGGGCAAAAACAAAAAGAAGGCACGCCCACCATGGGCGGGTTGATCATCATTGCCGCCATCCTGGTGCCAACCCTCCTGTTTGCGAAACTGAACAACATTTACATTCTACTGATGCTGCTGAGCACGGTTTGGCTCGGGCTCATCGGCTTTATCGATGACTATATCAAAGTATTTAAAAAGGATAAAAAGGGGCTGCACGGTAAATTCAAAATTGTGGGACAGGTGGGACTGGGGCTTATCGTTGGATGTACGTTGTACTGGAACGAAGGAGTAACGCTGCGCCGGGAGATTGTGAAGAACGACGCGCAAACGCAAAAGGTGATGCTGAAGGCCACGCCGAAGGAACGCGACTCCATGCTGCGGGCCGGCTTCGTGGATGTACGCATGCCGATCACCACCATCCCGTTTATCAAAAATCATGAATTCAACTACGCCCGCCTCACTTCCTGGTTTTGCAAAGATTGCGACCGCTACACCTGGCTGGCCTACATCCTGGTGGTCATTTTTATTATCACGGCGGTCTCGAATGGCGCCAATATCACCGATGGGATAGACGGGCTGGCCACCGGAACTTCGGCCATCATTGGAGCCACGCTGGGCATTCTGGCTTATGTGAGCGGGAATATCATTACGGCAGATTACCTCAACATCATGTACATCCCCGACAGTGGGGAGCTGGTGATTTTCTCCGCCGCCTTCATTGGTGCCACCATCGGCTTTCTCTGGTACAATGCCTATCCCGCACAGGTGTTTATGGGCGACACGGGGAGCCTCGCCATCGGCGGCATCATTGCCACCCTGGCCATCATTTTGCGCAAAGAATTACTGATTCCGATCCTGTGCGGCATTTTCCTGATGGAGAGCCTTTCGGTGATGATGCAGGTGGCCTGGTTCAAATACACAAAAAGAAAAACCGGAACGGGCCGGCGGATCTTCAGGATGTCGCCACTGCATCATCACTATCAGAAGCTCGGACTGCCCGAACCCAAGATCGTGCTGCGTTTCTGGATCATCGGCATCCTGCTTGCGGTGCTCACCATTGTAACCCTGAAATTACGGTAACCGGACGATAACCATATATGAAAGCGCCACACCTCGTGATCCTCGGAGCCGCCGAAAGCGGAGTGGGCGCAGCCCTGCTCGCCCGCCGGCAGGGGGCAACGGTGTTCCTTTCAGAACAGGGAAAAATAAAGGATCACTTCCGGACCACCCTGCTCGAGGCTGCCATCCCGTTCGAAGAAGAAGGGCATACGATGGAGCAAATTCTAACCGCCGGCGAAGTGATTAAAAGTCCGGGCATACCGGAGAAGGCGGCGGTGATGAAGGCCATCCGGAGCGCCGGCATACCGGTCATTTCAGAAATTGAATACGCTGCCCGTTATACCAAAGGCACCATCATCGCCATCACCGGCACCAACGGGAAAACCACTACCAGCAGTCTGTTGCATCACATCCTCGTGAAGGCCGGCCTGGATGCCGCACTGGTGGGCAACATCGGGTCCAGTTTCGCTGCGCGCGTGGCACAGCAGGATGCCGCGGTCTACGTGGTGGAGGTGAGCAGCTTTCAGCTGGACGACTGCTACGAATTTCATCCGCACATAGCCCTCCTGCTCAATATATCGGGCAACCACCTCGACCGGTACGACTATGAATTACCAAAATACGCAGCAGCCAAATTCCGGTTGCTGCAGCGCTGTACCTCCGACGATTTTTTCATCTACGGTGCCGACAGTACCGACCTGATGGAAAACATGCCGGATGGCATTGCCGCTACCCGCCTGCCTTTTACGCAACAACAGGTATTGCCCTATGGCGCCTTCACCCAGCATGACACCTTGATAATAAACACTCACAAAAACAATTTTACTATGTCCATCTACGAATTAGGATTGCAGGGGAGACACAACCTGTACAACTCCATGGCGGCCGGCATTGCGGCCTGTGTACTCAACATCCGGAAGGACACCCTGCGCGAAAGCCTGATGGATTTCAAGGCGCTGGAACACCGGCTCGAGTTTGTGGCCAACATCCATGGCATTGAGTTCATCAACGATTCCAAATCGACTACGGTGAATTCTGCCTGGTATGCCCTCGAAAGCATGAACAAGCCGGTGGTTTGGGTGGCAGGCGGCGTGGATAAGGGCAACGACTACTCTATTCTGACCGACCTGGTGAAGCAAAAGGTAAAAGCTATTGTTTGCCTGGGACTGGATAACCGGAAGATTCATGAAGCCTTCGCTTCTTCGGTAGACCTCATCGTAAACACCGGTTCGGCGGAAGAAGCCGTGAAGGCGGCCTATCACTTCGCCACCAAAGGCGACGCCGTGCTGTTTTCCCCTTCCTGCGCGAGCTTCGACTTATTTGAAAATTACGAAGACCGCGGCCGGCAGTTTAAAAAACAGGTAAGGTCTCTCTGATACGGGCAGCTCCCTTCTTTATCCAAATTAAAAAATATGGAACAGGTAGAAATGATTCTGAGCAAAACCCGCGGCGACCGGTATATCTGGCTCATCGTGATTTTTCTCACCATCATCAGCATGCTGGTGGTGTATTCTTCTACTGCCTCGCTGGCCTTTAAGCACAGCAACGGCAATACGGAGTTCTACCTGCTGAAGCATTTTCTCATGTTCGGATTCGGGCTGGTGCTGATGTACCTGCTGCATAAGATCAATTATAAATATTACTCGCGTATCTCGCAGGTGATGATTTATATATCTGTTCCGCTGCTGATATATACCCTGCTGTTCGGGCAAAGCATCAACGATGCCCGCCGCTGGATCAACATACCGGTGATCAATATGAGTTTTCAAACCTCCGACCTGGCGAAGCTCTCGCTCATGATGTACATGGCCCGGGTGCTGAGCAAGAAGCAGGAGGTGATCCGGTCTTTCCGCCAGGGCTTCCTTCCGGTGGTAACGCCCCCGCTCATCATCTGCGGGCTGATTGCACCGTCCAACCTGTCGACCGCCGCCATCCTGTTTGCCACCTGCCTTTTGCTGATGTTTATAGGGCGGGTGAATCTGAAATATATAATGGCCATGCTGGGCTGCGGGCTGATGCTGCTCGCCCTCATTGTGGTGGTGGCGCTGCAAACCCCTTTTCATGCGCGGGTGCTCACCTGGGAGTCGCGGATGGAAAGCTTCTTTCACAAGGATCAGACCCACAGCAAGGATGAATACCAGGTGCAGTACTCCATGATTGCCATTGCGGAAGGCGGGTGGATAGGACAGGGCCCCGGCAGCTCCGGGCTCAAGGACTCGGTGCCGGAATCGTTCAGCGATTATATCTATATCGTGATCAACCGCGAATATGGATTTGTGGGAGCAGTTATAGTGCTGCTCCTGTATCTGTTCTTCCTGCTCCGATGTATCCGCATCTTTCTGCAAAGCCCGAATGCCTTTGGCGCCTTCCTGGCGGTTGGGCTCAGCTTCAGTATCACCATCCAGGCCCTCATCAATATGGGTGTGGTGGTTCATATTCTGCCGGTAACCGGGGTAACCCTGCCGCTGGTGAGCATGGGCGGCACCTCCATCTGGTTTATGAGTGCGGCCATCGGGATCATCCTGAGTGTGAGTAAAAATGTAGAGCAGGAGTCGGAGGGCAAGCAGAAGCAGTTAAATGAAGAAAAGAGTGTCACAGCCTAGTTCCATACGGGTCATGATCAGCGGCGGCGGTACCGGCGGACATATTTTTCCGGCGCTGGCCATTGCACAGGCCATTCGCCGGCACGACCCCACAGCCGAGCTCCTGTTTGTAGGCGCCGAAGGCCGCATGGAAATGGAAAAGGTGCCGGCAGCCGGTTTCAGGATTGAAGCACTTCCTATTGCAGGGCTCCAGCGCCGCCTCGACTGGCGCAACCTGGTGTTGCCTTTCAAACTCCTACGCAGCTTGTGGAAAGCCCGCCGCCTGATCCGCGAATTCAAACCCCAGGTAGTGGTGGGCGTTGGCGGATATGCCAGCGGCCCCCTCCTGATGATGGCCCAACGCATGCAGCTGCCTACCCTGATTCAGGAACAAAATTCTTATGCCGGCAAAACCAACAAGTTGCTGGCCCGACGCGCCCGCCGGATCTGCGTGGCTTATGAAGGAATGGAAAAATTTTTCCCGGCCGACCGGCTGCTCCTCACCGGCAACCCGGTAAGGGCCGATCTCCGCCAGGCAAATGCTTTGCGCGGCGAAGCCTTTGCTTTTTTTGAATTGGGTCCGGCAACACCAACGCTGCTGCTCATTGGCGGAAGCCTGGGCGCACGCACCCTGAACCAGTGCCTGCGTGCAGGGCTCCAAGCACTGGCGGAACAGGGCATACAGGTGATCTGGCAAACCGGAAAAGCATTCGCCGCAGAAGCCCTGCTGGCCACCGAACCCTGGAAGAAAACGGTGCGGGTGTTCGACTTTATCCGGCGTATGGATCTGGCGTATGCCGCCGCCGACGTGGTGATATCGAGGGCCGGAGCACTATCCATTGCTGAACTATGCCTGGTGGCGAAACCCTGCATCCTGGTTCCTTCCCCCAACGTGGCGGAAGATCATCAAACCCGCAATGCGGAAGCGCTGGTGGGCAAACAGGCAGCCTGGCTGGTACACGATACGGAGGCCGGAGTAAAACTGCTGCCCATGGCCATTCAGCTGTTGCAGGATCCGGCCAGGCAGCAGGAAATGAGTCAACGGATGGCAGCCATGGCAAAGCCGGATGCCGATGAGCGCATCGCCGCCGAGATATTTGCGCTGGCCGGCCTTCCTTTCGAAAAAAAAAATGACCCCCTGATTCTTACGAGATGATCTCCATACAGGCCATAAAAAAGATATACTTCATCGGGATCGGCGGGATCGGGATGAGTGGCCTGGCCCGTTATTTTCTCGCCCGCGGCGCGCACGTTTCCGGCTACGATAAAACACCCACTCCGCTCACCCGGGAATTGGAACAAGCCGGCATCGCCGTGCATTATACAGATGATCCTGACCTGGTTCCGCCCGATGCCGATGTGGTTTGTTACACCCCGGCAATTCCCCCGGATCAGCGCGAGCTGCAATATTGCCTGCAACAGCATTTTACGGTGTTGAAACGCAGCGACTTGTTGGAAGAAGTAACGCGCCACGCGTTTACCATCGCCATTGCCGGCACCCACGGAAAAACCACCACCACCACGCTGCTCGCCCACATCCTGAAATCTTCCGGTTACGACTGTACCGCTTTTCTCGGGGGCATCTCGGCCAATTACAACACCAATTTTTTGTCGGGCAACAACAATACGATCGTGGTAGAAGCCGATGAGTTCGACCGCAGCTTCTGGAAGCTGCACCCCGACCTGGCGGTGATCACCTCCGTAGATCCCGATCACCTCGATATTTATGGCGATGCGGCCACCTTCGAGGAGGGCTTTGAGGGGTTCGCACGCAAGCTCAAGCCCGGCGGCCGTTTATTGCTGAAACAACACCTGCCCCTGGCCGGCAAGCTCAGCGACCTGGCGCCCTCCACGTATGCCCTGCAAGACCCCACGGCAGATTTTTATGCCGCAGATATTTTCCCCGAAAGGGACCTCCTGCATTTCCGTTTCCATACGCCCATCTCCACCTCCGGGCCGGCCGTGCTGGGGATTCCGGGGCAGCACAACCTCGAAAATGCCGTGGCTGCGGCTGCCGTGGCCTGGATGCTGGGGGTGGAACTCGAAGCCATCGGCACGGCGCTCGAAAGTTTCCGTGGCGTGAAACGGCGGTTCGAATATATCCTGCGTTCCGAACGGCATATCTACATCGACGACTATGCGCATCACCCGAAGGAGATACGTGCCTTCCTGCAATCGCTCCGCTTCATTTACCCCGATAAAAAAATAACCTGCATTTTTCAGCCCCACCTCTACAGCCGCACGCGCGATTTTGCGGCCGATTTTGCCGCGAGCCTGAGCCTGGCCGACGCGCTGATCCTGTTGCCCATCTATCCCGCCCGCGAACTTCCCATCCCCGGCGTAGATTCGGAAATGATCCTGGAAATGACCGATGCACCCGAACGCTGCGTGGTAAAAAAGGAAGAAGTGCTCGATTTATTGGAAAAGACAAAACCGGAACTGCTCGTTACCGTAGGCGCAGGAGATATTGACACCCTCGTAGAGCCGATCCGGGTACTGCTTACCAAACTCTCCAAAGCCAACGCATGAATCCACGATGGAATAAGATACAACGCGCTGCCAGACCGGTCTTCCGGGTGCTGGCGGTGCTGTGCGCCGGATTCATTTTTCTGTTGCTCAGTGTGGCGGGCCTCCGGCATCAGAGCGCCCTCCTCTGTGCGGCGCTCGACATCCGCTTCACCAACGATTCCACGTTGCATTTTCTGGAAGCAGCCGACATCAAGACCATGCTGCGGAACACCGGGCACGACACGTTGTTGGGCAAGCCGCTGGAAGACATCGATTTCAACCGGCTCGAAGAGAAATTCAACAACCATCCCTACATCCTGCGCTCGCGCATCTTTGCCGATGCCCATGGAAATATCGAGATCCGCATCACCCAAAGACAACCGATACTCCGAATTATTAACAACAAAGGTGTGGGTTACTATCTGGATGAAAATGGCAGCAGGATGCCGCTCACTTCTAAATTTACCGCGCGGGTTCCGGTGGCTACCGGCAACATCAAAGACCGGGGTACCAACGAAGACGTTTCCGATACGGCGCTCATACGGCAACTCTACCAGCTCGCACTGTTCATTGAAAAAGATCCTTTTCTCCGCAGCAACACCCAACAGATTGTGGTGACCGACAATCAGGAACTGCAGCTTATCCCGCAGGCCGGAAATTTTGTGATCCTGCTCGGAGATGCCTCCGGGCTGCAGGAAAAGTCAGACAAACTCAAAGCGTTTTATCTGAATGGAGCCGGCAACGGAAAAACTTACCGACAGGTGGATCTTCGTTTCCTGCATCTCGTTTACGCACTCGACAAAAATTACATACCCAAACCCGGGACCCTCTTTCCTGCAGACAGCAGCGGAAAGACCTCCATCCCGGCCGACACCTTAAAAACAAAACCGCATCATGAGCCGGCTCCCCGGCATGGTGATAAAAAAATCAAGCAATAAATTATGAATAATCAGGCATACATAGCCGCACTGGATATAGGCACCACCAAGATTGCGGCCTTCGTAGGAAGAAAGAACGAACACGGTAAAATTGAGATCGTGGGCATGGGCCGCGCCGACTCGCTGGGCGTGATGCGCGGGGTGGTGGCCAACATCGACAAAACCGTGGAAGCCATCAAGCTGGCGGTGAAAGAAGCGGAAGACAACTCCGGCATCGAAATCAAGAATGTGTATGTCGGCATTGCCGGACAGCACATCAAAAGCCTGCAGCAACACGGCATCATCACCCGCAAAAACCTGGAAACGGAGATTCAGCGGGAAGACATCAAGATGCTGTGCGAGGAGATGCGCCGCCTGGTGGTGAACCCGGGCGACAAGATCATCCACGTGCTCCCGCAGGAGTTTACGGTAGACAATGAAAAAGGGATCAAAGACCCGGTGGGAATGGCCGGTATACGGCTCGAAGCCAATTTTCACATCATCACCGGAAATATCGGCGCAGCGCAAAACATCAAAAAGTGTATTGAAAAGGCCGGGCTGAACCTGATCGACCTGATCCTGGAACCGCTCGCTTCTTCCGACGCCGTGCTTACCGAAGAAGAAAAGGAAGCCGGCGTGGCCCTGGTCGATATCGGCGGCGGCACCACCGACCTTGCCATTTTCCAGGACGGCATCATCCGTCATACCAGCGTAATTCCTTTCGGCGGGAACAGCATCACGGAAGACATCAAAAACGGCTGTCTTGTGATGCGCAACCAGGCCGAGATACTCAAACAACGTTTTGGCTCCGCCCTCGCAGAAGGCATGGTGGAAAACCAGGTGGTTTCCATTCCGGGTCTCCGCGGCCGCGATGCCAAAGAGATCTCGGTGAAGAACCTGGCCAGCATCATTCAGGCCCGCATGGAAGAGATCATAGAGCTGGTGGAATCGGAAATCTCCCTGAGCGGATATAAAAACAAGCTCATTGCAGGGATCGTGGTTACCGGCGGAGGCGCCAACCTGAAAAACCTGGTGCAGCTCATCGAATACAAAACCGGCATGGATGTGCGCATCGGTTTGCCCATCGAGCACCTCGCCCCCGTAAAGCTGGAGCTGGTGAAACACCCCATGTATGCCACCAGCGTGGGACTCATCATGAAGGGCTTCGAGGACTACGAATCGCGCCAGGAGCAACAACTGGGCGGTGGCATCCTCATTACCGACGACATCACCATGAAGGACACCCTGAAGGAGAAAAAGGCCAGTGGCACCGGCCTGTTCGGAAACATCCTCGGCAGAACCAAAAACTGGTTCAACGAAGGGGTGGACGACGATTTCAAAAAGGAATAAACTTACGGTCCGCCGGACCCATGCCGGCAACAGGCTACGACACTCAAATTTTAGCCCGTTGCAGGTACCGGCAGATCTGCCCATATAAACCATAAAATCTGTTTAGCTATGTCACTCCAATTCGATTTGCCCCAACACAACAACATCATCAAGGTGATTGGTGTGGGCGGCGGTGGCGGCAATGCCGTCAATTACATGCACCAGCAAGGAATTGCCGGTGTCGACTTCGTGGTATGCAATACCGATGCCCAGGTCCTGCAGCTTTCCGGTATTGAAAAGAAGATACAGTTGGGCACCCAACTCACGGAAGGCCGCGGCGCCGGCATGAACCCCGACGTGGGGAAACGCTCCGCCCTCGAGTCTATCGATTCCATTAAAGAACTGTTTGCCGGCACCAAGATGGTGTTTATTACCGCCGGTATGGGTAAGGGAACCGGCACCGGAGCCGCACCGGTAATTGCCAAAGTTGCCAAAGACCTCGGATTGCTCACCGTAGCCCTCGTTACCACCCCCTTGTCGGTGGAGGGTCCCCGCCGCTATCAGCAGGCGGTAGACGGCGTGGCCGAACTGAAAAACCATGTGGATACCCTTCTGGTCATCTCCAACGACAAGCTCCGCGAAATTTACGGCAACCTCAAACTGAGCGAAGCCTTCTCGCAGGCCAACAATATTCTCTCGAATGCGGCCAAGGCCATTGCCGAGATCATCACGATACCGGGCTTTGTGAATGTCGATTTTGAAGACGTAAACACCGTGATGAAGAACAGCGGCGTCGCCCTCATGGGAACGGCCGTTTTTGAAGGAGAAAACCGCGCCATGAATGCCGTGGAAGCCGCCCTCAATTCGCCGCTGCTCAATGATAACGACATCCGTGGAGCTAAAAATATTCTCATCAATATTTCTTCGGGCACCGAAGAGGTGACC
>Ga0265314_10006322_pt1 | contig 10506 bp, 10 predicted proteins | sample 4126metaG_FD_203106 | JGI IMG/M metagenome (GOLD analysis project Ga0265314, IMG submission 203106) | Rhizosphere microbial communities from Carex aquatilis grown in University of Washington, Seatle, WA, United States - 4-1-26 metaG | ecosystem: Host-associated > Plants > Roots > Rhizosphere >... | reverse complement strand
GTTTCTATATTCCTTTCTCTTCATCCGAAAGAGACCAGCGATCATAAAAATGGTGACCGGTGTATAAATAAACCATCCCTTTTTCCAACCCAACAATACCTGCCAGTGTGGCAAAAGGAAATCCCACTTGGAACCCATGGGATAGATCCACCGGCCGCTCACCAGGTGCCAGTAAAACAGCTGCGGAGCAATAGCCAGGAATACGCCGGCAGCCACAACAAGAAAATGACGGTAATCTTCTGTCCATATCTTCCATTTCCGTTTCATCGTGGCCCGGTTGGTTATCCCCCAAAACAAGGGAATGAACAGGATCACCACATCCGTCACCCGGATCAACACCGCAAGGCCTGTCAGGAATCCGATCAGGCCGGTGGTGGTAAGGGAAGGCTTTTGCTGCCAGCGGAGGCATAAAAAAAGCATCCCGCAGTATAAACAAAACAGATAGCCGTGCGTCATGCCTGCTTCCACGCTGGTGTATTGCGGAAAATTAGTAGCCAGGCAAACCAGCAGCAAAACGCAGGAGGTGGTGAGGTCGCTGAAGAAATGAAGGAGCACTCGCCGGAGCAGGAATAATGCCAGCGTGATATAAAGGAGGAGGCCCGCATTGACCGCCCAGTGATAGGGGGCCGAAAATCCATCCTGCGGATAGTGCAGCAGGCCGGCCAGAAAATGCCCTATAAAAAAGAAAGGGGCTTGCATTACGGCGACACCCATGGTATAGAAAAAAACAAAATTCCCGGAACGGGCATCCTGATGTGCCTGGTAGAAATCGCCGGGAAGCTGATACCGGTGCACCACTTCGGGGAGCCATTGCAGGTGAGCCACATCATGGTAAATAAACGTGGCCGGCAAATAAAAATAATAGCCCAACGAATCCCATTGGAAAGTCCGGGATGACCAATCGGCATAAAACAGGCGCAGCCCCCATAACAGGCAAAGAATCAGGAGGACGGCAAACAAAGATTTTCGGTTACGGCACATGCCTGCTATTCTGTTTTTCCCGCGCCATTTGATGCTGCGGTCTTCTGAAAAAACGCCGGCCTGCAAATTATAGCGAACCATTCAAATGCCCAATATCGCAATTATCCCGTTCTGATGCCGGTTGCCGTTTCCAACGGGAACAAACATCATAAACCGATTTTCCCGGAATCCTCTTCCATCCTTCTTTATATCACCAGCTTTTTCTGCAGGTTGAGGTGATAGTCTCCCTCCAATACATTAAATGCATATTCCCCTCCGTTCCATTTGCTGATGTCGAGATCGAGATCGGCCGTGTACTCGCCCGCATTGCGGGAAACTCCGCCCAGCAGTATCGCCACCAGTTGACCGGCCTGATTGCGTACCTCCACCGACACCTCGGCCGGAGCATCGAGCTGATATGGAATCCTGGCCACCAGGCGCACCGGACGCTTTCCGCCCGGCACTTTGCTGTCGGAGGCATACGTAAGATAATACCAGGGCAACGTAACCTTTTGTATACCGGCTACCGCTTGTCTCACTTGCATCATCACGCCGGGGTCCGGATCATCGATGCTGGTTATATCCTTGTGATCGGATAATACCCAAACGGCCTGCTGGGCAGTGCCCGCTGGAAAATTGGCCGTGTCTATAATGCGGGCCAGGCTCACCCAATCCGGATTGGCCATTTCGCCCAATGTATAAGTGGCTCCTGTCAGGGGAGCGTGATGACTTGCCTGGCAACAAAACCCATAGGCATTGGCCTGCACGGTCTTATGTGCATCCAATAGGATATAGCGCGTTTTCGCCAACAGGATGTCCTGATCACCAGGATCTTTTGCGTGCAGCCGCCGACCCGGCTCCAGTTTTATCCGCTGGGTAACGGCGGTGTTATTATACAAGCCCATCACCATGCAGTCGCCGGAATGACCGCCCTTCGCGGTAATGGTAACGCTGATCGCTCCGGCCTGGACCAATTGCCCCAGCGGAATATAAGCAGCTGCATCAGGCGGCGTTTCCGCACAGGCAGCAGAAAAAGACAGGCCGGAGGCCAGCCATAAACATAGCATCCACGGTTTCATGGGTTTTCATTTTTAAAAAATAAAAGTGTTGCGGTGTGGGTATAAACTATATAGGGCCAGCCTACGCAGTATTTTTAAAATAGTTTTGAATGTCGCCCTGTTTTATAAGAAAACCGGCCTGAACTCCATTAAACACAAACCGGCGAAAAAATAGCTGTCTCCATCCCGATGGTTTTGCCGGGTGAAGGAAGACGGAAAAAAAACGCACGATATATTGAATAAATTATAGCTTTATTATCTCTTTCTTAAAATCCTGCCCTCATGAAAAACATATTTTACAAAATATTGGGAACACTCTTCTTCACCCTCTCATCCGGAATGGCTTTGGAGGCGCAGGCTGTACAGCTCGGGCAGTCCTTCAACGGAGAACAAATTGTGGGTTCAGCAGGCGTGCGTAATGCAAATGGCGAAGATGCCGACGTGATTGTGACTGCCCATAACATCTATATCCACGGAGACCATGACGTGAGAGCCAATACGCAAAATTCTCTTTTGACGTTTGGCGTAACGTATGCCGGCGTTTGCCTGAAAGCCGGTACCAATAATACGATCCTGGTGATGCTCAGCAATGGCAAGGTCTTCAGGTTAACGGGGGTGGACGCGAATAACATTCAATTTCAGACAACCACCAGCCTCGGCACCGTGTCTTCCACCGGCTCGGTAAACTGGGAGAAATGCTGCGGGGATGCCTATTACGCGCTCAGCTCCAACGACGTACACATTTCCCACAACAACGGAGCCACCTGGTTGCTGGATACCACCGGCTTGCATGGAGCCCATGTAAACGATATAGACGTAGACAGCAGCATGATGGCCTTCGCCTCCACCGATCATGGGATCTATAAACAGGATTCCACCACCGGTGCCTCCTGGTCGCTGGTCAGTTCCTTTACGCTGAACAACAACCTGTGGGCCATCTACACCGGGCATCATCATCTGATCCTCGCTTCCGGCAATGGCGGCGGGGTTTATATCAGCCAGGATGGAGGTGCTACCTGGAACATGGATTCCACCGGGATCGGAAATCACACCATCTTTCATTTTACAGAAGATGTGTATGGCCACGTGTATGCACAGGCAGGCAATGCCCTGTTCAAGTCCACCGCAGGCGGAGGCCCCTGGCAACCCATCCAGGCCGGCATCCTGGCGCTCACGCAAGCCACCCCTGCATTTACCTGTATCTCGGCCGACTCCTTCCTGGTGGCCGGGAGCAACATGGGCGCCTTCCGAAGCTCCAGCCAGGGAAACAGTTGGGTAGCTTACAACGAGGGAATCATCACCGAGCAATATGCCTCCCTGGTGAAGCTGAGCACCAACCAATTGTTTGCCAGCAACTGCCAGGGCATTTCCCAAAAAGACCTCACCGACACCCTCTGGACGCATCTGTATCCCCAGGCCGGCATGGCAAACAACCTCCCGTTGTTTGCCGATGGCGCTGATCACCTGTTTGTGCAAGACCACCATCTGAATCCCTTTTACAGCGCGCCACCCCTTATGAAAAGCACCAACGCCGGCCAGACCTGGGCCATAGACAGCAGCGGGTTGTACCAGGTGAAAGGCGACCTGTTTTACATAGATGAGTTGAATACCCAACACTATGGCAACACCTATTACGGAAGCAGCTATTATAATCAGCTTTGGAAGAGAGCTTCTGCGGGCGTATGGACCATAGACACGGCGGGCTGGCCGGTCACCAATCAAAGCGCCACCCTGTGTATGATGAGCGACCACCTGGGATACCTGTATGCCAGTGGCTATATCCATGGGCAGAAGGTGATGCGGAGACCCATCGGTGGCGGCACCTGGGTATCAGACACCATGGGAATTCCGTCTTCCGTTTCCTATTTCAATAGGATGGCTTCCGGCAATCACGGCGAACTCGTAGCCGGCAATAGCTTCTACCTGTTCCGGCGTTCGGCCGGAACCTGGACGCAGATGAACCTACCCTCTGCACTCTCCTTTGCCAGCCCCACCGCCCTTTCGGAAGATTCTTCCGGAAATATTTTCTCCGCGTTCTCTGATTTCAGCGGAGATCACGGCGTGTATTACAGCGCCGACCATGGGGTAACCTGGCAGCTGGCAGGCCTCGATGGTTTTTACGTGAATCAGTTGATTTCATACAACGACACCACTTATGCCTTAACCAATAACGGAGCTTACGAATTAACGGCCACGCCATTTACAGGCATCTCCGGGCCGGAGCCCGCAATCCGAACCAGCCTGCTTACCAGTTTCCCCAATCCGTTCAGTGCCTCTACCGGTATTTATTATACCCTGCACCACGACGGACCGGTGCTGATGGAGGTATTTGATGTGACCGGCAAGAAGGTACAGACCCTGGTGAATGAACCACAAAGCAGCGGCCGGCGGGAAGCCGATTGGAATGCCGGCTCGGTGTCGGCAGGCATCTATTTCATCCGGCTGCAAACCGGCGACGGGATGTATACGGGCAAAGTGGTGAAAAGATAACCCCGTAAAAAGAGGATCTAAGCGCCGAAAATATCCCAGGAGGCCCCCACCAGCGTGAGGATCTCCTGTTTGGGCGGCGATATAAGTCCGTTGGCCCGTAGTTGCTCCTGGAAATACCGGAAAGATGGGAGCCCCAGCAACACCTGCTGGTCGTCTTCCGACTGGAAAAACGTGAGGTGCATAAACGAAACGCCATCGGGCGCCAGCGTGGTGCTGTAGCGGATGTTGCCGCTGTGCAGCGCCTTCAAATCATCCATCACCTGCTGGATGTTGCGCTGATTCTGCTCCGAGTATTCCGCCTTGGCGGTATACGTAACTCTTACAATTTTCATATGGCGGATTGATTTTGATTAGACTCATGAATGACTTCCTTTCTTTTCCGCCTCCTTCTTCAGGTCGGCGGCAAACTGCTCAAACGAGGCGTCGAAGGGCGGGATCATCCTCGCGTACATCGGAAACATAAGCCCTCCGATCTTTTCTACCATGGTAAACGTGGTTCCACCGGAACCGTTTGGCGTAAGGGTATACACCCGGTTTCCCTGGCCATCGCCCCAAACCAGCCTTTTATTGGGCTCAAACTCCTTGATTCTCAGCTTAAAGGTACGCTTTGCATCCAGCGTAGACTTTAACTTTATGGTTTCTCCGGCGGCAATCTTTCCTTCGATGGAGGTAATGGTAGCGTTCCACTTCGGGTAATTGGCGGCATCGGTGAGCAGCGACCAGAGGACAGCGGCATCGGCTTGTATCCCGATTTGCACGCTGGTTTCCCGGTGGAAGGTGGTTTTTACGGTGGTGGCCTTTCCGCTTTGGCCGTTCGAATGGGTTGCAGACATAACAAGAATAAGGGTTAAAAAGGTGAGCAATGGTTTCATTTCAGCCTGGTTATTCCCTTTAGACGAAGGGGCAGGATAAAACGATAGGATACCTTATGCTTTTTCCGGAATATATTTTTCCATCACCTGCCGGTTGTGTTCCAGGTGATGCAGCTGCAGCTCGGCGGCGTTCGACTGAAACGGGTCGATCTCCCGCAATATCTTCATGCGCAGATCAAATAAATGTTCCTTGTCACCCTTTTCCGCCTCTTTCACGAGTTCGAGCTTCATGAGCTCTTCCTGGCTGTTTTGCTTCGGGTTGTACAGGCCGTTCAGCTCCGAGCACTGATGGCAGACGCCTTCCTTATGGATGAGGGCGCAGCGGCCATCAAAAATCTGTATCATCTTGCTGCGCCCGCTGTGTAAATAATACTTCACCCGGGCTTCATTAATGCCAAGGATCTGTTCAATTTCCGACACTTTGAATTCGTATACCTCCTTTAAAAAAACACACAGCTGCTGCTCCAGGGGCAGCGACTTGGATATGCAGGTAAAACAAAAGGCAATATGCTCGCGTGCTTCAAACTGCCCCTGTGGGGAGGTGTCCCGGATATGCAGCGACTCCTGAATAAACTGCTTGTTTTTGATGGCGGCCATCCGGGTGAGGTCGGTTACGTTCTCCACCCATCGAAGCTGGGCCCGCCGGTTGTCTTTGGCCAGGTTCGAGGCAATGGTAAAAACCCATGTTTTCAACGTTGCCTCCTCCCTGAAGGAGGGTAGCTTTTCAGCGGCCCGCAGATAGGTATCCTGGGCCAGGTCCTCGGCATCCGTTCTGCTGGCGGTGATCCGCAGCAGATAGGACTTTAAGGGGCCGTGCATTTGCTGAAATTCCTGATTGAATAATTCCAGGGTCATCGGGTACAGTTTGGCATAAGGAGGCGAAGTTAGGCCGCCTATTTTTTAAAAATAAAAAACACCGCCAGGATAAGAAAGCAGAACCCGATGAATTGGTTGAGGCCGAAGGATTCATTCTTAAAAAACATGAGGGTAAACACGGTAAACACGATCAGCGTAATCGCTTCCTGTATCACTTTGAGTTGCCACAGGTTAAAGGGGCCTCCGTTCTCAGCAAAGCCGATGCGGTTGGCCGGCACCTGGAAAGAATATTCGAATAGGGCAATGCCCCAGCTGAGGAGTACGATGCCGGCCAGCCCCACCTTGCTGAACCAGTTCCACTCTTTAAATTTCAGGTGGCCATACCACGCAAGGGTCATAAAGGTGTTCGACAGGAAGAGGAGGCCAATCGTAAGAAATGCTTTTTTCATGGTATCATTAATTTACTGTTCAAAGGAGGCCCCATCAGAAACAGCCCCGCCGGTGGTTATCCGGTGTTTACCCGGTATTCCTTCCTGATCTTCACAAAGCGTTGCAGGAGGTATTGTTCCACCATCTGCTCGATGGGCTTTATCGAGAATGCGAGGGCTAAGTTAGCCGCCAGCGCAATAAGAAAGCTGTCGTGGGTATGCGGGGCCACGGCAAAATGCTGGAGGGCATCTTCCAGGATAAAAAGGATAACGGCAATGATGGTGGTAATGGTTTTGGCGCGCCGGTTGATTTTGGAAATGGTGAGCTCATCAATGGTTTTCTGTAAGGCGATATTGGCCTTTTCAATCTGCACCTTCTGCGCTTTGATGATGGCGTTTTCCTTTTTGGTCTGCTCCGCCTCAAAAATCATCTCACTGCGCTTCAGCTTCTCCGCACCATCTTCGCGGTTCACCTCTTCGCTGAGCTGGTGAAACAGCTTAAAATGCCGGTAGCTCAGCTCCGTTTGACCCTGCTGTTCATAGATCTCGCTCAGCATGCGGTGAAGCTGAAACAACTTGGGCTTCACCTGAATCTCTTCCGCCAGTTTCATGGCCCGCCGGAGCGCCCCGATGGCGGCCTCCGGATTACCCTGCAGGGAATAGATCCTGGAAAGCTGTTGCAGGTTGGTGATGGCGCCGCCCACCAGGTGGAGGTCTTCGCGCAGCTGCAGGGCCTGTTCGTGGAACCGGATAGCCTGTTCATAATTTTTCTGGTCGAGGTAAAAAGTGCCGACATCACTGAGCACACGGGAATAAAAGTTGTTGTTTCCCGCCAATTCGCCCAGCGCCAGGGCCTGATCGAAGTAACGGAGCGCCTGTTCCTCCTGATGACAACCATGAAAGGCTTCGCCGAGGCTTCCATAGCTCAGCATTTCAAAATTCTTGTTTCCATAGCCTACCGATATGTTGACGCATTGCTGAAAGGAGGGGATGGCCCGTTCGTAATTCTTCAGTTCAAGATAAAGGGAAGAAAGCGCATAGCTGGACACATTTTCAAAAATGGGGTAGGCGTGGGTCTGATGCAGCCGGTGAAAGGCGGAAGTGAGGTATTTCAGGGCCAGGTCGAGGTTGCCCAGGGTGCGGTAAGTGCCCCCGTAGCTGGATTGGCAGATGGCCACCCCGTCTTCATCATTTTCCTGTTCAAACAGCTTTTCCGCCTCGTTGAAATAGCGCAGCGCCTCTTCATACATTTCTCCATGAAACGCAATGAACCCTTTGCTGAAGGTGGCCATGGCAAAGATCTTCGGCCATTTTACCCGGTTCTCTTCCGCCCACTCATAAATCTGACTGTACAACGCCTTCACCTCGTGGCGGGGCAGTCCGAGCACGGGAATCCAGATGCTTTGAAAAAAGGGGATGGGGTCGGCGGGGTTTTGCCGGAACGCCATAAAATCCCGGGTGAACTTTTCTATTTGTGGATGCATACCCAAAAATAGAAAATAGCCTCAGGATAGCAGACAATTGATAACAGACAATAGACAAAGGACCATAGACAGCGGATGTCGGACCGAAAAATCGAGTATTGAGCACTGGGTGCCGAATCGAGTGACACATTTTCAGTTTCTACGTTGGATAATGGGTGAAGACATTTCCTAAAAAAGGAAAAAGCATGTTCATAATATCCTCAAAAACGGTCAACGCTATTCAGGCATAGACATACTCAGCACTCAATACCCGGTACTCAGTACCAAACACTATATCCTGTTCAGCGGCGTCCTTTCCGGGTGAATCTGCTTTTTATAATCCTGCACGCTGATGCCGGTTACCTGCTTGAACTGATTGCTCAGGTGCGCCACGCTGCTGTAGCCCATCATATATCCGATTTCGCTCAGCGACAGGTCGTCGTAACTGATCAGTTCCTTTACTTTTTCAATTTTGATCTGGATGATATATTTCTCCAGCGTGATGCCGGTTTGCTTCGAAAAGGTTTTGCTTAACGCAGGATAGGGTTCTCCCAGCTTCTGGCTGAGGTAGTCGGAGTTGCGGATGAGCGAGTTGGTATTGCTGCCGAAGAATATGAGCTGGATGACGGCCGCCTTGATGCGCTCTATCAGGCGCAGCTCTTCATTGTTGATGAGGGCAAATCCGTTTCGCTTCAGGATCTCGTCGATGAACTCCAGGTTCACCACCCCCTCGTTGTAGTGTACCACCGCCTTGCCGAGTTCGAGCTCCTCCACCTGTACAAAGCCACTGCGTTCCAGCTCCCAGCGCACCACCTTGCAACAACTGTCGCTCACCATGCCCCGGATATAGATGGTCATGGTTTTGGTATTGAGATGATGGGGTTGCATGGATCGGCAGGTTCAATCAAAGATGTGAAGCAACGCGCAAACTTTCCAAATTATTTGGAAGAAAGGGTACCTGTTCAGGCTCCTTTCTGCACGTAAGATTTGAGGGGAGTCCAGTAATAGTCGATCCAGCCCTTTTTAATATCGTCTGCCTGGTCGGCGGGCACGCCCTTATGGGTAAAGGTCAGCTTGCAGCCTGTTTTAGACTTGCTGAATTCGAAGGTCACCACCGAGTCTTCTCCGTCTTTCCAGTCGGAGGCACGCCAGCTCTGCACAATTTTCTTTCCTTCTTTCAGTTCCAGGTTTTTTCCGCTGGCATAGCCCCCGAAAACGCTGAACTTGCCGCCTTCCCTGGTGCTGATGCTGGCTTTTTCACCGGTAAAAGCGCTGTGTTGCTTGCTGTTCATGATGGCCTCGTAGGCCCTTTTGGGCGTACAAGCAAGGGAAACAGATTGTTTAATAGTGGGCATGAGCTATTGTTTAATGCAAACAAATATAGGAAGCCCGCCCGAAGTGCAGGACACTACTTACAGCAGTCCTTCCGGAAAAACCGGAGGATCCGTTGCCAGAATGATCGTTTGCTGGTGCTGTGGCTCATGGGTACCAAAGATAAGAAAGGTTCTGGTGGATGGTATGAGGGATGAAAACAGATGAGAGATAAGAGATAATGGATGATAGATAACAGATAAAAGACAAGGGACGGCAAATGGTAGATACACGATGCCTGAGGTAACCCGCTGCCAGGTACCGTACCCAATACCCAGTACTCAGTACCCAATACTAAATATCCCCTTGTTGCGGGCGGATCACCAGTTCTTCCACGCAGCTGCTCTTCGAAATTTCCCAGCACTGGTAAATCATCCGGGCTATGTCCTCCGGGGCTATGAAACGACTCCGGGGCAGGTTGCTCCCGCTCCAGGTGCCGGTATGCACGGCGCCCGGACAAACATTCGTTACCCGCACCCCATAGGGCTTCATTTCTTCCCGCAGGTTGCGGGAAAAGCCGGTAACGGCAAATTTGCTGATGCTGTAGCTGCCCCCGTTTTCGTAGGGCTGGATGCCGGCTATGGAGCTGATGTTGAAGATGTGTCCGTCCCGCACTTCCATCATGGCCGGGATGAGCGCCTGGGTGAGATAATATGCACCATACAGATTTACCTGCATCAGTTTTTCGAGGGTACCGTCTGTTTCCTGGTGGGCGAGCCCCGGCAGGTAGGTGCCGGCGTTGTTAACCAGCACATCCACGTTCCGGAAATGCATCTTCACCTCTGCGGCGAAGCTGCGCACCTGGCTCTTATCGCTCACATCACAGGGCAGGGTAAGACATTGAATTTTTGGATGAAGCTGCGCCAGCTCCTGCTTCAGGTGTTCCAGTCCGTGCTCACGGCGTGCGCATACGGCCAGGTTAAACCCCTGGGCGGCAAACTCAAAGGCGATGGCTCTTCCAATGCCTTCGCTGGCTCCGGTAATGACAATATTCATAAACTTGAATTTTTAGCCTGCTGAACCAACAGGCTTACCGGAACAAAGATTC
>Ga0265314_10006321_pt1 | contig 10506 bp, 7 predicted proteins | sample 4126metaG_FD_203106 | JGI IMG/M metagenome (GOLD analysis project Ga0265314, IMG submission 203106) | Rhizosphere microbial communities from Carex aquatilis grown in University of Washington, Seatle, WA, United States - 4-1-26 metaG | ecosystem: Host-associated > Plants > Roots > Rhizosphere >... | reverse complement strand
CATTCACGACGACCGGTTTCTATGTCGCCACAGGATACAAGCTTTCCGACAGCGTTTTCGCCGATGGCTGCAGCGGATGGCTGAGACCGCTCGAGTTTGCGTTCCGCTACGACACTTTCGGAAATGTTGAAGTTGCCGCCGTTGACAATCCGGCGCGCACGAAAGTTTACGACACGACGATCTGGTCAAGCGGCGTCAATTACTACATCAAAGGAAATAATGCGAAGATTCAGTTGATGTACAATTATGTCCGCCAGCCGGAAAGCAACGCCTACCACTTCCATAACGTACAGGACAATAGCTTGATCGTGGCATGGCAGGTGAAATTTTAACACCTGCCATGCGGTGTGCGGCTTCGATTCAACAACCCGCAACCCTAGTTTTTGAACCAGCAGTCCGTCATTCCGAGCTTTTTTCCGCCGGACGCTTTGGTGTACAGGTAAAGCTGCATGCGGTAGCCGGAAATGAATCGTGCACCGGTGATCGCCATGGCCTCGCCCATCGGCAGCGTCTTTTTCCACGGCATCGTGATTTTCTTCGTCGCCAGATCGCGATCCGAAATCTTCGCCATCAAGCGGCGCAGCTCGCCGATCGAACGATCGATCGCGGCGGGAAATTGGCCGGGCTTGAGCGTTTTGGCCTGGGCTTCGGCGGCCGAATAGGCCTCCCAATTATTCGTCTTGAACGAATCCAGCTGCAGCATGCGTACGAATTCAGGTGCGCAGAATGAAAGATAACGAAGAAGCTCGATCGTGCTGCGCATGTCTTTGGCCGGACGGTAGTTCATTTTCGATTTCGGAATCTTGCGGTACAGCCGCTTGCAGATTTGAAGTTCAAACACCATTCCGTCCAACAGTTCTTTTTTCGTGACCACGCTATTTCTCCTCGCCAAGCGGCGTAATCGGTTCCCTGGAATCGATGAAAACCGTTGGACTGTAGCGACGGTTCTTTTCTCACGCAAGAGTGATCTGAATTTCCGCAACGGGCGTGGTAAAATCGCGGCAACGTTTTCTTCAGGCAACGAGGACCCGCCATGACCGCGCCGCTCGCAGAAATTCTAAATTCCCCGCCCGAAATTTTCGACATCTACACCAAGGCGAAAGGCCCCGGCGGCGCGCTGCCGCTGACCGATGAAATCCTGCGCAACTGGGCCAGCGGCGATATTTTCGGCATGACGCTGAACGCCGGCATGGGCTGGGACGTTTCCAAAGTCAGCGGCAAACATTTTCTGATCCTCAGCACGTCCGGCGGCATTCGCGCCGACGACGGCACGCCAATCGCCCTCGGCTATCACACCGGCCATTGGGAAGTCGGACTGCTCATGCAGGCCGCCGCGAAAGAAATGAAGCGGCTGGGCAGCATGCCTTTCGCCGGATTCTGCACCGATCCGTGCGACGGCCGTACGCAGGGCACGCCGGGCATGATGGACTCGCTCGCCTATCGCAACGACGCCGCCGTCGTGCTGCGCCGGCTGGTGCGTTCGCTTCCGCGCCGTAGCGGCGTAATGGGCGTCGCCACGTGCGACAAAGGCCTGCCAGCGATGATGATGACGCTCGCCGGAACGGCCGACCTGCCGTCTATCCTCGTTCCCGGCGGCGTCACGCTGCCGTCGATCGGCGGTGAAGACGCCGGAAAAGTTCAGACCATCGGCGCGCGCTACGCTCACGGCGTTCTCACGCTCGAGCAGGCCGCCGAACTCGGATGCAAGGCTTGCGGTTCACCCGGCGGCGGCTGTCAGTTTCTCGGAACGGCCGCGACGAGCCAGGTCGTGGGCGAGGCGCTCGGGATGAGCCTTCCGCACAGCGCGCTCGCGCCTTCCGGTCAGCGCATCTGGCTGGATATGGCCGAGCGCTCCGCGCGCGCGCTGATCGAACTCGAAAACCGCGGCATCGCGATGAAGAAAATCCTGACGCCCGCCGCGCTGCGCAACGCCATGACTGTTCACGCGGCCTTCGGCGGCTCGACGAATTTACTGCTCCACATTCCGGCGATCGCGCACGCGGCCGGCCTGCCCCGGCCCACCGTCGACGACTGGACCGCGATCAACAAAAAAGTTCCGCGCATCGTCGACGCTCTGCCCAATGGCCCGGTCGGCCACGTCACCGTTCAGGTTTTTCTCGCGGGCGGAGTTCCCGAAGTCATGCTCCACTTGCGCAAGCGCGGCCTGCTCGACGAATCGTGCCTCACTGTCAGCGGCGAGACGCTCGGCGAATCGCTGGACTGGTGGGAGAAATCCGAGCGCCGCGCGCGCTGCCGGGCCGAGCTCACCCGCCACGACGGCATCGATCCGGACGACGTCATCATGTCGCCCGAGCGCGCCCGCTCGCGCGGCTTGACCAGCACCGTCACCTTTCCGCGCGGAAATCTCGCGCCCGAAGGTTCGGTCATCAAGAGCACCTCGATCGATCCGTCCGTCGTCGATGCCGACGGCGTTTATCGCAAGACCGGCCCGGCGCGCGTGTTCATCACCGAGCGGGCTGTGATCGAGGCGATCAAGACCGGCCGCATCAAGGCCGGCGACATTATTGTTCTCATCTGCCGCGGGCCGATGGGCGCGGGGATGGAAGAGGTCTACCAGATCACCAGCGCGCTACGGCACCTCGAGTTCGGCAAACACGTCGCGGTACTGACCGACGCGCGTTTTTCCGGCGTCTCGACCGGCGCCTGCATCGGCCACATCGGGCCCGAAGCCCTCGCCGGCGGGCCGATCGGCAAAGTTCTCGACGGCGATGAGATCACGATCGTCATCGACCGCACTACGCTCGAAGGCCGCGTCGATCTAAGCGGCTCAGGCGGCAAAAAGTTATCGCCGGACGAGGGCGCTCGCGTTCTCGCCGCGCGCCCGCCGCGGCCGGACCTCGCGCCCGACCCGCAACTGCCGACCGACACCCGCCTGTGGGCCGCGCTGCAAATGGCCGGCGGCGGAACCTGGGGCGGCTGCGTCTACGACGCCGACGCGATCATCGGGATGCTCGACAAAGCGCGGCGCGGATAAGTCGCAGGAATCGGCTCGCTACTTTGTGTCCTTTGGCGCGGGCATAGCGGCACTCGCGGTTTCGCGTTTCTGTGGCGAATCATCGAGATGATCACGTCGTCGGAGACGCCGTCTTTTTTCATCTGGAGAATGTCGTCCGCGGAGAGATTGTATTTTCCGCTCTTCTGATCAACGACTTTCAGCAATTCATCCTCTTTCGCGCCGTTGCGAGCCATTTGCGAAATGTCGTTCGAGCCGGATGATGAGCGCATCACAAAAATTCCTGCGATCAGCAGCAGCACCGGGATCGAATACAGCGCGATTGTTTTAAGTTTCATGTCCCCATCTCCTGTTTCAATTCGTTAGATCCGCGGCCCGAAACGCCGCGTAATCGCGGCGTTCGGAGCGCGTTGCCGCTTACTTCTTCGATTTTTTTGCTTTGCCTTTGTCGCCTTTATCACCCTTATCGGACTTATCGGGTTTGTCGGCCTTATCGCGGCCGCGCGCATCGTCGTCGTCGTTGGCCACGTCGTGCCTGGCCTGGCCGGGATTGTCCACGCGCCGAACGTCTGAGCTTCCGCGCGACGATCGCTCGTCTGAATCGCGATCATCGCCGCGGCCGCGCTTGTCGGCCGTTTCGATCCTGCGCGGCGAATTGTCGACCGCATCACGGCCCCGGTCGTCGGACTCGCGACGCGCTTTTTCGTCGCTGAGTTTCCGGCGCGCGTCGCGTTCGGCGGCAATGTCGTCCTGATGTTCGCGCTTCACGTCGGCGTTTACCGTTTTGTGCGATTCGCCGGTCTCGGCTTCACGGCGCTGTTTTTCAAGACCGAGCTGGCGGCGCGCGCCATCATCCTCGCGCGTTGCCTCGCGGCCGGCCGAGCTCACCCGCACCGCTTTTTCGCGAGCGAGGCGAGACTGGGCGTCGGATTCGTAGCGAACCTGCTGCGTTACCGAGCGCGAGTTCACCGCCACGCGGGCTGCCGGCGCAGGTGGATCCTTTGGAGCGGCTCGCGCAATCGCCGGACGGTACGCCACGATCGTGTTGTTCTGGCGAACCTCGCCTCGCAAAGGCTGGCCGGCGGAGACGCGGCTGTCGGCGATCGTCACCGTTTCAATCCGCGTATTGGTCCTCGCCGCTACGTCGCGTGTCGAGATCCCATTGTTGATGATGCGGTTGTCGTTGTAGACGTACGTGTTGTTCACGATCGTCGTCTTGTTGTAAACCGTCCGCGCACGTTCCGGGCGAAGAACCACCGTTCCCACGTCCAGCGCGAGGAACGACTGCGCCGGGACGATCGAATAGTCACGTTCGCCCAGCCCGAAGTGGAAATCCAGTCCCACGTGTTTGTCGTGGAAACTGAAACCGACGCCGGTCTCGAAGCGCGCTTCCGGCGGAAGCGGCGCCCAGGCGTAAGCCTCGTCGCACGAGCGCCAGCTCACCCACGACGGGCCCCATTCGGTATCCGGCACCCACACCCAGCTGAGCTGCTCGTCGCGATGCCAGCGGCCGTAGTGAAACGCCGCCCAGCCCCACGGGTACGTCGATTCCCAATACCAGCCGTGGTCGCTCCAGACCCAGTGGCCGCCTTGCGCGTAGGGACGCCAATCCACATCCACGCTCATCACGCGCGGCTGCCAGACCCAGCCGTAGCTGGAGTGCCGATGCCATTCGCCGTACGGCGCCATGGACTGATAGAAAAAGCTGATGTTCGCGTCTTCTTTCGGTGGAGCGTAAACCACGGTGTCCGCGCTCGCGACGGATTCGGTCGGCGGAGGCGCGTCGTAGGCCGCGGATGCGCTGTCCGAAGTCGCGGCTCGCGGAGCGGCATCGGACGCCGCGTTCTGCGGAGCGGGCGCGGACGGAATCGGCTCGTTGCGCAGCGCTTTGCCGTGATCGATCATCGCAACGACGACCGTGGCAGGAACGCCGGCGTCTTCCAACTTCTGAATCTCATCCGCCGAAAGATCGTACGCGGTCGGCGAATTTTCGACGTACGCGCTGATCACGCGCGGATTCACGCCGCCTTGCTGCAAGCGGAGAACTTCGTCCACGCCTTCCGACGCACTCACCGCGCCTGAAAGCGCCACCGTACCTATCACCAGGCTGATCCATAAACTCGTTTTCATCGTTTTTCTCCTCTTCTGGCTCAGCCCGTAAAGCGATCGGACCGAGCCCAACGTTTTCAGCGGCTTGATAAGCCGCCGGTTGAACGGTGGGAGAAAAACGCAACGGCGATGCCAACCTTTGCAGTATGCTGCAAGCCGTTTTACGACCGTAAGTTACTCGAACGAAAGCGGTTCGGAGAGTATTCCCAAACCGTAGCAAAATCGGTGGCCCGACTGAGAAACGACGCCCCGCTTCGCAACTTCGCAATGCCTACTTTTTTTACAGTCGAGCTCGCTTCAATCTGACGTGGTGGGACAGACATTCCTGTCTGCCGGCCTTCGTACCCAATCTGCAGAATCCTTACGATTCCGGTTCCAGCAACCACGCCTCCGCCGCGCTCCGGTCGGTAAAGACGCGCGTCTTCGTTTCGTCAGCGCTCCACTGTTGAAACATGCGGGCGAGGCCCACGATGGCCGGGCGCGAAGCGATCAACGCGTGCCTGGATCGCGCCGAAAACGGCACGCTGTGGGGCAGAGTGGACATGGCCCGGCTGCTGATCTCGATGCTTCCGACGCTGCTGAGGTCGCAGAGTTCGTCGAGGTTCTCATCGAACAGCGGATCGGCGCGCACGGTGGCGTAATGCGTAAGCAGATCCTGTACGGTGAGCACTCCGGTCAGCGTCGTCACCACGCGCCTGAGTTTCGGATCGATCGTGTACGTGACGGGCATATCGGCGCCCCTCGGGTTCAGTGAGCCCCCATCCTACGCCAAAGCCGAGCCCGCTTCAAAATAAAAGCGCCCCGCCATTGTGGGCAGACATTCCTGTCTGCCTCGGCCGGCCCGCCCCCTCTTTCGTTCATTATTTTTCCGGCTTGTGGGCTGGCAGAGTGGCGAGGTATTCGGAGATGGTGACGAAGCGGCAGCCTTGCTCGCGCAGGAACTTGACGATCTGCTTAAAATTCTCGAAGCCCTGGTCGTCCCATGAATTCGGGTGGCCCTGCAGCGCGAGGTAGTCGTAGGTTTTGTATTTCTCCCAGTGCTCGCGCATGTTGGCGAAGTTGGGTTTGAAGATGGGCAGTTCGAGTTCCGCGCGGCGCTGCAGGACGACCCGGTCGGTGCTCATGGCTTTGGCCGGGCCGTAGAAAAAGACGAGCGCGATTTCGGGGCGGGATTTCAGCGCGACAAAGAGATTGTCGTCGATGGCCGCCGCGTGCGGGCCGAAGGCGCGCATCTCGATCCCGGTTTTGGCTTTCACGAGTTCCTGCCCTTTTTTCAGCGACGCGGCCTGGTCTTCGGCGCTGCGGCCGAGGTACTCCGCAAGCTTCACGGCCGGATTGGGATTCGGAAATTTGAAGCCGTAGCCGTGGTTCCAGAATTCGATCATGCCCGAGTCGTGGCGTTCCTTGACCCAGGCGATAAATGCGGGGCAGTCGGTCTCGAAGGTTTCGCAGATGATGCCGAAGTTGGATTTGATCTTCTCTTCCGCGAGGAAATCGACGGTGCGCTGAAAGCGCGGCGAGACCGCGATCTTGGGATCGCTGGCATGAGCGAGGTCATCGAGCTTCAGCAGGATGAGCGGCGCCCCCGTTTTGCCCCCCTCGTCCGCCGCCCGCCCTGCGAAAGCGACAAGGACGAGGAGCAGCGCTGCAAAGTATTTTGGATTCATGGCGGAAGACTAGCGCCGGAGGCGCGGATATTCAAATCGCCCCCTCGCGGAGCGGGCGGCGTCAGTCCGCTTACTCCAACGGAGCACCAGAATCCAGAAGTCACTTACCCCAACGGGGTAACATAATCTAGCTCAGGGTTGCGCCGCAGCGCTACCCTGGGTCCGCGGCCCGTCCAGTCGGAAGAGCGCTATAAATGCGGGAGAAATTAGTAGAGTTGTTTGTTCATAACCCTAGGGTCAGCCAGTATTTCCGAACGAGTCGGAATTGTTAACGGCTTTCTTCGTCTCAAAACATGCGGCGCATCAAACATGCTACCGGATCCAAAGGACGTGTGCCTTGATATTAAGTCCATGCAGATTCGAGCAACAATCTGCGAGCCTAGTGTGATTCCCCCTTTCATTTCGAGTATGTTTGGAACGGTGTCATAAAAATACCGAGCTTGATCCAAGATTAAAACGTCAGAATACATGGGCGTATGCTTTGCGACGTATCTAATTCGCTTTATTTTCTCCATATTAACATGATACGGGAAACCATGATGCCCAATTAGCATGTCCACAATCGCTCTTGAGCACTTTTTAGTCTTATTAAAATCACCCTTCAGCTCTACCCAGTCGACATCACGTATCGCAGTCTCCATACCCTCACTAAGAATATTACTGGGAATCCCAGCCGCAATGCTTTCGTCACAATGACAATTTCTAGCAATCGAAACAAGGTTAACAGCCTTACCGAACGGCAAATATTGAGTACGTGCCAACAAAAGATTATTCAATTTATCGTTTTTCAATCGCTCCAAAGTTTGCGCCAGGCGTGTAAGGTGAAAATACGGAAAAACAATAGGACAGTCACTTCCGTCACAATTTCGAAGCAAAGCGCCTATTTTTGCATTGCTTAACCAGTCCAGCGCGGCTTTTACCTCTTCTTCACTTCCGAAAATTCTATAATCCGGATGATCCGGAACTTTGCGCCATGGCTGAAGTCGACCGAAGAATTCAATCATGAATTCTGTGGTAAACTCATCATAGTATGATTCTAAGTTCTCATTCACATGCGCAAGGTATTCCGTGGCGACCTGATCCCCTTCAAAAACATCTTTTTCGTAACGTTTTGGCTCCCGTGCCCGATCAACATACCAAGCGGCCAAGCGGTAATTCCAACACATTCGCTTATCATCGGTCGGCTGTGCAAAACTAAAATTGGTGACGAGTGCGGAAAGTGGCGACAATCTACTGTTTGAAATACTGGTTAAAACCTCGATTGATGGCTTTTCAAGCAGCGCAGAACACCCATCAAAATAGATTATGTCAAACGTTTCATTTCGATCGCTTAATAGGGAATGAAGCTTTCCATGATAAAGCTTAATTTTCTTGTACAATGACTTTGTAATCGCATTTTCAGCAGCCCTGAAATATCTTTTGTCTTCTTCAACAGCCCAAACATTTTCCACCTTTATCCCATGATTCAATAATACGTCCAAATCATTCAACGGCTCGGGACCGCACAAATACAGTACTCGCAAATCTTTGGCAGCCTTTTTATTCACATAAGTATCATATCGATCGATCCAACTTAAAACTTCCGCCTCGACGGTTGAAGCGTCGCCCTTTTTCCGACTCTTCTTTATACGTTTTATTACCATGTCTGCAGCGGCAAGGAAGTCTTGGCGTGTTACCAACGGGCTACTTAGTCGTGATGCTGTTAACTGCTCAATTGCGTGTGTAAGTACTGCGTTTCGAACCTTAATTTTCACTTCCTGATTGTAAGTAGGCAATTCATTTTGTGCGATTGGCGGAACGTCACCAGCTTTTTTGCTAGGCGTCACCTTAATGGATTTAGCTGATCTCACTGCAGTTTGTCGCATCAACTTTTCGTATTTCCGTCGAAAATTCAGGTAAATATCACAATCCGCACCGCGCACCATTGAGACGTAGTTTAGCATGCCGTCTACGACACGAGAAATTTCAGGCGGCTCAAAGAACGGATTTCGATGCTTCCGGTCATACTTTTCGCGGAACTCTACGTTGGCTGCGTCAAAGCCGAATTTAGCCCATGCATGCAGCATAGCTCGGATCCTGCGAATAAATCGACGTGAAACATTTGGAAACTCATTGACGGTTAATCCGGTGACTGCCTTACGCTCATTATTTGAACACATTCTTGTCTTCTTTTCATTTATTTGAAAGCTGTTTGCTGCAATAATAGACAACAATTTTTCGCCTAATAACACTACATCGCTTTCGCGAACTGCGACCTGCTTTGGAAATTGAACCAAGTTAGTCGATATCGTGATGTCGTCGGCATAACGGGTATATGTACATCTATTCGCGCCACAGAACATTACGAGCTCACGATCAAGACGGCGACAGATAAAATTTGACAAGATAGGAGATGTCGACGCTCCTTGCGGCAGCCTTCTTTCAAAACAACAGATGTGTGCAATGGTTTTTGCAACTTCCTCTTTTAATGAGAAGGGTGGCTTCAGTAATAATCCAAGTATCCGGCCAAAGTGAATTGAAGGAAAAAAGTCCTTAAGATCAAAATTCAGAATATGTCTAGCTCTATTGTGAGCTTTCGCATTTGTTAGAATACTCTTACCCGGGACAAAGCCGTGCACACAGGGTTTCGCTTTGTAAATCGCGGTGAACATTGTTGCCAACTTTTTATGAATTATACGCAGCGAAGTTATTGGTGCTGATATCTCACGGATGCCCGCCGGCCTTTTGGGGATAGAGAATTTTGTGTATTTTAATGATTCAGCCACAGCATAGGCATGATACGTCAGCTTTTTATGCGATATGTCAAGAAACGCTGCTAATTCATGACGATCGGTTAACGCTAAAAACTTCTGTACGTCTTCGGGCCTTACGGTTTCCATAGTGTGTGCCGCCTGTCGCCGAATTGTACCTTTCGAGCGCTGACTAGTGGAGCTATGGAGTATTGCTAGCTGGATCGCCTGAGCAGTTATTGCGACCCTTGCTTGTAAAGAACTACCGCAGGAACACGATAGAAATAAATTGTGGCGACAGGCAGCACTAATAGCTTGTAGCACGTTTGCGATGATTTCGTCAACTCGCTTCCATAGAGATTTGTTTTCTATCCAGAGTCCCTCAACCCATGTTGCCGAACTATCTCGGGGCATCGTGGGGGTCTGACACCCGGGGCTCCGCTTCGCTTCGCCCCGGGCTGGGATCACGCCGGGCCTTCGGCCCTGGAGCGGCGGAGGCGCGAATCGGGCTGGGATGGCGGCGGGGCTTCGGACCTGAACGGCAAGGCGGCGTTTTTGTCGAGGCCGAGAGCCCCGGCCACTGGCCGTTGGCGCCGGCGCTCCAGAGCGTGTCCGCGAATCGGAAAAATCGCGCGTGGGGCTCCTCTTTTTTGATCGTGCAAACCTCGCTCCGGCAAGCGCTTGGACAAATAGGAGAAACGCGCGAAAGAGAGTTGAAAGATTTAAGTCAAAAATCGCCCAGGCTAAGCATCTTAGTATAGTAAAGGGACTTTGATTCGGGGTTCGTGGAATTCCCGAGGGGCCTTCGACCCCGATGTAATCACGCGCATACAACATGCATATCAAACGCATTAAACATGCATTCAACGTGGATTACAGTTCGTCACAGATATTGCCGCCACGCTACTCTTTCTTCGGTTTGCTCAGTTCCGGAAATTTTGAGGCGTCGTATTTGGCGCCTTTGGAGACCTGGATCAGCGAGACGCGGATCTTGGTGGGGAAGTACTTTTTCAGGTCGGGCTGCAGG
>Ga0265314_10006317_pt1 | contig 10510 bp, 12 predicted proteins | sample 4126metaG_FD_203106 | JGI IMG/M metagenome (GOLD analysis project Ga0265314, IMG submission 203106) | Rhizosphere microbial communities from Carex aquatilis grown in University of Washington, Seatle, WA, United States - 4-1-26 metaG | ecosystem: Host-associated > Plants > Roots > Rhizosphere >... | reverse complement strand
GCGTCGGCCAAGTTTACGATATCGCCTACCCCGGCTGTCTTTTGCGGTTTTACTACCAGCAAATCGCCGCGCTGGAGTATTGGTGCCAACTGGGCATCAGACATGGAATAAATCTTCAAGCCGGAGGCGTGCCACGCCAGTAGGCCTAAGATTCCGGCCACCGTAAAGGCCGTCAAAAAGACCACCAGAATGTGGTGCGCCAGCTGCTTTTTCATAAGTAGTCTTAAACTTTAAGCGCCGATTCCGGTGAACGAGATGTTGATTCCGGTTATGCTACTGCCGCCAGTGCCGGAGATAGCATCGCTGTCCATAGAGACTTTCAGGCTGTAGCTCGCAGTAGACCCGGCGGTGATGGTGTCGCCCAAAGCTGTTCCGCCAGTCGCAAAGCTGTCTATCAGTGATTTGAGTGTCAGGCTGACTTCGCTGCCGCCAGTATCAACCCTGGTGAAGATGAGGTGGACTTTGGTTAAATCTACGTTGCTGGCGTTGCTGGGGTTGGAATTAACCCAAAGCTTGATGGCCAAGTTGGCGCTGCCAACATTTTTCAGATAAAAGCTGTCGCCGCCGGCTGGGACGGCTGTACCGCCGGGCGTTACGCCGTCAAAAGTAAAACCCGTCACCGATGGCACGGTAAAGGTAGTGCCGTTGGTGCTGATGCGTAAATCTGCCGTAGCGCTATTGATAATATTGCCGTTTAGCGAAACGCTGGGGCTTTGCAGCGCTGCAAAGGTGGCGCCGGTGGTTATAACGCCAACTGCGCCCATAATGGCCAGCGAACGGATGATGGCTGAAGTTTTTGAGCCTGTCATTTGCCTGAGATTCCTCTGATAATTAATCCCAATATGCCACTACGCCGCTTGGGCGTCAATATATTCTGCTAGTTTCTTTTACAACAGGCTGTTTTTATGTTAAAACATAAGCTTTTACAGATCGGTAGACTCGCTGTTGGCCAAAACTTTTGTGGTTAAACCCATGCCCTTGCCCACGTCGGCAAAGACATTGGGGTTGCCGCCCAGATAGTCGTAGTGGATGGGGATGATCGTTTTGGCGGACAGCTGCTTGGCAAAATCAAAGGCGTCCTTAAGCGAAACGTCCGGGCCGTTGATGGGCAAGGCCGCGATTTCTACATTCAAACCCGCCAGCTTTATACCGTCCCCGGGATGGAACAGCCGCCCAGCCAACAGAAAGCCAGTGTTTTGCGGCCCGGCACTGCCGTCCCACATCAGGCAATGCGGCAGTTCTTTAGCCTGGATTTTCACGCTGCCCACCGCAAATTCCTGGCCGTCAGTAACAATATTTGGCTGGGATTTCATCTGTTTGGCAGTACTAGCATTGGCATAGACCGCTATGCCGCCGTCTACAAATTTGCCGGCCATGCCGGCATCAAAGTGGTCGCCATGCTCGTGTGTGTATAGCACGGCGTTCAGGGCGCCGAATTTACCCAAGTTATCTACCTCGTGGCCGCTGGGATCAATTAAAATCTTTGCCCCGCCCTCTTCTACCAATAAGCAACTTTGAAAATATCTGGTGATTTTCATACACTCCCCTTAGTTACATTTTGTTAACGATGCTCGGAATAGAATCATTATACCCCAATGAAAATACTTAACATGTTAAGTATCCCCTGCTCTAGAGCTTAATCGCAGTGTTGGGGAGCTTGGCGCGGATTGACGTCAGATCTTGCTGGCTAAGCTTAGGGTTACCGCTTAGATCCAATGTCTGTAGCTGCGTAAGGTTGCTGAGCTCCATCGGCAAGCCCGTAAGACGATTATTGTTATAGTTCAATACTCGCAACTTACCCAGTTGGCCAATTTCGGCCGGGATGCTGGTCATCCGGTTATTGCTAACATCTAGTGTTTCCAGGTTGGTGATTGTGCGGATACCGCCCGGTAAAGCACCACTCAGTTGGTTGTTGCTTAAGTTAATAGACGTCACGTCAGTCCGGTTAAGGGCTGCCTCGGGAAAAGTAGTTAGGCCTTGGCCAGAATAGTCCAGGCTCGTTCCCTGCTGCACGGTAGTTTGGCTGCTGCTGGCGGAATGATTTTTCAACAGAGCCACTACACCGCCGCCAACGGCCAAGGCGACTATAACGACTATGATAAAAATCTTCTTTGATACCATACCCTTATTTTACTCTGTTTTTAGGAATCCGGATTGTCTGATTTGCTGGGTCTGTATTGCCAGTGCCAAGGCTCAAATTTAACACCAAATTCATTGCCCACGGGATAAGACAGATAAAAATCAAATCGTTTGGCGTTCTTCATTAGCCACTTGTACTCCTTTGTTGTGGCAAAAAGCTGCGGTTCTTCATCTGTTGGGACGCCGTCCTGGTTGATAACATCCATAGCCGTATTGACCGGGTCGCCGTGTTGGCTGTAGCCCGGTAGCGCCACGCCAGAGACAACGTATTTGATGTCAAAATCAGATTTTTCCAGGTAGGTTAGAAATGTTATGGACTGGTGCGCCGGCGAGCGGTAGCCCGACTCTACCATCAATCTGCTACCTATGTCTTGCTTGATTGTCCGCTGCATTTTTTGAAATGCTTGCCAGACCAATTGGGGCAAATACTGATTGGCAATCGTGATTTTTTCTCCGCCCCGCTTAAATACTTGGCCCTCAAGTTTGACTAGGTCTCTGGGCGGGCCTTCCAGACTGACAAACAGGCCCATAAACCCGAGTTTTTTAGGCTCAAGTGCAAGGAGCTGTTTTATTACTTCTATTTCCGGCTGATTAAGTTGGGAATAAAGCTGCTCAAAAGTCAGGGTTGCCATTTCGCGTTTGGTGTACCTGTCGTCACGGCCCATCTTATCCAGGATGTCTTTTACCAAATTTCTGTCAAAGTTTTCGTTATGTTCCGGCTGTTTCATTTCGAGACTTATGGCTCTATTTTACGCTGGTTTTAGCTTAAGACTGGCGATTTTGCCAATTGTTTTGACAGTTCCGTCTAGCGTGGAGCTCCCCGGGATAATAGTCTCCCCTTCCCGCCCCATTGGCGAGGCATAACTCCACCATCCTTTCATCTCTTTTTCGCCGAAAGCTGTTTTTTGCGGTCGCGAATTGTGGCGGCGAAGCGTTTCGTCGAACGGAACGTCCATATAAAATACGTGGTTTTCTTCTGGGTGATCGCGGAAAAGCCTGTTAAACATCGGACGATGGGTATTCATACTAAAGATACCTTCCACTATCACATCGTAATGATGCTTTAAGCCTGTAAGGATGTTGTCCTCAATCATCTCTTGTTCGGCGCTTGGATCCCGCTGATCCCACTGGCCCGAGAACATAAATCTATACTGGTCGCGAGCTATCAGGACCGTTGGCTCCTCGACCAGCTCCAACAATTTTTTAGCGACGGTGCTCTTCCCTGACCCGCATGGCCCGCGAACGATAATCAACTTCTCCATCTTGGCTCTATTTTACTCTGGTTTGGGGAAATCCGGATTGCTTGGGTTGCTACGAACTCTTTGCCCCAGATTCGACTTCATCAACAGCATCGGTATATTCGGTCAGCATCTTTGTTACAGCTTCTTTCCAATCTTTGCTCTGCCACAGAAAAGTAACGCCACCGGCCGCGACAGCTCCGAGCATAAGTCTATTGTAGAGTTCACGGCCATTGTTGACTCCCAGTGTACTTATGATTTCCAGTTTGCTCCCAACTGCACCTACCCACATTGATAGTTGTTCCTGACCTATCAATGCCGTGCCAGGACCACTCATTCCTCCTGCCCCTCCAGGGACGCTAAGTATTTGTTCCCCAGATCGAGTCTTTGGAACTTGGTTAGGAATAGTATTCGAAGTTGTTACAAAACTGAACAGTCCGCTTTCAACAATTGTATTTGCAACTCTCGGCATCAACTCTTTGTGCTCATCTGTTAAATACGGCGGCACTTTTATGCCTAAACCACCGGATGGCCTACCGACTTTATGCTTTAAAGTATCAACTAATTCCTCCATTCCTTCCGGATCATATCCCAACATTGGCTTACGGCTTCCATCTTCGGTAACTATATTTGGGCAACTGACATTAAGCTCAACGAATTCTGGCGATACTTCATCAAAGAACCTATAGACCAAGTCTCCAGCTTGTTGAGCCGGTCCGCCAATTTCTTCATTAGGTAGGGTTGGCGAAACACTAAATATTGTTGGTTTGCCGTGAACGTCGGCGTGCCGTGCGATTTCGTGAGCTATAGAAAGAGCTTCGTCCAAGCCGATGTTTGGCAAGCCCATTGAATTGTAGTTGCGGCCTTTCTTCTGATCATGATAGTAAACCGGTTCGCCATACTGGATAACATTGCCCTCCTGCCGAGGAATCGTGAAAGACCCCACCGTTATTGCTCCAATCGCAGTAGCGGCAAGCTCGTCTACTTCGCGTAAAATAGCTTCCTTGTTCGTACCGTTAATCGAACCCGCCGCATTGACTAAAGGCGATTCAATGTATCGAGAAACTCCGTCTACCGTTGCCATAATCTCCTCCTTATTGCACGTAAGTATCAGCCAGGATTGTCTTTTTGGCAAGATATTTTACTCTGTTTTTGGGAAATCCGGATTACCCGGGCTAATTCCAGGGTAGAAGACTGATTATAAAGTTCCAGATAAAGTCGCGTCGTTTCCTGCTCATTGGTTTTATTTTGCCCTGGGCGGTTTGTGCCTTGATTGCCGCCATACAAATACTAACCCTATTGCAACAATAATTCCGGAGCTAATCCAACCGGCTAATTTTTGCTCGTGAGTTGGTGCGGTTTCTATATTGAATACAGCCAGCCAATAGGCAAACAGAGCAAGACCAATAGTTGCTACTGAGGTTAGTGCGATTTTTAATAACTTATTCATTTGGTTTTATTTTACACCAATGGAGCCATTACTTTTCGTCCGAGGGAACGAAGCCTGCTATATTTAGCAGTTTCTTCTGCTTGCAGTTCTTCTTGCGAGACAGCGTCTATTCTAACAACTTCGCCGGTAACTTCGTCGCGGACATAAATCGGGCCACACGGGTTTTCGCAACAACCACCGCCCTCGTGGCAGCTAAGACTTAACTTTACCTCAACAGCATTTCCCATTTGGTTTTATTTTACTATGGTTTGGGGAAATCCGGATTGCTTGGCCAGTACTTGCCTAAGAATTCGCCCATTGTTTCGTTTACCCTCTTGATCATATCAGCGTGCAGCCGATAGTCATGTTCTGCGTCCAGCTCTAGGAATATTTTTGGCTCAAGGAGTGAGTTAAATATCTCCTTCACCTTCTCTGGTCTTATGAACTCATCCTTACTGCCGCAAATCATCAACTTTGGTCCATCAAACTTCCGAAGAGCCTCGGCGGGATTATATTGCGTTACATCTCTAAAGTAATTCATCGGTGTTCGCATCTCGATCTGTTTGGCTGTCCTAGTTGTGCCGGGCGGTAAATCGCGGTGGTCAATGAAAACATCGTCACTCACATTTTTGGGGTCGGGCTGAGTCGGCGGGCCATAACTAGACATAACCAGGACCAGAGCTTTTACGTTCGGGTTGCTTGAGGATAGCTGGGACACGGCTCCTCCACGACTATGGCCGACTAGCAGCGTTGGTTTATTACCGTAGTGAGCTATTAGCTCATTCACGACTTTTATGTAATTGGTTGTCGAATAGTTTTTGATGTCTCCGGGGCTCTCCCAGGTAAATGGCGGGTCAAATGATATGGCGTAAAAGCCCTTGTCTGCCAGATAATCCACATGACTTGTCATGTGCACATAATCTTTAGTATCTAGCCTGCCCGGCAAGACCAAAGCTAGCTTTCCGGCGTTTTCGTCACCCTTGGCATGAATGGCCAGCTTAAAACTGGGGGTCTCAACAAGTTTCATTGGGTTTATTTTACTCTGGTTTTGGGAATCTTAATTTTGATATATTCTAGTCGTTTTATTTGTGAAACCCCAGTGTGTCCTTGCCGCCTCTTATTTCTATGATATCTCCGCTCTTGTAGCTTGTATTGCCTCCGACAAGTTCTATGGCTAAGTCAGCAATAACGCCCGGTGGTTGGGCTTCGGCAACATATTCGGGATAGAATTTTTTAAATGCTTTGGTCGAGGTATCAGCAGGAGAGATGCCGTAAATTTTCGGTCCGTCAACATAGTCCTGAGACAGACCAACTAAAAAGTCTTCTAGCGCCCGTTTACTAGTGTAGTACGGGAGCCAGCCTGCTCCGCCTTCAGAAAAAGTACCACTAATACCTATAACAGCTCCGCTACTGGTCATTTTGGGTAGTAGTTTAGCGGCCAAAAGCATAAAAGATGTCACGCCGACATCCATAGTTTCAATGATTTGCATTGACTTAAACTGCTCGAGTTTTTTACCCGCCAGCACCGCATCTTTATCGTGCCAGACACCGGCGATATGAATTAGTGCGCTAACTTCTTTAAATTTAGAATTTAACTTATTGCCAGTATCTGCAACGGCCTTCAAGTCTGTTAAATCTAGATCTTCGTGGGACAAGCCAGTTACTTTCCAGCCCTGTTCTTCAAGCTTTTTAGCAACCGCCTGCCCTATATCTGATGAAACTCCCGTTATAACTGCATTTCTCATAATCCAATTTTACTATGGTTTGGGGAAATCCGGGTTGGTGGGGCGTTCAGTATCACTTCACTTAGCTGTAGCGGCTGAATTCAATGATCTCCTTGCCGCTCATTTTTATATTTTGGCTATCGACTCTCTTGTACGCCTCGTTCAGGTAAAAAACAAGTTTAGAGGTAGGTGTGAGTGGCTGTACCTCGATAATGCATACTCTCTTTTCATCGATTTCAAGAGATATATCTATCACAAGCTGACTTACATTGATACCGCAAGAGTTCAGGTGACCGGTTAGCTTTCTTTTTTGGGAGTCGATATCGCCCCCAAGCCCAACCAGCATGAACTCATTTATCCTATGCCCTGTCTCGTCGACTTGCTTACCGCTTTTTATCTCGTCTAAACCTATTATGATCTTGCCGCCTTTTGTATTCGAAAATGCTGAAATCGCCCGCCCGATTTTTTCATTATCCGCAAAAGATTTTTTAACTTCGATTTCGGTTGTCTCTCCATTCCTCAGCATGTCGGTTAGGATGTTTTGATCATGCTCTTCATTGAGAACCAGTTGCAGCGATGTTTCTTCTCCCATAATTCTATGTAGGATTGTCTTTAGTAAATTTAGGGAGGTATCTGTATCGATTATGCCAGCATCATAAAGTGTCAGTACGCTACTCAGATGAGGATGCCCTAGAGGGGACGATAAGTCTTTCTTTTTTGCCAAGTATTGTATTAGTTTCACCAGATCTCTATACGTATTTTTTATCTCTTGTACTTCCGGCTTAACCGAATCAGGAAAAGTGAATCGCTTTTGGTACGGTAGTTTTATCTCGTCCATTCTCTTAGATTTAAAGACACTTTCTACCAATACGTAGTAGTTCTCGTACATGGTGTATAAATTCAGAAGAGCGCTCTTGGCCGACCTAAGATAGTAATTTATGAGTTTGATATTTTTTATTTTTGTTCGAATGTCATTATCATCTATAAATTTTAGGCCAAATATAGATGCCTGTGCTCGATAATGGAATGGTGAGCTATATTTCAACCTCTTTCTTGACTCCCAGGATGAAAGTGTATCTTCTAGATTTGAATACAGTCGCTCAAACTCGTCCAGCGTAGTCGATGAATACACTCTGTACAACAATGAGGAACTTATCTCTTCGTAATAATTCTCCTGGTCTCCTATGAGCCTATAGAGTTCAGCACTCTTTTCCCTGTAATAGGCGCACTTATTAGCGACTTCCACATCCTCGAAGGCATTCGATCGGATCTCTTTTACTAGATTTTGATAGATAGATATGTAGTTTCTTGCTGCAATACCCCCATCTACTAATGAAAAATTACTTTTATTGAGTACGTATTTTAGATTTTCGGAACCATCCATAAAAAACCTTGGATTATCCTCAGTATAGGCAAGCGCTGCCCTCTGTACATCCGCGACAACATCCTGTGTTTTTAAAGAACGAACTTCGTGGGTCAAGTGCGAAGACAGTGATGACATAATGTCTGCAACGCCTAGGTTTATTAGATCAGACTTAAGGAATGTTGTGTAGGAAATTTTAAAGATATTATGTCTTATGTAGTCCTTACTGTTCTTGATCAGTTCCCCTTTCGAAACGTCGCCCACTCTCGCCCCCTCATGGCTAAGTAGTTCTTTTATTCTTTTTTCGGAAAAGCTTATGCTATTGATAAACTCCGAAATGGCCTTCTCGTACATGTGCTGATCCGAGAATTTTTGACCCCTCTTTAAATGAAGGCGGATCCCTGTTAGAAATCTTAGAGGGCTGTTTTCCTTGAGTTGCAAATTAAATTTCGAGTCTAATTCCCGTATTTCTGATTCAATTTCGGACTTGCCGGAATTGAGTTTTAATCTAGGCGATTTTTTCCACGATGTCGTTAATTTTGACACGTTCTTGTTGGGTTGTATCCCTACTCCTTAGGGTTACAGTATCGTCCTCTAGAGAGTCGAAATCAACCGTTATGCAGTAGGGGGTGCCGATTTCGTCCTGGCGGCGGTAACGCTTGCCAATGTTGCCGTTATCGTCAAATTCTACCGAGCCAAGCTCGTCTTTGAGCATTTTGTAAACCTCGCGGGCTTTTTTGACCAGTTCCGGCTTGTTTTTTAGCAATGGGAAAACGGCCACTTTAACAGGGGCAACTGAGGCATCCAGCTTAAGATAGGTGCGCTTTTCCCCGCCCTGCTCGTCTTCCGAATACGCGGCTGACAGAATCGCCAGAACCAGTCGGTCCAGGCCAAAGCTGGGCTCTATGACATGCGGCAAGAACGGCTTGCCGCCGTCTTTAGGCCGGTATTGCAAGTCTTTGCCGCTAGCTTCTTGATGCCTTTTAAGATCGTAATCGCCGCGGTAAGCCAGGCCGGCCAGCTCGGCTTTGCCGAACGGAAAGTCGTATTCAAAATCTATGGTGCGCTGGCTGTAGTGGGCGCGGTCGGCCTCTGGCACTTCCAGCTCGTGGACTTTATCTGCCGGCAGGCCGACTTTGGTGAAGAAAGTCTTCATGCCTTCACGCCAGTCCTCGAAGCGCTTTTCCCAATCTTTGGGGTCGGTGAAATATTCTATCTCCATCATGTCGAACTCGCGCATACGGAACAACCAGTCGCGCGGGCTGATTTCGTTACGGAAGCCTTTGCCGATTTGGGCCATGCCAAACGGCATGTCCGGGCTGAAAGTATCTATAACGTTTTTGAAATTGACGAACATGCCCTGCGCGGTTTCCGGCCGCAGATATACGGTATCGACCTCTTTGCCGACTCCAGCCGATGTTTTGAACATGGTATTGAACTTAGTTCCATCTTCCAGCGGATCAGTAAAAGTCTTGGTATGTCCGGAAGCCTGCCAGACTTTTTGGTTCATCAAAATGGCGGCGTCCATGGGGTACATGTCGTCCCAAGCGGCAACAAACGATTCCCACCAAATGTTCTGTAGGTTGTGCTTTAGCTTGACGCCTAAAGGCCCGTAATCGTAAACACCGGACAGGCCGCCGTAAATCTCGCTACTGGGGTAAATAAACCCGCGGCGCTTGGCCAGGCTGACTATGTCCTCAAGAGAAGTTTTATTCATCCTCTACAGATTATATCCGAATGTGGGTGGCAAGCATAGTTTGGACTGTTGGCGCGGTAGCGGCTACCAAAGCATTTATGCCCTCCACTTTTTGCAGGGTTTTTGGCTGGTTGTCGCTGAATAGCAGGCGCAGGAATTTGATTTGGTCGGCGTTGAAGGCATCGTGCTCTGCCCGGCTTTGTTGAAAACCCATGGTATCAAAATTAAATTCATAGGTTTTGCCGGTTTGGAGTTTTTTGCCGGCTTGGTCAGTGCGCAAGTTGGGCATGTGGCCGGCAATTTTGAGCAGCTGTGCGGCAAACCAAACCTGGATTAGCCCTAAGTCTATGGCATCATCGTCCAAAGCTATGAAACCGGAGTTTAACAGATTAAAATAGGCCGCCTCCGGCGCGTCTTCGGTGACTTTGTTGGTGAGTCTTATAAGCTCGTAGGCGGCGGCGGTGCGCTCCAGATTTTTGACGATGTTGGCATAATGTTTATCCAGACGGCTGGACATGAGGGTGTTGATTTCGCTTCGGCCTTCCAGAAAAGTCAGGTCGCTGATGCTAAAGATTTCAATACCGCCGGCGAGTTTGCTCTTTTGTTTGCGCACGCCTTTGGCGATGGCTCGGATTTTGCCGTGGTCGGCTGTTAGAAAAGTTAAGATACGGTCGGCCTCGCCAAAATTGGTGCGCGAGAGGACGATGCCCTTGGTGACGATGCGGTTCATAGGCCTCCTGCGGAGGCAATGGACGAATGGACTAATGGACGAATGAACAATGAATAGTCAATGAAGCAACGATTCAATGCATCGTTACACTGGCTATTGCCAGATTCATTGAACATTGAACATTTGTCGCATTTGTTCATTTTACGGGTGTGGGTTGGAGGGCTTGTTTGACGGCTGCGGCCAGCTGGGAC
>Ga0265314_10006316_pt1 | contig 10511 bp, 11 predicted proteins | sample 4126metaG_FD_203106 | JGI IMG/M metagenome (GOLD analysis project Ga0265314, IMG submission 203106) | Rhizosphere microbial communities from Carex aquatilis grown in University of Washington, Seatle, WA, United States - 4-1-26 metaG | ecosystem: Host-associated > Plants > Roots > Rhizosphere >... | reverse complement strand
TCGTATCGAGGCGGGGGCTTGCGTGCGACCGGACCTGCGCGGCGAGGTGCGCCGGATCTACAGTTACGCCGAGGCGGTCGACGCCAACGGTCGTGCCATCAAACGCGGGGACGCGGCCTACGCCTGGGGCGGCAACGTCACGCTCTGCACCCGCGACGGCAAGTTCGAGCTGTCCGACCATAAAGATTGCGCGGCGCGCGGGCTGAATTCGGCGGGTTTTGCCTTCATCGACATCGGGAACCAGCCGGCGACCACGGTGCGATTCAAGGAACCCTGAGCGGCAAGCCGCTTTCCTAGGCATCCGGCGGCGGAATCGCGCGGCCAACTGCCTTGTTTGCCCCAATTCCGCGGATTCACGGTGATTCCAATCTCTTCGCCGGCCGACATTAACTGTTGGCCCGACGCGGCCGTTTATGGGATATATTGCTGCCAGGGAGGATATTTCTGAATGACTGAACGACCTTGCCGCGTGCTGATGGTTTATCCACGGTTCGCATCGGACTCGTTCTGGGTCTACATCCCGGCCTGCGAGATCGTCGGCGCCCGTTATCCCACGGCGCCGCTTGGTATGATCACGGTCGCGGCGATGCTGCCCTCCGATTGGGAGGTGCGGCTGGTCAATCGCAACACCGAAGATCTGGCCGACGGCGATCTGCAATGGGCCGACATGGTGATGACCGGCGGCATGCTGTTCCAGCAGGCCGACTCGCTGCGCATTACTGCAATGGCGCAGGCGCTCGGCAAACCGGTGGTCGTCGGCGGGCCCGACGTCACCTCGCACCCTTATGTCTACAAGGCGGCCGACTTCCAGATTCTCGGCGAAGCCGAGACCGTCATCGACGCCTTCATCGCGGCCTGGCAGGCCGGCGATCGCAAGGGCGTTTTCGAAGCTGAGAAATTCACGGCCGACGTCACCAAGACGCCGATCCCGCGCTTCGACCTGCTCAAGTTCGACCAGTATCTCTATGTCGGCGTGCAGTTCTCGCGCGGCTGTCCGTTCACCTGCGAATTCTGCGACATCATCGAGCTCTATGGCCGCAATCCACGCGCCAAGACCAACGAGCAGATGCTGGCCGAACTCGACCGCCTCTATGAGCTCGGCTATCGCGGCCACGTCGATTTCGTCGATGACAACCTGATCGGCAACAAGAAGGCGGTGAAAGCCTTCCTGCCGCACCTGAAGACGTGGCTCGAGAAGCACGATTATCCGTTCGAGTTCTCGACCGAAGCCTCGCTCAACCTCTCGGACGACGAAGAGCTGCTGCGTCTGATGCAGGAGGCGAACTTCTTCGCGGTGTTCGTCGGCATCGAAAGCCCCGACGCCGAGACGCTCAAGCAGATGCGCAAGAAGCAGAACATGAAACGCGACATCGCCGAGAGCATCCATCGCATCTATGCGCACGGCATGTTCGTCACCGCCGGGTTCATCGTCGGCTTCGACACCGAGAAGGGCTCCATCGCCGAACCCATGATCGAGCTGATCGAGGACACCGCAATCCCCGTGGCCATGGTCGGGCTGCTCTATGCGCTGTCCAACACGCAGCTCGGCCGCCGCCTCGGCAAAGAGGGACGCCTGCATGCGGGCCACGACGTGCAGGTCACCGGCGACGGCGACCAATGCACCGCCGGCCTGAACTTCGACACATTGCGGCCGCGGCGCGAAGTTCTGCAAGACTACCGTCGTGTGCTCGAACAAGTTTACGATCCGGTCGCCTTCTGCGGCCGCCTCAAGCGCCTGTCGGCCATGCTCGACCGCTCCAAGGGACGGCGCGAGCCTCCGGCCGGCGACATCAAGCTCAGGGCCGGCTCGCTCGCGACCGTGCAGAAAATCATGAGCAAGATGCCGGAGTCGCGGGAAATCTTTTGGAAGACCTTCACCGAATGCGCCGCGACCAACCCCAGCGCGGTGCGCTTCCTGGTCCTGATGATGGCCATCTATCTTCACGTCGGTCCGTTCGCACGCAAGGTTGTTGCGACGATCGACCGTCAGATCGAAGGCCTGCACAACGATCCGCCGCCGGCACGCGCGATCGCTCGGGAAAGCGCCGCGGCCGCGATGTGACCCGCGGCCGGACGCGGGCACAGTTTTCATCGTGACGGAAGCACAGCGCACGGCCCGCGGTTTCGACCATGTCGAGACCTGGGTGTTCGATCTCGACAACACGCTCTACCCGCACCACCTCAACCTCTGGCAGCAGGTCGACGACCGCATCCGCGCCTTCGTCGCGGACTTCCTCAAGGTGTCGAAGGACGAAGCCTTCCGCGTGCAGAAGGATTACTACAAGCGCTACGGCACGACGATGCGCGGGCTGATGACCGAGCACGGCCTCAATCCAGACGTCTATCTTGAGTACGTGCACCAGATCGACCATTCGCCGCTCGAGCCGAACCCCGCGCTCGGTCACGCGCTGGAAAAACTTCCCGGCCGCAAGCTCATCCTTACCAACGGCACGCGCAAGCACGCCGAGGCGGTGATGCGGCGGCTGGAGATCGACCGCCATTTCGAGGACGTGTTCGACATCGCCGCCGCCGATCTCGATCCGAAGCCGCTGCCGCAGGTCTACAAAAGGTTCCTCGCGCGTCACCGCGTCGATGCCGCCAAGGCCGCGATGTTCGAGGATCTCGCGCGCAACCTCGAGGTCCCGCACGCGCTCGGCATGACGACCGTGCTGGTGGTGCCGGAGCACACACGCGAAATCTTCCGTGAGGGCTGGGAGCTCGAGGGTCGCGACGCACCGCATGTCGACCACGTGACCGACGATCTCACCGGGTTTCTCGATCGCATTTTATCCCTACCCAGTCCGGCTTGACATCACCCGAATGGGCCACGACAACCCGCTGCCGAAACCCCGGGGGTCGGAATGTCCAACGAGAAGCTTGCCCAGAACCTAGCCAAGACTATCGATGACGCCTTCGAGGGCCGCGACAAGATCGGCCCCAAGACCAAGGGGCCGTTACGCAAGGCGGTCGCCAGCGCGCTCACCATGCTCGACGAGGGCAAGGCGCGCGTCGCCGAGCGGCAGGGCGACGGCCGCTGGCAGGTCAATCAATGGCTGAAAAAGGCAGTGCTGCTGTCGTTCCGCCTGAACGACATGACCACCATCTCCGGCGCGCCCGGCAAGGCGATGTGGTGGGACAAGGTCGATTCCAAGCTCAAGGGCTGGACCGCCGCCAAGTTCAAGAAGGCCGGCTTCCGCGCCGTGCCCGGTTGCGTGGTGCGCCGCTCGGCCTATATCGCGCCCGGCGTGGTGCTGATGCCCTCCTTCGTCAATCTCGGCGCCTATGTGGACTCAGGGACGATGATCGACACCTGGTCGACGGTCGGCTCCTGCGCGCAGATCGGCAAGAACTGTCACATCTCCGGCGGCGTCGGCATCGGCGGCGTGCTCGAGCCGCTGCAGGCCGGGCCGGTGATCATCGAGGACAACTGCTTCGTCGGCGCGCGCTCGGAAGTGGCGGAAGGCGTCATCCTGCGCACCGGCTCGGTGCTGTCGATGGGCGTGTTCCTCGGCGCCTCGACCAAGATCGTCGATCGCGACAGCGGCAAAATCTACCAGGGCGAAGTGCCGCCCTACTCGGTCGTCGTGCCCGGCACCATGCCCGGCAAGACCGGCGGCCCCGGCCTCTACTGCGCGGTGATCGTCAAGCGCGTCGACGAGAAGACACGCTCCAAGACCAGCATCAACGAGCTGCTGAGGGATTGACCCTGGCCGCGAAGGGGCAGATTCTGCACCGATGAGCCGCAATATCGCAATTCAAGCTCGATGGGACGGCGAGGCCAGCGTCTGGATCGCCACCAGCAGCGATGTACCGGGCCTCGTCGTGGAAGCCGACACATGGCCGACCATGATCGAAGAAGTCCGGCTGATCCTGCCGGAACTCATGGAGCTCTCGGGACGAGGAGGCGAAAACCTCTCGCTCACCTTCAAGGCCGAAGAACACCTCGACCTCGCGGGAGTTTGATGGCCGACTTTTATCGCGAGCTTATTTCCATTCTGCGCGCGAATGGCTTTGAATTTCTTCGTCCCGGAAAAGGCAGCCACGAAATCTGGTTTAACCGCGCCACCGGCCGGCATGTAACAGTTCCTCGAACCACAAAGTCCCGCCACACCGCCAACGACGTTCTCAAACAAGCTGGCCTATCGAAGAAATTCTAATGTCCGCCGATCCCCTCGCCATTACCCGCGATCTCATCCGCTGCCCGTCGGTCACGCCGGCGGAAGGCGGCGCGCTCGCCTATCTGGACAAGACGCTTGCCGCCGCCGGCTTCACCGTGCACCGCATGACCTTCAGCGAGCCGGGCGCGGAGGACGTCCAGAATCTCTACGCCCGCATCGGCGACGCCGCGCCGCATCTGATGTTCGCCGGGCACACCGACGTGGTGCCGCCGGGCGACGCGAGCGCCTGGAAGTATCCGCCATTCTCCGGCACCGTGGACGGCGGCCAGCTCTACGGCCGCGGCGCGGTCGACATGAAGGGCGGCATCGCCAGCGCGGTCGCCGCCGCGCTCGATCACCTCAGCCGCAACGGCGGCAAGCCGCAAAAAGACGGCAAAGGCTCGATCTCGTTCCTCATCACCGGCGACGAGGAAGGCATCGCGGTCAACGGCACGCCCAAGCTGCTGGCCTGGACCGCTGCGCGCGGCGAAAAATTCGACCACTGCATTCTGGGCGAGCCGAGCAACCAGGAAGAGCTGGGCGACACCATCAAGATCGGCCGGCGCGGATCGCTCAACGGCCATCTCATTGTCACCGGCAGGCAGGGGCACGTCGCCTATCCGCAACGTGCCGACAATCCCATCCGCGGCCTGGTGACGCTCATCGCCGCGCTGCAGAGCGAGCCGCTCGACCAGGGCAACGCCAACTTCCAGCCCTCGCATCTCGAGTTCACCACGGTCGACGTCGGCAACAAGACCGTCAACCTCATTCCCGGCGAAGCGCGCGCGCGCTTCAACATCCGCTTTAACGATTGCCACACGCTCGACTCGCTGAAGGCTTTGCTCGAGCAGCGCGCGGCCAAGGCTGCCGATGGTAAGATCACGTTCGCATTCAAGTTCGAGCCGTCGAACGCTGCCGTGTTCGTGACCAAGCCGGGGCCGTTCACCGAGCTGGTGGCAAAGACCGTGAAGGACGTCACCGGGCGCATGCCCGACCTGTCCACCACCGGCGGCACCTCGGACGCGCGCTTCATCGCCGCGCATTGCCCGGTGGTCGAATTCGGCCTGGTCGGGCAGACCATGCATGCGACCGACGAGCGCGTGCCGATCGGCGACCTGCGCGCGCTCACCACGATCTATCGCAAGATTTTGGAGCGGTATTTCGCGAATTAACGGGTCGTCCCCGCGAAGGCGGGGACCCAGCACTTGCGACGGATTTGAAGAGCTGGATCGCCCGCTTTCGCGGGCGATGACAGTTCCTAAACCAGCGTCGCATCCAGCGTGATCTCAGCCTTGAGCAGCTTCGACACCGGGCAGCCGGCTTTCGCCTTGGCGGCGAGCTCCTGGAATTTTGCGTTGTCGGCGCCGGGAATTTTCGCCTTCAGCGTCAGGTGCACGGCGGTGATGGCGAAGCCGTCCGGCTGCTTGGTCAGCGTCACGTCGGCCTGCGTCTCCATCTTCTCCGCCGTCAAGCCGGCTTCGCCGAGGATGAGCGAGAGCGCCATGGTGAAGCAGCCGGCATGCGCCGCGCCGATCAGCTCTTCCGGATTGGTGCCCGGCTTGCCTTCGAAGCGGGTGGCGAAGCCATAGGGGTAATCTTTGAGCGCGCCGCTCTTGGTCGAGATCGCGCCCTTGCCGTCCTTGAGGCCGCCAGACCAAACCGCCGATCCATAAGTGCTCATTGCCTGCTCCTTGGGTTGCCCCCTGAAGCTGATATAGGGCGCGAGGCCGGCCTTGCCAGCCGTTTTATTTGAGCATGATCTTTTCCGAAAACCGGTGCCCACTTTTCGGGATCATGCTCTAATAATCCACCTGCATCAGGTAAAGCCCGTCCGGCGGCGCCACCTGGCCGCAAGCAGCGCGGTCGCGCGCTTGCAGCGCGCGGGCAAGGTCGTCGGCGCTCCACTTGCCGTCGCCGACCTGCACCAGCGAGCCGACCATGGAACGCACCTGGTTGTGCAGGAACGAACGTGCGGAAGCGAGGATGGTGACCGCATCGCCGTCACGCGCGACGTCGAGCCGGTCGAGCGTCTTCACCGGCGAGTTGGCCTGGCATTCGGTGGAGCGGAACGTCGTGAAGTCGTGCTTGCCGACCAGCCGCTGGGCGGCGGCGTGCATGGCGGCCGTATCGAGCGGGCGCGGCACCCGCCAGGCGCGCTCGCGCTCGAGCGTGAGATCGGCGCGCCGGTTGGCGATGCGGTAGAGATAGTGGCGCTTGCGCGCCGAGGTGCGCGCGTTGAAGTCGTCGGCCGCGTGCTCAGCCTTGAGCACGGCCACCGGATGCGGCCGCAGGTGCGCGTTCAGCCCGTCGCGCACGGTGTCGGTCTGCCAGTCGCGCGCGAGCTCGATGCTGGCGACCTGCCCGCGCGCGTGCACGCCGGCGTCGGTGCGGCCGGCGCCCTGCACGTGGACCGTCTCACCGGTGAGCCGCTCGACCGCTATGGTCAACACACCCTGAACGGTGGGCTGGTCGGCCTGTATTTGCCAGCCAGCGAAAGGGCTTCCGTCGTATTCAATGGTCAGCTTGAAGCGCGGCACGATTGATTCACCTCAAATCCGCCGGCTGGCGGATTTCGTATAAATAGCCCATAAATCGAAGGACTTGAATCGAAGGACTAGAATCGAAGGACTGGGCCATAAGGGCTTAATCGCGAGGATTTGGCCACACGATTTTGGCCATAAGGACTGGGCTATGAAGCGTGAGCTGAAAAAACTGATCGTCGATTTGCTCAACGAGCATCGGATCATGACGATGGCCACCAACCGCGAGGACGGCTGGCCGCAGGCGACCGTGGTCGGCTATGCCAATGACGGGCTGGTGATCTACTGCCAGATCGCGCACGACAGCCAGAAATACGCCAACATCAAGCGCGATCCGCGCGTGTCGCTGGCCATCTCCAAGGATTACCCGCAGCCGCTGCTGATCAAGGGTCTGTCGATCGCCGCCACCGTGACCGAGGTCCGCGACGCGGGCGAGATCGACCATGCGACCGAGATTCTGCTGCAACGCTATCCGGAGCGGAAAGTCATGCCGCGGCCGGATCCGCACGCCGTGCCGACGCTGCGGCTGACGCCGGAGATCGTATCGATCATCGACTATTCGAAAGGGTTCGGCCACAGCGACCTGTTGCGCGTGGCCGACAGCGATCTCGCCGAGTTCGTCGAGGCACGCCGCCATCACTGGGCGGGCTTCCACGCGCATTGAATTAATGGCGCGTGATCTTATCCGAAAACCGGTTCCCACTTTTTCGGGATCACGCGCTGAGTGCGCGCATCAGCCTTTGTGCAGCATCAAAGCGAGCCGGCCTTTGAGCGTCACGCGCGCGAGGCCGCGAAAGCCTTTGGCGACATAGCCGCGCCGGCGCAGCCGTTCGAGCTGATCGATGCTCACTTCGTTGACGCGGCCGCGCGCAGCGTCGCAGAGCGCGCTCAGGTCGCCGCGATACAGATCGCGCGTGAGCCAGCCGCGCAGCGACGTCAAGTCGGACAACGCCGCGCTGCCCCACAGTTTGCAGCCGACGGCAAGACCGAGCAAGCCGGCGGCGATGAGAATGAATCCGCTTTCCACGAGTGTCCCAGCGTGTCGAAAATTCCGCCCGGCATAGACGGGGCGGCAGCGTCGCTGTGAATTTTCTAGTCGATTCGAAGACGCTGAAAAAGCGCGCCAACCGAATAGGCCTTATGCACTAGAACGCATGGCAACGTATGTTGCCATTTTTTTTCATGCAATTTGTTCGCCCACCGGCACCGGCGTACCACGCAGAAACTCCTCGGCAAGCATCGGTTGCTTGCCGGCACGCTGCACCTGCACAAGGCGCACGGCGCCGCCATAGCCGCAGGCTATGGTCAGCCGCTCGTCCAGCACGCTGCCGGGTGGGCCGCTGCCCCCCGCGCGCGTCGAGCGCAGCGCCTTGATGCGCACGCCGCCGAGTTCGAACCACGCGCCGGGATAAGGCGACAGGCCGCGGATATGGTCGTGCACCGCGTGTGCCGGCTTCGTCCAGTCGATGCGTGTTTCATCTTTTGCAATCTTCTCCGCGTAGGTCACGCCCTCCTCCGGCTGCCGCGTGAGCGTCAGCGAGCCGCGCTGCAACGCAGCGAGCGCGCGCAGCATCAGATCGGCGCCGAGCGGGGCGAGCCGGTCGTGCAATTCGCCGGCGGTCATGTCCGGAGCGATAACCGCGCGTTCGGCCAATGCCATGGCGCCGGTGTCGAGGCCCTCGTCCATGCGCATGATGGTGACGCCGCTCTCGGCATCGCCGGCCATGATGGCGCGGTTGATGGGCGCCGCTCCACGCCAGCGCGGCAACAGCGAGGCGTGCACGTTGAAGCAGCCGAGCCGCGGCGCGTCGAGCACCGGTTTCGGCAGGATCAGCCCGTAGGCGACGACCACCGCCACGTCCGCATTGAGCGCGGCGAACTCCGCCTGCGCCGCCGCGTCGCGCAGCGTCTTCGGCGTGCGCACGTCAAGTCCGAGCCGCCGGGCCTCACGCTCGACCGGCGTCGGCTGCAGCTCCAGCCCGCGTCGCCCGCCCGGCTTGGCCGCACGCGTGTAGACGGCGGCGATCTCGTGGCCGGCGCCGGAAAGCGCGATCAGCGTCGGCACCGCGAAATCGGGCGTGCCCATAAAGATCAGGCGAAGGGGCATGAGGTTGAATCCGCGCTCCATCTCAATCCGTCATCCTGAGGTGCGAGCAAAGCGAGCCTCGAAGGATGATCGGCCAGTTCGCCTAAGCATCCGGGCCGTCGCCCTTCGAGGCGCGCCTTTGGCGCGCACCTCAGGGTGACGGCGAGCTAGCCAATATGATGCGACGGCTCTTTGTCGTCGGACAGGGGCTGGGCCGGCTCGCCCTTCTTCGCCGCCTTCTTGAACTTCTTCACCACCATGTCGCGCTTGAGCTTGGAGATGTAGTCGATGAACAAGACGCCGTTGGTGTGGTCGATCTCGTGCTGCAGGCAGGTGGCGAGCAGGCCGGTGGCCTCGATCTCCTGCGGTTTGCCGTCGAGGTCGATGAACTTCACCTTCACCGCGGCGGGGCGGGCGACCTCCTCGTAATATTCGGGGATCGACAGGCAGCCTTCCTCGTAGGTCGACCGCTCGTCCGCGGACCAGACGATCTCCGGATTGATGAAAACCTGCGGCTGCGCCGGCTCGTCCTTCTTGGCGAGGTCCATGGTGACCACGCGCTGCGCCACGCCGATCTGGATGGCGGCCAACCCGATGCCCGGCGCGGCGTACATGGTCTCGAACATGTCCGCGACCAGGCCGCGCAGCGGCTTGTCGATCTTTGCCACGGTCTCCGACTTCTGCCGCAGCCGCTTGTCGGGAATGATGAGGATGTCGCGTAAGGCCATGGCGGCGATTTAAGGGCTCGGAACCACGCGGTCAATGAAGCCTTGAGCCGCCGTCACGAGCGCCCCGCCGTTCTCTCTTCGTTCGCCCTGCGGCGCGAATCGCGCTAGAAGCGAGCCATGCTGGAAACCGCCATCCTGATCATCGTCTGCGTCCTGGCCGGCCTTGCCGCCGGCGCCGTCATCGTCGTGCTGGCGCGCCCGCGGAGCGCCCCGGCGGACCCGGCCGCCGAGCAGCGCCTGCGCGAGCTCAATGCGCGCCTCGATGCCATGGGCAGCTGGCTGCAGAACTCGCATACGCAGCTGCAGCAGACCGTCAACAGCCGGCTCGACGCGGTCTCGCAGAATCTCGGCGAGTCGATGAAAACCACGACCAAGCACACCACCGAGCATCTGCAGCAGTTGCATGCGCGCCTGGCGGTGATCGATAGCGCGCAGAAGAACATCACCGACCTGGCCACGACGGTCACGTCGTTGCAGAAGGTGTTCGACAACAAGCAGCGGCGCGGCGCCTTCGGCCAAGGCCGGATGGAGTCGATCGTTGCCGACGGATTGCCGAAAGGCGCCTATGAATTCCAGTTCACGCTGTCCAACAATTCGCGGCCGGATTGCTGCGTCCACATGCCGGACAACCGGCATCTGATCATCGACGCCAAATTCCCGTTGGAAGCGACCACCGCGCTGGAAAACGCCAAGACCGAGGAAGAGCGGCTGCAGGCCACGCGCCAGCTGCGGCAGAATCTGGGCAAGCATATCGATGATATCTCGGGCAAGTACCTGATCAAGGGCGAGACGCAAGACGTCGCCTTCATGTTCATCCCGTCGGAGTCCATGTTCGCCGAGCTCTACGACGGTTTCGACGACGTCCTGCAGAAGGGATACCGCTCGGGAGTCATCATCGTGTCGCCGTCGCTGCTGATGCTGGCGATTCAGGTGGTGCAGCAAATTCAGAAAGACGCCCGCATGCGCGAGGCGGCCGACAGGATTTTGACGGAAGTCGGAC
>Ga0265314_10006314_pt1 | contig 10511 bp, 7 predicted proteins | sample 4126metaG_FD_203106 | JGI IMG/M metagenome (GOLD analysis project Ga0265314, IMG submission 203106) | Rhizosphere microbial communities from Carex aquatilis grown in University of Washington, Seatle, WA, United States - 4-1-26 metaG | ecosystem: Host-associated > Plants > Roots > Rhizosphere >... | reverse complement strand
CGACCGCGCTTCCACAGGTAGACGCCCAGCGCCGCGCCACCGAGTGCCGCGCCCACGCTGGCAGTGGCAATACCGACAGTGGACATCGGGCTCCGCCGACGCGGCGTCACGGGTTCGGAACGTTGGTTAAGCTTCAGCATCGGTAACGTCTCCAACTTCGTCGTGGACGGCTGGGAACCGGCTCCTGGGGGCGGCGGTTCGGTCTCCTTGACCTTTGCCGTCGCCGCCGGCAAATCGCGCAGTTCCAGGGTCAAAACCTGGCGATCCCCCGGGGCAAGAGTCACGGTTCGATCGATTGACACCGTTCCTTCCATGGTGGCGGCGATCCTATGCGTCCCGGTCGCAAGTCTGATGCCCTGGTAGAGCGGCGTGCGGCCGACTTCGCGACCATCGACCGCGATCAGCACACCCGGACGATCGGCGTTGATCGTCAGCTCGGCGAAAAGAGACTCAAGAAGTGCGATTTGGGCTTGCACGTTCTGGCGCCGCGCCGGCGGAACCTGCTCCTGCCCGTCGCGCAGATACTTCGACAGGCTCTCGATGGCCTCAAGCGGACGGCCGAGCGCGAATTGGGCCTGCCCGATATTGTAGAGGACCGCAAAATGGGGGCTGCCCTCGTACGCCTCAGTGAACTCTCGCAACGCGGCGTCGTAGTCGGCCTGTCCGGCCAGCTCAAGTCCCCGGGCGTAGTGTAGCCTTGCGGCCTCTCGGGGATCTTCAACTGACTTTTCGGCCGCTCTTGCTGGACTTGTCCAGCCGAACACAACGAGCACCATCATAAGAATCCGCGACATGGACACCTGATGGGAATTAATCAGCATGTCGCATGCCACCTCAATTGCCGTATGGATTCTGCGGGTCGAAGGTGACCCGTGCCGAGCGCGATTCGGTGGAACCAGCGGGCGGAATGGATTCCGACGGCCCGGGAGCGAGGTCGCGGGACTCTCCCGGACGTCCGGCGGGACGTCCGAGCGGACGTCCGATACGATTTCGCGCGGACTTCGGATGGGCAACCATGCCGGAAGACTGCGCGATGGTCGCTCGCGACTGGGCGCTGGCGCGACGCTCACCGCTGTCACTATCTTCCCGCACCAGCGCGGCGGCTGGGTTTTCGGAAGGCAGCAACGCAGGATCTGCATTCTGCGCAAGCTGCAATGCCAACTCTGGAAACCACTCTCCGGCGCCGGGATCGACCATTCCCCACAAAGGGTCGAAGCGCCTTTGTGCATCGCCCGTCATGCCCCAAGGGTTGTATTTGGAATAGTCCCACGCACGCGCGCCCCCGGCGATGTCGCACGCGCCATCGGAGCTGCCCGGGGGCTTTACCCAAAGATAGGCGTCGACCAGGACCGTGCCGGTATCCGCGGTCGGGGCCAGGCCGACGCCCGCGCCCGTCGGGTTGCACCATTCGCCCGTTTTCAGGCCCTTGATGACGTCCGCCGGTTGATTATACGGCGCGGCCGCAAAGCGGGCGGCATCCAGCGTTCCCCGTCCATTGCGGCTGGTGTCGAGGACGAAATGGGTCAACACCGATGGCCCCGAAGGGGGATTGGGCGCGCGATCGACGTTATCCACGTACCATTTCTCCGTCAGAGCCCATGTGCCGTAGTCGTCGGGGCTCGCGGGCCGATGTTGGTTGGCGCAGTCGCTGTAGCGCCCCATCCGGCGTCCCCCCTCGGTCGGATTGTTGGCGTAGTAGATGCACTTCGAGATCCAATTGCCGAACTGGATCGATTGAGGCGTCGGCTGAACGTTGTCACTATTAACGAAGAACCCCTGTGCGCGGCGGACGCCTCCCTTGACCAGCCGGTAGGCAATCTCGCCGACGTCGAGCCAACCGGCATGGGTACCGTCCAGATAGAGGTCGGCGTTGGGAGCTTTGTTCGTGATGCTGACCACCGCGTAATTGAGCAAGGCGTAGCGTTCGGAGGGAGTAGCCTCTGGCGAGGCAATGGTTCGGCCTTGAACGTCCGTGATCGTCGGTTTGCACCAATCGGACGTGCCGTCGAGGCCGGTATTGTAGGGAATGATGCCCAGGCTGTCGGGTTCGAGAATGACGATGGCCCTACCGTTGCCGATGCCGCTTGCCAATCCATCGATCCAGGCCTTGTAGGCGGCGGTGTTGGTCGCGCCTCCGGCCGAGTATTGGGCGCAGTCGCGGAACGGAATGTTGTTCGCCACCAGAACCGGAACGCGATGTTCGGGCGCCGACCTGATCATGATGTTTTCGATCGCGCCGCGGACATCCTCCGGCGTACCACCGGTGAGCCAGACAGCTTGCGGCGTCGCCACCATGGCGGTCAGCGCGGCCGCGTCCTGAAAGGCCTTCTGCTTGATGAGCCCCGCAATCTGCTGCACCGCCCCCGGAACCGGCGCGGGCGCGAAGAATCGGGTTTCCTTGGACAAGGTCCGATGGGTGTCAGATTTTGGCGCTGTCACTTTCACGGACCCATCTTGCGTGCTTCTGGCACCGACCCCGATCGCGACGACGGCCAGCGCGACCAGTCCAGTACCGACCGCGATGATCGTCCGCGGGCGTCGGCGAGACCGCGCCGGCTGTCCTCGTGCGGGAATAGTTGGGCCCTCGAAGTCCGCTGACCGCCAAGCCGGCGCGGGCAAAGCCACTTCAACACCCGGAATCGAGTCGGTGTTCTTCCGCGGGGGCCGCGCCTCGCGCTTCGAGAACGGCGCCAGCGCAAGCCCGAGCGCTTCCGCCGAAGCAGGGCGCTGGTCCCGATCGGACGAGAGCGCACGCTCGACTGTGTCCACCAGCTGCGGCGGCAAATCGGGCTGGACGGAATGCAGAGAGATTGCTGGTTGCGTGGCGATATGGTGCAGAATCGCGTTGTTCGAATCGCCTGGATGAGGCTTCTTCCCAGAGAGCATCTCGAATAGGATCGCCGCCAGTCCGTAGACGTCGGTCCTGAGATCGATGCTCTTGTCGCCGCGTGCTTGCTCGGGTGACATGTACGCGGGGGTGCCCAGGATGGTTCCCGTGCGCGTCGCCGCGTTGTTGATCTCGATCTGTTCCAGCTTCGCGATGCCAAAGTCGAGCACCTTGACCAGGTCGGTCCCGTCCTCGCGCCGACACACGAACAGGTTCTCTGGCTTGAGATCGCGGTGGACGATGCCAGCGGTATGAGCCGCCTCCATTCCGCGGCATGCCTGCACGCAAAGATCGGCGGCCCGCTCGACCGGAAGGCACCCCTCTCGCGCCAGTAAGGATCCCAGGCTCTCGCCCACCAGGTGCTCCATGACGATGTAGGGCGTGCCGTCGGCAAGAATGCCGAAGTCGATGGACGCCGCGATGTGCTCGCTCTCGAGCGCTCCGGCGGCCTGGGCCTCGCGATGAAACCTGGTGAGCAGATCGCGCCGGTCGGCGAGATCGGTGCGCAGAAACTTGACGGCAAAGCGTCGCTTGACCACCGCGTGCTGCGCTTCATAAACGACGCCCATTCCGCCTTCCGCGATGACCCGCAGGATGCGGTACTTTTCCCCCACGAGATCGCCGACCCGGCTGGTCTGCGACTTGGCACTCACTGCCCGGCCTCCTTTGGCCCCGGCTCTCGGTTACGCAACGCCTCGAGATCGACGGCCTTGCCTTCCATCAAGCGGTACGCGCGCTGTCGCGTGATGCCGAGCATCGCTGCCGCGCGGGCGACGTTGCCAACCGAAGCGCGCAAAGCGGCGACCAGCGCGGGCAGTTCCACGGGCTCCATTGGACCCGCTTTGACGGCGGACACCGGCGGGCCAGGAAGGGGCCGCGCCATCGCGGCGTCCACCGCTCGGGGCGCCGACGGATCGCCGATTCGCTCGGGCAAATACGACGCCCGCCAGGTCGATTCGCCACCGTGAAGAACCATGAGTCGGCGGGCGAGCAGCAACAGCTCGCGAACATTGAAGGGCCAGTCGTGCAGACACAGTCGCTCGACGAAATCGATTTCGATGGCAGGTGCGCGGCCCGGTGCCAGCGCCCCTAAGAAATGGGAAAAGAGCGGCGGCACATCCTCGCGCCGGCTGCGCAAGGGCGGCAAATGCGCGGTGACACCATCGAGGCGAGCCAGCAGATCGGGTCGGAAGCGCCCTTGGCGCGCGGCCTCGGTGAGCGATTGTTGGCCCGCGACTACCACGCGCACGTCGATCGGGATCGGACGCGGCTCGCCCAGCGGCTGGACTTCGTGCTCTTCGAGCACACGCAACAGTTTCGCCTGTAACGCCAGCGGCAGATCCGTCACCTCGTCGAGCAGCAAAGTGCCGCCCTCGGCGCTACGGAAGAAACCCGGACTTGATTTGTCCGCGCCGGTGAAGGCGCCGCGCCGGTAGCCGAACAGTTCACCTTCGGCCAAGGCTTCGGGCAGCGCCGCACAATTGACGGCGACCAGCGGCCCCGAACGTCCGCTCCACGTGTGGACGGCGCGAGTGACCACTTCCTTGCCGGTTCCGGTTTCGCCTTCGAGGATGATGGGAAGATCGCTCGAAGCCGCGCACCGCAAAGGCGCCAGCGCCGACTGCAGGGTTGCGCCTCCGAAAAGGCCAGGCGCGATCTCTGTCCATGCTCCGGTCGCATCGGTCACCACGCCCAGCCAGCCGCCGAGGCGAACCACGTCGCCCTGCCGCAGGGTCGCCGCAGAAACCCGCTGCCCGTTGACTTGGACGCCATTGCGGCTGCCTAGATCCACAACCTCGACTCCCAAACCAGTGTCGTCCCTTCGCAATACTGCGTGGCGCCGCGAGACGTCGTTTCCGGTTAGGTGAATCGAACAGTCCTCCTCGCGTCCGATGACCCGTTCCGCCGCCTCCGCCCAGTGCAAACCGACCGGAGGATGAGAGGGCTGAGGAAACATCCAAGAGAGCGTGAGATCCGATGGGCTGACCACGCTCCGGGTCCCCGTACCGACCGTCGCCACCGTCGTAGAACCCACACCGGATGCCATGCCATCATCCAATTCAGTTCACCAGCAACACAAACTCCGAGGATAGACGCATGCGCCAATGCTGACACTTCACGCGCTAGCGCGCCAGGTAGTTCGCCGATACCGAAGGCAAGCCAACACCTAAGTCCGACCCCACCAGTCTTCTTTTTCCCCAGCGCCCATCGGCGGCGGATGAGGGCGGACGGCTGTTGGCGGATGGCGAATGTAAAAGCTTTGTAACAATCACGTCGAGTTGGGTCCTTCCTTGAAACCTCCACGCCTTTGCAGCGTATCTAGGACAACTAAGGGAGATTGCGATTACATGAAGACTACAATTGGACGGGGACTTGTGGCGGCGCTTCTGCTTTCGGCGGGGTGCTCTTCGAACGACAACAATGGGTCGACGGACAGCGGCGGCGTTGGAGCTGCAGGTACAGGCGGATCCATAGGCAGTGGCGGCAGCGCGGGCACCGGGGCGGGCGGATCCTCAATGGGTGGATCCTTGACGGCGGGCGCGGGTGGAAGCGGAGGAGCCGGAGTGGGTGGCAACGCCGGCAGCGATGGCGGGGCAGCCGGGGGAATTCCAGACAGTGGATCCGGCGGATACCCAGCGGGCGACGGAGGGCCCCTCGACGCAAGTACCGGCAATGGCGGAACCGGGGGCGAAACCGACGGACCAGGTGGGAGAGACGGCGGGGGCAGCGACGGGACGCCGACGACGACCCCGGTTCCGCCCGAGCTGGATGTTCCGGCCGGCGCTATCCTCAAAATTCAGGACCATGGCGTGGGCGTGCAGATCTATACGTGCGCGGCGAGCGGCGGCGCAGATGCGGGCGCGGACGCTGGCGCCACGACGTACGCGTGGGTGCTCAAGGCTCCGGACGCGCAGTTGTTCGATTGGCTCACCAACGTCCAGGTGGGCACGCACGGCGCAGGTCCGCATTGGACCTCCACGGTCGACGGAAGCGTGGTCAATGGCACGAAAGCAGTGCAAGTGGATTCACCGCTTGCCACGGCCATCCCGTGGCTGCTCCTGCGCGCGACTTCCACCAGCGGTACAGGAGTGTTCAGCGACGTCACCTACGTACAGCGCGTGAACACGACCGGAGGCAGGGCGCCGGCAACGGGCTGCGACTCGACCACAGTCGGCACGGACGTGCGTGTCGACTACACGGCAGACTACTATTTCTATACGGGTGGCGCGGGCGCGGACTGGCTGAAGCCGCCTGCGGATATTCCGCCGATCCTCGCCGTGCCGGCTGGGACAACCCTGAAAATCCACGACCATGCAGTCGGTGCACAGATCTATACCTGCACGGCGAGCGTCGCGGTTGACGGTGGGGTTGACGCAGGCTCGGCGATCTATGCCTGGGTACTCAAAGCGCCCGACGCCGTTCTCTACGATACGACCTTCGCGCAAGTCGGGACCCATGGCGCGGGGCCGCACTGGACATCCATCGATGGCAGCACCGTCAATGGTGTGAAACTGCAACAGAACTCCCCTTACCCGGACGCCATTCCGTGGCTTCTCCTGCAAGCATCGTCGACGAGCGGCACGGGAGTCTTCACGGACATCACCTATGTTCAGCGGCTCAACACCGCCGGTGGCAACGCCCCGGCAACCGGTTGCGACGCAACGACGGTCAACACCGATACGCGCGTCAATTACTCGGCCGACTATTACTTCTACACGAGCGGCGTGAGCGATAGCGGCGCGACTGGGCAGTAGCCCTGCGCAGATCTGCGCGAACCCTGAAACCGTGAAGCCTCACAGACGTAATGATTCCTAGAATAGTTCCACGCGAGCCAATCATGGTGACCGCAGCAAATACATCACTTAGGCAGCCAACCGGTGGCCTCGACGCCTGCTTCGCTGCAGGCGTCGAGGTTGTCGACCGCAGCCGTCGCGCTACATTTGAGGCGCGCATGACGGGAAAATGCGAGCTTGCAGCGGAGGCGACAGAGGCCGATGCCGCCATGGACCGCTACGCCCGCGAGGGAGATCCCAAGGACTTCGCCTGCGTGATCGATCTACTGCAACCACGCCTGCTGGGGTATGTCCGGCGCCAGTTGCACGGCGACGCGAGCGCGGAGGATCTCGTCCAAACCTGCTTCCTCAAGATCCACCAGCATCGGGGAAGATTCAATCCTGGTGCAGCCGTCTTGCCTTACGCGTTCGCCATTGCTCGGCGCCTGCTCATTGACAAAGTGCGAACGGATCGCCGCGAACGCGGTCGGGAACATGAGATCTTCCATCGGCCACCACCGCGCAGCTCCGGTCCCGAAGACTCCCTGGCTCATCGACGCGCGTTGGCTCGCATCGAGTCGGTTTTGGGCGAATTGCCGCATCATTATCGCGATGCCTTCGTGCTGACAGCGATCGATGGCCTTTCTCTTGAAGACGCGGCGGCCGTTGCCGACACGACTCCGACCGCTCTGAAGATGAGGACGCACTACGCGCGGGCCGCTCTGCGCGCGCGCCTGGGTGACGATTTAGAGGAGCTACTGCGATGAAGGATTCGGTGAAGGATTTGGTGATGGACTCGACGATGGACTTGAAAGAACGCATTCTCGCCACTGCCGCGGCGGCGCCGTCGCTTTCCCGCACGGCCACACGACTGCGACTTGTGCTGCTCGTGGCTGGAGGCGCGGCGGTGATGGCTACCGTCTACTGGCTGTTTGCGCTTCGGATTTTCGGTTGGCAAAGCATTCCGCGCTCGTGGGTCTTGCCCGGCGGAACATTGGTAGGCGCCGCGGCCGTGGCCGGAATTGCGGTGGCGACTGCGGTCGGTCGAGGCCGCCACATGCTGGGCCGCTCCCGTCGCTGGCTGATCGCAGTGACCGTGCTTGCGCCGGTCGCCTTGCTCGCCTGGAAGATTGGTTGGAGCGCGATCTTCGGCAACCTGGCCGAAAGTCCGCGACTTGGCTACCGATGCCTATTGATCGCGATGGCCATGGGCGGCGTCCCACTCGCCTTCCTGATAATGACGAGCAGGGGAGATGATCCCCGGCACCCTAGCCTTCTGGGCGCCGCCATGGGCGTTGCCGTCGGCTCGTGTGGCTGGGTGCTCATCGATTTGTGGTGCCCAGTCGCCGGCCCTATTCACCTTCTGCGCGGCCACGTGCTGCCGGTCGTGTTGCTCGGACTCCTTGGGGCCGCTGTTGGTAAGGCTGTGCTAGCAGTTCGCGACCAACCTCGCTAGCCACGATTGGGCAGCAAATACCAGCGGTCGGCCTCGGTATCGATGTCTTGAATGCCATCTTGGGGATCAGCGGGCAGCTGCTTCAGGCTGGCCTTGCCGTCGCCAGAGAATTGCAACTCGGGAAATTCCACGTTGCAGGGCGGATCCGTGTGCACCACCAGCAGCGGCAAATCGGTCGTCGACCCGAGCAGCTTGTGCTTGATACGGTAGGCGTGGCACTCGGGCGAAAGCTCGGAACGGTGAACCACACAGTGGGATGCTCCCCAGGCAAGGTGGACGGTCGGCAGACGATCCTGCGGCCGATGCACCAGCACGTAGACGTCGGATTGGATGGTCCTGGGATAGCGCTTGACCGACAGGGCGCCCCACTGCGCGGCCTTTCCTTCCGTCTTGATCAGATTGAAGGCCTGCACCCGTCCTGCATGCTTGGCCAGATCCACCATACCGATCTGCTGAAAGCCGTAGCTTTCCCCCAGCCCCGCCGCGCGGGCGGCATCGACAGCGGTCTTGGTGACCCAAACCATCCCTGGCACTGTCGCGGGCTCAAGCCGCGAACAGGTCACAATGGTTTTTCCGAAGGCATCCGCCGCGTCGTTGAACGGACTTCGTTCGATGAGCTCTACATCGCCATAGTGAACGGCAATGCGCGCCTGAAACGGCCACAAGCCGTATTCCTTTTGGCGCTCACGCCCAGAGCGTGTGTTGAAGTGGTTGTGGATCCGCCAGGCATGTTCGAGCGCGCGCTTGATATCGCCAGGGTAGACCAAGAGCACGCCATCGCCCGCGGGCTTGACCACGTAGCGACGGGCGGTCTCTTCGCCCAGACTTGCGCGCAGGTCGTCGCGAATGGCCTGGCCCAGATTTCCCATCAGGTGATCGAACTTGAGCAGCCATTCGTGCTGATCGGCAAGCGAAGCGTAGCGTTCGACGTCCGCGCACACCACGGCCGCCGGCTGCAATCTGGATTCGGTATCTCGTTCTTCCGGGTTCATACGTGCACCCGATAGTAGCCCCAATGTCCGACGCTGCAAGGCCAGGTTGCCCCAATCCTTCAGCTCGCTGTCACTGGCATCGTGCCCATCGGGTGGGTAAGCTTGGGCGCATGAACAAGATCGTACTTTCCCTTTTCCATTCTAGAATGCGCACTTGTCTTCCGGCTGCCCTCGTCCTGGCGGGCGTGTTCTGCGGAGGATGCGGCGGTCCTACCGTCTACCTGAATTCCGACCACTTCAAACCTCAATTCGACGCCGGCCCACTGGCGAGCTATCGCGGGAAGGCCGTCCTGCTGCGCGGTTTCGAGAACGTGGATGAGAACACAACCATTTTTGTGTACCCAAGGTCGGGTCCCCGGCGCTACGGCGGTCCGGTACTGACCTCGTATTTCTGGTATTGCTTCCGCACCGGCTTCGAACACATGGGCCTGCGCGTATTCGAGGAAGGACAAGCCCCCGCCAATGTTCCAGTGATGGATGTGAAATTGGTGCATTTGGGGGAAGACAGCTATACCTTGGCCGTGCACCTGCTTGGCGGTGCTGGCCAGATGCCATTAGACAAGCAGTACACCGCGAGCGCACCGCCAGTCACGAGTCAGCAGCCCACCGATCTAGAGGCACGCGCCTACCGGATAACGTCGGATCTCATTCTGCAGATCGCGATGGATCCGCAGTTTCAAGCCATCGTGGCATCCGCAGGAACTCCTTGATTAGCCTTCGCGCGTGCACACGTTCTTCGGCTCGGTGAAAAATCGCATCGAGTAGAGCCCGCCCTCGCGTCCCACGCCCGAGTCTTTCATACCGCCGAAGGGAACCCGGATGTCGCGGACCAGCCAGCAGTTGATCCAGACCGTGCCCGCCTTGAGCACGCTGGCCACGCGGCTCGCCCGTGCGGGGTTGCCGGTGAACACGCTTGCGGTCAGGCCGTAGCGCGTGCCATTGGCCAGCGCGATGGCCTCGTCGTCCGTAGCGAACGAAGCGATGGTGACCACGGGCCCGAAGATTTCTTCCTGGTTCAGGGCCGAGTTTGCCGGCAAACCTTCGATCACTGTCGGGGCAAAGTAGAAGCCCCGATCAAGGGGCGGGGCCAAGGCAACGCGCGCTCCACCGCAAAGCACCGTGCCACCTTCCTTGCACGCGAGCGCGACAGCGTCGACGATCTTGTCGAGCTGAGCCCGCGAGGCGATCGCTCCCTGCGCGCTTGCAGGTGCGAGCGGATCTCCGGGCCGCAGCTCGCGCGCCTTGGCTACGAGATCGTCGCGGAACCTAGTGTAGAGGCTTTTCTCGACGAGGATTCGCGATCCAGCCAGGCAAAACTGCCCCTGATTCAAGAACGCGGCCTTGAGTGCGGCATCGAGCGCACCTGCGTAGTCGGCGTCGGCAAAAACCACCGTAGCGTTCTT
>Ga0265314_10006310_pt1 | contig 10517 bp, 7 predicted proteins | sample 4126metaG_FD_203106 | JGI IMG/M metagenome (GOLD analysis project Ga0265314, IMG submission 203106) | Rhizosphere microbial communities from Carex aquatilis grown in University of Washington, Seatle, WA, United States - 4-1-26 metaG | ecosystem: Host-associated > Plants > Roots > Rhizosphere >... | reverse complement strand
CTGGACGGCCTCACGACGCCTGCCGGGGGCGCCAGGCGCATCGCCGGCGCGGACCGCTACAAGACCTCCGCGTTGATCTCGCAGGCCGGGTACCCCGGCCTCCCGCCCGCGTCGGTCGTGTACGTCGCCGCAGGCACCGGCTTCGCCGACGCGCTCTCCGGCGCGCCGCTGGCGGCCAAGGACGGGGTGCCGTTGCTGCTCGTCCAGCCGACCGCCTTGCCGCCCGCCATCGGCACGGAACTGACCCGCCTGGACGCGCGCTCGATGGTCGTCCTGGGTGGCGACGCCTCGGTCGGGGGCCGCGTCCTCCTGGCCATGAGCGACGACCTGGATCCCAACGCGCCGCTGCCCGGCGCCTGTTCGGTCTACCCGTCGGACAACGTGTGGAACGTCCCGGTCGACGGCCTGCCGGTCGCCGCCGACTCGGCCAACATGATCGCCCAGATCGGCCTCACCAGCCACCTCCACCCGGACTTCGACGCGGTCGGTGACGGCATCCCCTACAACATCGTCTCGCCGAGCACCCCGACCAGCACGGTCAGCTTCACCTACAGCAGCGAGTCGGACCACGTGGCCTACCCCATCCCGCCCTCCCCGGTCATCGAGGGCGGCAGCGACCGGCACCTGCTGATGGTCGATCCGGCGGCCTGCCGCCTGTGGGAGCTCTTCGCCGCCTCCAAGTCGGGCTCGACCTGGCACGCCGGCTCGGGGGCGACGTGGGACCTGACCTCCAACGCGCTGCGGCCGGCCGGCTGGACCAGCGCCGACGCCGCAGGCCTGCCCATCTTCGCCGGCCTCGTGCGCTACGACGAGCTCGCCTCGGGCGCCATCCTGCACGCCCTCCGCTTCACCGCCTCGTCGACCTGTGACGGCTACATCTACCCCGCCGAACACCAGGCCGGCAGCGGCACGTGCAGCGCCACGAGCGAACCGCCCATGGGCCTGCGGGTGCGCCTCAAGGCCTCGGTCGACATCTCCGGCTTCGGGCCCCAGGCGCAGGTCGTGCTGACCGCTCTCAAGACCTACGGCATGATCCTGGCCGACAACGGCTCGCCGTGGTACGTCAGTGGGGCGCCGGACAGCCGTTGGGACGACGACGACCTGCACCAGCTCCAGACGCTCCACGGCAGTGACTTCGAGGTCGTGGACACCTCCGGCCTGGTCAACGGCCCATAGGCCCTCAGGCGGTCGCCGCCAGCCAGCTCACCGTGATGACCTCGGCCGCCACGAAGACCGCAAAGCGCACGACCCAGGCGACGAAGCCGCCGTCCGCCACGGCCAGCTGGCGCGGGGCGTAGACCAGCATCAGGTAGTACACGCCGCAGAAGGCCAGCAGCACACCAAGGACGGGTGGCAGCGTCGCGACCGTCGCCGCCAGACCCTGGCCGACGAGCTGGTGGAGGTCGAACAGGCCGCCGATCTGGCCCATCAGGCCGTTGAACAGGCTGGCCGAGAGCAGGACGTACGGCGTCACCAGAGCACGCCGATACGGCACCCGGATGCCGGGCAGGGCACCTGGCAGCAGGCTGGCCACGACGATCGCCACGAGGGCGACGCCGAAGCCGGCCTCGGCGGTACCGAAGAGGTTCTGGCAGCCGATGGCCGTGGCCAGCAGCAGGCCGCCCGTCAGGGGGCCGATCGTGCCGCGCTCGGCCGCCGCCGCCGGCTGGCCCGTGGAGGGATCGAGGGGACGGGTGGCAAGACACACCACGGCACCCGCCACCGCCGCGAGCGCGCCGAGCCCCAGCAGCGGATCGTGCCCGTCGAGCAGGTCCAGGCCGCCCGAAGCCGCGCCGGTCACCTGACCACCGGCGCGCAGCACCAGGGGCTGCACCGCGACCCACACGATCAGCAGGACGTCCTCCAGGCGGAGCACATCACGGGCCAGTCGAGCGAGCCGCGCCGCGCGCCCGCCGGTGGGCAGCGTCGGCAGCGGCAGCGGCCCGGCCGGTTCGCCGCTCACGATCGCTCCCTCGTGCCGGACGGCTCCGGCAGGCCCAGCAGACGGCGCTCCAGGGCGCGCATGGCCGCCCCCTCCACGGCGTCGGCGTGGTCCCAGCCGCACAGGTGCAGGGTCCCGTGGGTCACGAGGAGGCGCAACTCGTCCGCCGTCGTCCACCGCTGGCGGCCGTCCTGGCCGCCGCGACCCTGGGCCGCCTGGGCCGCGGCGCGCGGCACCGAGACGACGATCTCGCCAAGCCACCGCCGTGACCCAGGCGGCAGGACGAACGCGGCCGTGTCCGCCGCTTTCGCCGGTCGGGCGGCGCCGGGGTGGGGCGGGTAGGCGTCGGCCGTCAGCAGCGGGAACGAGAGCACGTCGGTCGGGCCGTGGTGGCCCATCGCCGTCCGGTTCAGGCGCGCCACTTCACGGTCGTCGGCCAGGATCAGGCCGATGACGGCGGGGGCCGGCGCTCCCGCAGCCGAGGCCGCGGCCGCGACGGCCTGGGCCATGCGGGCGGCCGACAGGGGTGACGTCACCGTGGGCCGCACCGTGAGGTCGATCCGCCAGGGCGGTCGGTAGAGGCGGCGTGGCTGGGCGCCGCTCATCGTGCAGGCCGGTCAGGCGCCGCGGCCACCACCGGCGGCGCGACGGGACTCGAGCTCGACGATCTTGTTCTGCGGGTAGGCGATGCGCCGGTGGTACATGCCAAGGAGCTGCTGCACGAAGGCCTCGCGGACGCGTTCCAGGTCCCGCAGGGTCAGGTCGCACTCGTCGAACTGGCCGTCCTGGAGACGCTCCAGGATGATGCGGTCGACCATCGCCCGCACCGCCGGCTCGTCCTGGCTGTCGAGCGATCGTACCGACGCCTCGACGGAGTCGGCCAGCATGAGGATGGCCGCTTCGCGGGTCTGGGGTCGCGGGCCCGAATGGCGGAAACGCAGCTCGTCGATACCGGCGGCGGCCGTCGCGGCGTCGGCCGTGCCCGGCCGCGCGCCCGCCTCCTCCACTGCCTGCTGGCGCGCCTTGTCCAGGAAGTAGCTCATGAGGGCGGTCCCGTGGTGCTGCGGGATGAAGGCGATGAGCGCCTTGGGGAGGTGGTACTGGTAGGCCAGGTCGATGCCGTTGGCGACGTGGCTCTTGATGAGCGCGGCCGAGTCGGCGGGCTGGAGCTCGTCGTGGATGTTCTCGCGGCCGCCCTGGTTCTCGATGAACGCGTTGGGGTCCCCGAGCTTGCCGATATCGTGGTACAGGGCGGCCACGCGCACGACGAGGGGGTCGGCGTCGATGGCCTCGGCCGCCCGCTCGGCGAGGTTGCCCACCATCAGCGAGTGGTGGTAGGTCCCCGGGGCGTCCAGCAGCAGGCGGCGCAGGAGTGGCTGGGACGGATTGCCCAGCTCCAGCAGCTGGAAGGCCGTGGTGATGCCGAAGACGTTGCCCAGGGCGGCGAACGTCCCCGCCGCGGCCACGGCCGACCCGGCGGCCCCGGCGAGGGCCGCGCCCCACAACTGGAGCGTACCGGTCAGGTCGTGCTGGCCGAGCAGCCCGAAGATGGCCACGGCCAGCACATTGACGACCGCCATGACGATGGCCGCCTGGATGAAGTGCTGGACCCGCTCCCCGCGGCGGACGGCGATGATGCCGGCCAGGCCGCCGAGGAGGGTGAAGACCCCCAGCTCGACCGAGAAGACGACCACCGCGGCCATGGCCGCCACGAGCGCGGTCAGGATGGTGGCCGTGCCCGCGTCCAGCAGGATGGCGGTGAGGATGCCGATCGCGGCGAGCGGCAGGAAGAAGGGCAGGATCGAGCGGGTCGCGGTCAGCTCCAGGCCGGCCGTGGCGGCGATGAGCAGCAGCCCCAGCAGGACCAGGGTGTTGGTGCGATGCCACAGCTCCGGCCGGAACCGCCAGAGCCAGGCGAGCAGCGTGCCGATCACGAGCACGGCCAGGACGAACCAGCCGGCGATCCGGTACGTGTCCGCTGGCTGACCGTTGAAGCCGAGGGCGTTGATCTCCTCGATGTCGGCCGGGGTGAGGGGCGCCCCCTTGAGGGCGATGAGCTCGCCCTTGGCGACGTGCACGACGACCGGCGGCACGGCCGCCGCGGCAGCGTCCTGGGCGGCCGTGGTGGCGGCCTGGTCGTAGCTCGAATCGGCCACCAGGAGGGGCGTCAGGATCTCTGTGGCGAGGGCTCGCTGATCGGCCGGCAGGCTCGTCGGGAGGCGCTGGCCAAGGGCCGCGCGAGCGGTCGGCAGGAGCGTGTCGCGGACCTCGACCGACTGGGCCTCTTCCAGGGTCGTGATCATCTGGCCGCGGAGCGCCGTCCAGCTGCTGGGGTCGAGGCCGAGGAGCGTGGCGCGGCTGGCGCTGCTCAGGTCGGGCAGGGCGGCCGCCAGGGCCGCCTGACGGGCGTCCGCCGAGAGGTCGGCGCCGAACGCGGCGTCGATGGGCGCGACCTCGCGCTGCAGGGCCGCCACCTGCTGCGCGGCGAACGCCTGGCCGCGGGCCGCGGTGTAGTCGTACTGCGGCGCGACGGCGTCCCGGGCCGCCTGCTGCTGGGCCGCCGTCTGGATCTGGCTGGTGTACTCGATGGCGCGAGGGGCGTAGACGTCGACCGGTGAGGGCTGGTCGACGGTCGCCTGGAACGTGGTCGTGGGCAGCAGGTCGATGGACAGGACGGCCGTCACCATCGCTGCCAGGATCGCCCCGCTGACGACGAGGCGGACCGCATCGCGGCGGGTGAAGGCCGCCGCCCGGCTGACCCGGCGGGCGATCATGTCTCGTCCTTTCCGTGGGCGTGATCGGCCAGGTCACGACGCGCGAGAGCCTGGGCCACGAGCCCGCTGACCACACGGCCGTCGGCCCGCCCGCGCGTGCGCGGCGCCAGGAGCGCCATGACGCGGCCCAGGTCACGCGCGGACGAGGCGCCGGTCTCGCTGATGGCCGCCTGGACGAGCGCGGCCAGCTGCCCCTCGTCGAGGGGCTGGGGCATGAAGGTGCGGATGAGGTCCGCCTCCGCCTGCTCGCGCTCGGCCAGGTCGCGGCGGCCGGCCTTGGTGTAAGCCTCGACCGACTCGCGGCGTTGCTTGACCTCGCGGGTCAGGACGGCCAGCTGCTCATCGTCGGTGAGCGGCCGCAGGGCCGCCTTCTCGGCGTTGTACAGGGCGGCCGCGACCATGCGCAACGCGTCGCGACGCGTTGCGTCACGCTGACGCATGGCGTCGGTGATCGAGGCCTGGATCTGGTCGTGAAGGGTCACCGTGGGGGCTCCTGAGGGGAGCCGCGCTCGCCCGGCGGGGCGGCGTGGCCTCTAGCCCTGGCGAGCGGCCTTCTTGCGCTTGGCTTCCTTGCGCTTGCGCTTCACGCTCGGCTTCTCGTAGTGCTCGCGGCGGCGTGCCTCAGCGAGGATGCCGCTCTGCTGGATCTTCTTGTTGAAGCGACGCAGGGCGCTCTCGAAGGTTTCGTTCTCGCCGACTCGGACTTCGGCCAATGACGGTTCACCTCCCGCCGGCTGGGTTGGCCCAGTCACCTGACGGCCCGCTGCCGGGATTCGGGCTCGTGACGACGCGCGGGCCGTCCCAGCGGGGGACCCGGCGTCAGGGCCTGCGGAGTGTAGCCGCGGGTGGGGGGACGGTCAATCGGTGACGCGGCAGACCGGCTCGCGTGGCGCGGCCGGGCGCGGTCCTAGCGCTTGCCGTCGCGGTTCGCGGCCAGGTGGGCCTTCCACTCGTCGGGCTGGCGCGGATCGGTACCCACGCTGCCTTCCCAGCCGCAGATGCAGGTGACGTGGAGCTCGCGGTGGCGGTACTCGGCGATGACGTGCTTGGGCGGCTCGAGGGCGGGCTTGGTGAGGCGGGCGGGATTCAACGATGAACTCCTGTGGCCTGGCCGCGGACTCGCCTGCGGCTGCCGAAGGGTCGGCCGCACCACCGGTTGACGGTCCAAGGCGAGCCACGATGGTACCACGGCAGGCACCACGGGACTCAGGGGCAGGGCTGGCCGAGCCCCGCGGCCGTCGCGTCGGACACCACGCTGGGTCCACCAAGGACCACGAACGAGGCGGGCGTGAGCTCGCAGATCACCGTGCGGATGCTGGCCGGCACCGGCCCGGTAGCCGGCAGGAGCAGCAGGACCGTCCCGGCCCCGGCCACGACCGGCGTCCCCGACAGGCCGTCGGCGAAGCCCGTGCCGGAGGCCACGTAGACGACCGCCGGCGGGACGGTATCGGGCCCGAGGTCCGCGGCCGCGTTGGCCGAGGTCTCGTACCGGTCGGCGCCCGAGATGCGCGTCACCGAATAGCCCTCGTTGATCAGCGTCGTCTCGACCCCCTCACTCACCGCGCCCGGTCCCCCGACGATCCAGATGGCACCCGGGTTCAGATGCGCGAGCGCGACGGCCACGGGCCCAGGGATCGAGTCGGTCTGGACCAGCAGCAGCGGCCAGCCCAGGCGGCCAGCGATCGGCGCCCCGGACATCCCGTCGGGGAAGGTCAGGCCGCTGGCGATGATCACGCCACCCACTCCCGGGGCGTACTTGCCGCTCCGGCTCGGATCGGCGATGGCGGCTGACGTGTCGTAACGGTCCACGCCACCAAGGCGGGTCAACTTGCTCGCGTCCCCGCCGAGGTAGGTCGTCACCAGGTGGTCGGCGACCGTCGTGGGGATGGCCCCCACGCCGCCGACGAGGGTGATGTGACTGGGCGCGAGCGCGCTCAGGCGGGCGCTGATCGGGGCGGGCAGGGGCCAGGCCGGGGCCACCAGGAGGAGCGGCGCATGGTCGCGCGCGGCGAGTGGGGCGGCCGAGAGCGCATCGGCGAAGCCGGTCCCGGCGGCGAGGTAGACCGTGCCGTGCGTCGCGTAGCCGCCCAGGCCGGCCACCGCCGCCGACGTCGCGTAACGGTCGGCGCCGGACACGCGGGTCGTGTTGGACACGATGTGGTAGACCCCGCCGTTGATCTCCTCCAGATAGAGCTCGCCGGCCGCGTCCTCGCCGAAGCCGGTCAAGGTGAGGCCGGTCTGGAGGAGGACCTCAGGCGTGGCCGGGCTGGTGGCGGTCACCGGCACGTCCCAGATCGTGCCCGAGCACAGGTCGCCGAACAGATAACGCCCCACGAGATCGGGGAACTCGCTGCCGCGGTAGACGTAGCCGCCGATGATGGCGCAGCCCTTGCTGTGGTCATAGGTGAGCAGGGGCCCCTGGGACGGCACCGGGGCGGCGCAGCCGTGGAAGTTCTGGGCGTGGAAGCCTTCGTAGTACGGCCAGCCGAAGTCCAGGCCCTTGCCCGGACTGGCCCCGCCGACATGGTCGACCTCCTCGTAGGTGTCCTGGCCGACGTCGGCGATCCACATGTCGCCGGTCGCCGTATCGAAGCTCCAGCGCCACGGGTTGCGCAGGCCCCAGGCCCACACTTCCTTGGCCCCGCCCGAGCCGCTGGCGAACGGGTTGTCGGCAGGGATCCCATAGGCCTTGCCGGGCAGCGGCGACGAGCTGTGGACGTCGAGGCGCAGGAGCTTGCCGAGCAGCACGTTCGTGTTCTGGGCGTTGCCGCAGCCGGCGCCCGGATCGTCTCCGCCGCCGCCGTCACCGGTGCCGATGTACAGGTCGCCGTCGGGCCCGAAGTTGAGCATCCCGCCGTTGTGGTTCTGGTTGACCGGGTGGGGGATGTCGATGATCGGCGTGGCCGTCGTGCCGGCCGTATCTGCCGTCGCGGTAGCCGTCGTGAACGACGAGACCTGCAGGCTGCCGTCAGTCCGCGTGTACGACACGTAGAACGTGTGGTTGGTGGCGAAGGCCGGGTCGAACACCAGGCCGAGCAGGCCTTCCTCGTCGCCCGAATCGTTGAAGCCGGCGCCGCTCACCGATCCCATGGAAAGGAACGGCGTGCTTTGCTTCACGCCGCCATCGATGACCCGGATGGCGCCCGTTCGCTCCACGACGAACAGGCGGCTGCTCGTCCCGTCGTTGGTGGTGAGGAGCGGTTCGTCGTAGGAGCCCGATCCGGGCACCTGGACCAGCGACAGGACGGGTTTGCCGGGCGGCGCCACGACGGCCTCCACGGCCGCGGGGCGGCCCATCGCTGAGGCGCCAAGGGCAGACAGCACGAGGGCCGCGGCAGCGCCGGAGGCGAGGGCGCGGCGCAGGACGATGGTGGCGGCGAGGTGCGACATGCCATCTCCCCGGAAGCGCCCGGGCACCCGCCCGGGGTCGCGGCGGACCGTACCACGTGCGGCGACCCCGCGGCCCCGAAGATGGTCCCCGCGGCCCGCGGGACCCTCGGTGCGGAGCGGCAACAGGTTGAGAACCCTTAAGTACCGCATCCCTTCCGGCGGTGGTAGGGTGCCCCGGTCATCATCACCCGCCGGGCACGCTCCGGCCTCATCACGTCGGGGAGTCCGGGCATGTCCGCGCGCCGCTCGCCGTTCCGCCAGCGCCTCGGCGCGGCCGCCTCCGCCGTGGCCATCCTGGCCGCGCTCGCCGGGACCGTGGTCGGTCCGGCGGTCGCCCCCGTGGCCGCCGCCACGCCGCCCGCCGCCACCTCGCCTGAGCTGCTCTCCACGTCCGCCACACCTCCGCAGCCGCGGTCGGTCAAACCCGCCAGCGCCCCGACCCTCGCCAGCGGCTTCGTCGACTCGACCGTCTTCACCGGCCTGACCAACCCGACCAAGGTCCGCTTCGCCGCCGACGGGCGTGTCTTCGTGGCCGAGAAGAGCGGCCTGATCCTGGAGTTCCAGAGCGTCAGCGATCCCAACCCGCCGACGGTCTGGGCCGACCTGAGCAGTGAGGTCGACAACTACTGGGACCGTGGCCTGCTGGGCTTCGCCCTCTCGCCCAACTTCGTCAACGACCACACGTTCTACGTGCAGTACGGCTATGACCACAATCCCGTGGCGGACCTGCCCGGCAACCCGTACGGGGCGCCTTCGTCATGGCATGACGCCTGCCCCAGTCCGCCCAACCCGACCACCGACGGCTGCACCATCCTGGGCCGCATCTCGCGCGTCAGCGGCGTGCCGTCGGGGACACCGCTTGGCACGGCGAACGAGACCGTCCTGGTCCAGGGCTGGTGCCAGCAATACCCCAGCCACTCCAACGACGACCTGTGGATCGGGCCGGACGGCGACATCTACTCGACGGCCGGCGACGGGGCCAGCTTCTCCGACTTCGACTACGGCCAGCTCGGCGGCAGCAGCGGCTCGCCGACACCGGTCAACCCGTGTGGCGATCCGCCCCACGCCGCTGGCACGGCCGACAGCATCCCCACCGCGGAAGGTGGCTCGCTTCGCGCGCAGAGCGTCCGCCGTGCGGAGGGCCCGGGGGCGGCCGTCCTGAACGGCGCGCTGCTGCGCATCGACCCCTCGACCGGCGCTGGCGTGGTCGGCAACCCCTACTACACCGGCAACGGCCAGAACAACCAGAGTCGCATCCTGGCCTTCGGCCTGCGCAATCCCTTCCGCTTCACCTTCCAGCCGGGGACCGGCACGGTGTGGATCGGCGATGTCGGGGACGTGACGTGGGAGGAGATCGACCGCCTCGCGCTGCCCGCCACGACCGGCACTGACGACTTCGGCTGGCCGTGTGACGAAGGGGCCGGATCGCACCCCGGCTGGCCCGCTGGCCTCAACCTGTGCACGTCGCTGACCAACGCGGTCAACCCGTACTTCACGTACAACCACGAAGACTCGGTGGCCAGCGGGGACGGGTGCCTCACCGGCAGCTCGTCGATCAGCGGCATGACCTTCTACAGCGCCACCAGCTACCCCAGCAAGTACAAGGGCGCGCTGTTCTTCACGGACCACTCACGCGACTGCATCTGGGCCATGTTGCCCGGCGCCGGCGGGCAGCCCGACCCGACCAAGATCGTGCCCTTCGACGTAGGCAGCGTCGCGCCGCCGTCATGCCTGACCTGCGCGGTGGACCTGGAGACCGACCCGGTCAGCGGCGACATCTTCTACGCGAACTTCGACGCCGGGCAGATCCACCGCATCTCGTACGGCGTGCCGCAGGCCATCGCCCACGCCGACGTCACCAGCGGGGACGTGCCCCTGACCGTCCATTTCGACGGCACCGCTTCGACGACCTCCGCGCCGCCCCTCGCCTACGCCTGGACGATCCCCAACGGCTCGTGCAACAGCCTGACCAGCGCCACCCCCACGTGCACCTTCAGCTCGGTGGGGACGTCGCACGTGACGCTCAAGGTGACCGACGCCAACAGCGTCTCCAACACGAGCGCGCCGATCACCATCACCGCCGGCGACAGTCCGCCCACCGCGGTCATCGACACGATCGACGGCGCGGCCCCCCCGGCCCAACCGACGCTGGACGGCCAGGGCAACCCGCCCGCCGTGCGACCGAGCGGCGTGCCGGCCTTCTTCGCCGTGGGCGACACCATCTCCTTCACCGGGCACGGCACCGCCGCGGGCGGGGGCAACCTGCCGGTGAGTGACCTGACGTGGGACGTGCGCATCTACCACTGTCCGTCCAACTGCCACACGCACGACATCGAGACCCTGAGCGGCACGTCGAGCGGCAGCTTCGGCGCGCCCGACCATTCGTATCCGTCGCTGTTGTGGATCCAGCA
>Ga0265314_10006308_pt1 | contig 10517 bp, 12 predicted proteins | sample 4126metaG_FD_203106 | JGI IMG/M metagenome (GOLD analysis project Ga0265314, IMG submission 203106) | Rhizosphere microbial communities from Carex aquatilis grown in University of Washington, Seatle, WA, United States - 4-1-26 metaG | ecosystem: Host-associated > Plants > Roots > Rhizosphere >... | reverse complement strand
CTCCTGAAATAGTTATCACTCCAATAGGTGCGGGAGGAATGTGGAGCAGCGTAGCCGCTGCGATGCGCGGCCCTTCCCTTGTCGTGGCTTGGTACGGTGTGGAATGCGAAAACGGGATGATGATGCCTCCCGTTGACGCGAGGATTGATCTACAGGTCTGGAATCAAAGCGCCCGGCCGATTGCCGTGCGCCAGATCGTTTTGAAATTCAGGAAGCTGACATTGGGAAGCCTGATGCGAAATCCCAAATATGCATGGGAATGGGCAATGGAGCGTCAAAAACTACTCCGATGGAACGGAAGGGTTGTGATTCCCCCACATCACCAAGCCGAGTTCATTGCGCGGGCACCAGTTCTTCCGCCATTCGTAGACGGAGAGTCGTCTTTACAGCAGTTGCTGCGCGAGCTTCGCAGAATGTTCGGGCCAAATTATCTGTTGACCGAATACATAGAGCCGCCGCGACAATCTGGCTTCGCGCTGCACCAGCTTCGCGACAACGTTTCAATTATTGTTGAATATGAAAAGCCGCCGCGTACTGAAGTTAAGCGATCGAGGGCTAAGCTTCGCTTTTCATGGGCAAACGGCAAACAGGATGGTTGGGGCTTTTTCTAACGTGCCTGTTTGCCCTTCCATCAAATGGGGCAAGTCGCCAAAAGCGCTGCGCAAACAGAACTTCCTCCGGGCCGCTCACGTCGAGATAAATGCTCGTTGTTGAAAGCCGCGCGTGCCCCATCCAGCGCTGGACGAGATTGAGTGGTACGCCTGCTTGTAACGTATCAACACCAAACGCGTGACGAAGACCGCGCGGGCAGGCTTGCCGTCCGACGACCAAACCGCGCGCTATCACCAACTTTATAATCCGCCACGCGGTGACGCGATGCCACGGCCACAAGCGAGAATCCGCAATGCGCGGATCCCGCTGCCTGGCCGTGAGCCTGAATTGGCGGTTAAGCGCATCTATGAGCGCGGGCGGGATTGGCACCTCGCGCATACTATGCCGACGGCGCTTGAGCGTCTGGATGGCCACAACGCCGCACTCGATCTGGAATGAGGCTGCTGTAAGCGCCAGCACTTCACTCACCCGCGCGCCGGTCCATGCAAGCGTGAGCGCAAAAAGCGCCCGATCCGTTGGCAGCTTCGCCATTTCGGCGAGTACACGGGAGCGCTCGGCGCGATTCAGATACTTCCGTCCGCCTCCGGGCGCATACAGACTCGCGCTTTCCGACCAGTCGCGACGCATGCCGCGCCTCCCTGGCCCCTGCCCGCAACCGTATTGCCCATTCGGTTGCAGCCGTTTTTCGCTAAGTGAATCAATAATTTGCCGTCCGTCCTTCGCATACCCGAAAGCACACGACCGTATAGTTTCGCCTTGATACAGCGATTTGGAAGCTTAGGCAACACTATGGGCAATAGTGTTGCAGTGAAAGTAATGTAACTAGAGGCACTTAGCTGAGTTTCTGCTATAACTATACGCAGGAAACACTATGGCTTTGCATCCAACCTCGATCAGCAAACGCGCTTTCACGCTCGCCGCCGTCGCTATGATTGGCCTGGGCGCGGTCGGCTATTCGCCGCGCGCAAACGCTCAAGCCCAAACGGCCAGCACCACCACGTCGAGCGCTACCCTTTCTCGGGGCGTCAGCCCGGCAGACTGCGCGGCGTTCCTTAAATACGTCGTCAAGGAAGCCCAAGATGATCCCAAGGTGACAGGGGAATTTCTGGCAACTGTCCTACGCTTCAAGCGTGCGGGCTGCCAAGCCGTCGATAAGGACGGACCCATTCAGATCATCCTAGAAAATAGTAATGATGCCGTCGCTTTTAGAGTCGCGCGCGATCAAATGAGCAAGGTTGATATTTTAGGTATCAGCGGCGTGGCTGGATGCCTACGCGCGGAGGTTCGTGACGGTATGTGCCCGCCCCGAGGCCGCGTTTCGCTGCTCACTCCTTCGGGTACAAACTAATCAGACAGTTGGTTTCAACGCTTGCGGCTTGATCGCGGCAGTTTTCACGGGCTTGGACGGTTCCTCACCGTCGGGCTTCTTCGGACTAACCTCAGCCTTCGCATCTCGTTGAACCGGCGTTTCAGTGGGTGCTTGTGCCGTCGAAGTATGCGAACGGGCTTTGATCAGGGCAACCGCATCGTCCTCGTCGGCTTGGCTGGCGTTCGGGTTCGCTTTCAACTCAGCAACTACCTTGCTGTGGTTCGCTTCAATGCGGTGCGCCACTCCCGCTTTGCGTTGATCGGCCAATAGGTGCGCCTGCGAGTCATCGAGTGCTGTTGCGCGATCACCCCGCAACTCCTTCTGCGTCCAAGCGGCCTGTCGCAACATTGGCAAATTATTAAAATGCCGTTGTTCTTCCGGCGTCATGCCGCCTTTGATCTTATTCTTGTCCTCGTCATACTTCTTTTGATCTTCCGAGACGTCTTCGCCTCTTTCGCGGCGGCGCTCGATGTCTCTCTTGCGCTTCGCAAGTTCGCGGATTTCCTTCTCGTATTTGCTCAAGTGGACCATATCGCCGACGTTATCGTTCACTTCCGCGCGCGTCAGGCCCAGGCCTTTCAGGAAGTTCGCCGCGCCCGCGACCTGGGTTTGGCTAAAGCCTGCGATATTCTGATTTGCGGCGGTGAGCCAGCTATAACCTGAGCCGTCGCCGGTGCTATTTCCGCCGTTGATGTCCTTGAAGCGCCCGCCGCTCTTGGCGTCGTCTGATTGTTGCGCGCTTCTTGCGAAAAAGCCCGCGCTGGCAAAGCCGGATTGACCAAGCGCCGCTGCAAAAGCGGAGCTGCTGACATTCGCATTCTTCAAGGCGTCGGCTATCTGCTTGCGCGCCGCATCTTGATCTTGCCCATTGACCGGGCCTTTTCGTTCCGCAACGCGACGAATGAAATCGGCGTTGAGCAAAAGATTTTGGCCGGGCGCGATGCCCGTGGTTGGGCTGTTCACATCGCCGCTTAACAGGCTGGCAATCGCGCGCGCATCCGCTGGATCAACGGGCCCGCCCGAAATCGCCGCAAGCACGGGTGCCACCGCACTCATGATCTGCTCGATCGTGTACGGTTCGCGCGCACTTGGCGCGCTATGTGAAGAATGCTTAGCCATAAAATCGTACTTAAGAAAATCGTTTCAAAAATAAATGATGCCGCCGCCACATAGGCGGCTAACCCATACCACAGTACAAAAACACCCATTAAGAAGGCTTAATTTGGCTAGTGGGTTGAATCAGAAGGCTTTTAGGATCGCTACAATTTAATGGGAATTTAATCGTACCGGGGCATGCTGGTCTTTTCCCAAAGGAGCCACCATGCCGAAACATCCATTTCCGATTCCGGACCTCGTCAAGAATGTAATTGGAAGCGCCGGCGAGACGATAAAGGTGACTCCGCAATCCGATCCGGTAAAAGTGACGGGTGCAGGTGCGGGCAAAGTCGCGGGGCAACCCATCAAGTCCCCCGTCCCCATTCCAGACTACATTACGGATGCGCTCGCGAGCACGGGCGACACGATCAAGACTGAGATCACTCCGGCCAAAACAATAAAACCGCCCAAGCCGTTCTGATCGCGCCCCGCTTACGTCCTTACGTTTGAGCACCGATGTCCGCCGCGCTTCAGCCAATCCAAACGCGGCCTTATTGGCCACGCGGCAAAGCCAAGAATCCGGCGCGGGTTTGCCAGGAACTTAGCAAGAGCCTCGCGTCCCTCGGCTTTCCCAAGATCACAGCGGCAAAACTGGAATCCACGCTGTGGTTAAGGTCGGGGCTTTCTAGCTCGCGTCCAGAGACCTTCGCGCGCAAGCTGGCGGCGATGGCCGAACGCCTTCACGCGCCGAAGCCAAAGCTGCTTCGCGCCGCGCTTGCCAATCCAAGCCTGTTCACGGTCGGCGCGGCGAAAGTTGAACAATACCTGACGGCACATGCCGCCCTTCTTGGCCTGACTAAAGAGCACTACACACGCATCGCGCTCTGCGCGCCTCGGTTGATGACCTACACGCCCGCCGCGCTGGAAAGGCGCGTGGCGCGGATGGCCGATGCGCTATCGCTGACAGAAGCTCAACTGAGCGCTCTTGTCGCCAGACGGCCCAACCTGCTCCTTGCCAAGCCGGAAACGCTCAAGGCGCGGATGGGCGACACGCTCTCAGGGCAGAATCCGACCCTCCTGGCCCGGAAACCCGAAACGCTCCGCAGCAACATTAAACGAATGGCTGTTTTGCTTGATGTCGCGGAGGACCGGTTGGAGGCCGCTTGCCGCAAACGCCCGACGCTTATGTGCAGAGCGCCCGATACTGTCGCCCGCGATGCAAAGCTCATGGCGGAGAGCCTCGGACTCTCGCTTAATGACTTCCTCGATATTGCCCTGCGTCAACCGGCCATCCTGACGCTAAAGCCCACGACCATCGCGGCCAAGTTTGCGCTGCTCACCGAGCTTGCGGAACTGAACGGGGGCACGCCGTCTGCCATTGCCATTATCCGGCAGTTGCCCGCCGCTCTTTGCTACAGCAGCGAGCGTATCTCACTGTGCAGCAAGTTAGTGGCGGTCAGTCCCGGTCGCGCCGCCGTCGCGTGTCTTTTGACCTATCCACGCGCGCGCATGGAAGGTCTTATCGCCTTGAAGATCAAAAACGGCGCATAATCGAAGTTTGGCGGGTGAAGTTCGAGAAACTTGACAATATAGTGATTTCACTATATAACACTTTGGATGATCGACGACGCTTCTCCTAAGCCGCTGGTCTGGATCGGATCGAGCCTGCGGGATTTTCGCGCTTTTCCAGACGGTGTGAAGTCCGATGCGGGCTACGCCCTCTACGTGGCGCAGCAAGGTGGCAAGCACGAGGCCGCAAAGCCGCTCAAGGGATTTAAAGGAGCGGGCGTTGTCGAGGTGGTGACCAACCATCAGGGCGATACGTTCCGTACCGTTTACACGGTTCGTATCGCGGGCGCCGTTTACGTCCTTCATGCCTTTCAGAAGAAATCCAAGAAGGGCAAGGAGACGCCGAAAGGCGAGATGAAGGTCATCGAGCAACGCTTGCGCGAAGCCGAACACATAGCAAAAGGAGACCAACAGTGAAAAAAGGCATCGAACATACGGTCGGCAGCGAGAATGTCTTCGCCGATATCGGGCTGCCGCACGCGGGCGAGCATCTTATCAAGGCTCAGCTTGTCTACAAGATCACTGTCCTTTTGAAGACGCGCGGCATCAAGCAGGTCAGCGCGGCCAAGCTGTTCGGAGTTAAACAGCCGGACGTATCAAAAATGCTGCGCGGCGATTTCAAGCAATTTTCGGTGGAGCGGCTTCTCCGCTTTCTGGTCGCCCTCGGCCAGGACGTGGAGATTGTCGTGAAGCCACACAAAGGCTCGCGCCGAGCCCCGGAATTGAGGGTCGCTGGTGCAGCGGCAAGTTCCGCAATCGGGTGATGACCAGTATCGCTTACTGAGTTGCAAATATGCGGAACACGGCGAGAACTAAGAGCCTTCACCCACTCGTGCAAGCCAACGCCAAGCGGGACAAGAAGTTTGCGGAAGCGCTTTTGCGCGAAGGCATCGACGCCATGCTGAGCGGCGATGTTGAAACCGGAAAGACGATCCTGCGCGACTACATCAAGGCGACCGTTGGCTTTGAGAAGCTTGGCGCTGCGACCGGCGCGCCCGCGAAAAGCCTTATCCGCATGTTCGGGCCGAACGGTAATCCGCAGGCTAAGAACCTCTTTAGCGTCATCGGTTACCTGCAAAAGCAGGCCGGTTTGGAACTGCACGTTGCCTGAGGGATAATGCCCGGTCCGAATATCCGGTTATGCGATTGGCGGCTTCTCTTCTTGCGACTTGATCCACGTCATGAGCACGCTCTTTCGCGCGCAAATGCCTATGCCGAGCCTGAAATGCGGCAGGCGTCCCCCTTCGATTAGGTTGTAGACCCGCCGCCGCTGCTTGGCGTCTCCGTATAGAAACCCGGCAATCGCTTCGGCTCCGTGAAGAATGTCTCCCGCGATTGAAGCTTGCTTTTGGCGTTCCTGCGCAAGGTGCGCCGCGCTCTCTTTATGGCCTTCAGAGTTCTCGCCGCTTCCGGGTGGTTGCGGCTGTATGTGATCGTCTGAGGGTATGTCCGGCTGGTTCATTTTCTTGTTTTAGTTTTGCAGCAGAACGCCGAGCGCGGCGCGCCATCATCAATACCGGCGCCATGCGCGCGCTGTCATTCCGAAAATTGTTTTGAACAAATTGGGCGTATTCCCGCGCATGGCAGATACGCGATACCGATGGCGATCATCCACTATCACCAGGAGACGCCATGACTACGATCACTATTGGCAAGCGGCTGATACCCATTGAGCAGATTGCACTCGTCGAACCGTTCGATTCGACTGCCACCCACAAGATTCAAACCGAGAAGACCTTCCGTTCACGTGTGGTGCTTCTGGATCGCGAAAGTGTTTTGGCCGAGTTCGAGCCTCATAGCTTTGCAGAAGACCATGGGTTTCGATGGATCATGGCCGATCAGACGGCCACCAATCCAGCTATCCACTTTAGCGTGGAGACATTTACGCCTACCCCCGATTTTGCGCCCAAGAAGGCGTACCTTTCTCGCATCGTATGGCGCGACCCCGAAGGTAATACGCAGAGCAAGCTTATGATCGCAGAGCCGGAAACGCTTTTGGCAATCGCTGTCAGGGGAGACACCGAGACAGCCGAGCCATCTGGCCAACCGCCGTCGTCGCCTGCGGTGCGGGGGCGGCAGAAACCCCGCCGCAGGCAGCCTGTCGCCCAGCCCACGTAATGGCGCGGCCTTCGGCACGGCTCTATTCGCTTCGCTCACCGAGCTGCCAGATCCCGAAGCCGGGATCGGCGTCTCGGCCCTTCGGGTGACGATCCTCGCGCATAAAGCATGCTCAGGCCGTTGGAACTAGGCAGAATTTCAATGAGATATAGGATTTTAGGCCTATATTAATGCGTTTTAGCCAAGATGCTTTTCTACAATCGGGATGTTTTATGGATTTGAACAAGCTCATCAAAATCGGATCGACCTACGAAAGACTGGTCGCTATCGCACGTCGCCTCACTCTGCCCAGCGAGGCTTTACGCCAGGGCAAGATCGCGGGCGAGAAAATCGCCACGGCCATTGAAACCGAGGCTAATGCAGCCCGCAAAGCAGGCGCGATTACGGATGAAGCTTTGACCGCAGCGAAGAGCGACGCTCAAGTCTGGCGTGCCAGCCCGGTCACGCTCAATCGGTTGACCGGCAACATCCAAAGTGCGCCGGGCGCGCGCCAACTCAACTTTCCCATGACGCCGTATGGCGTGAGTGCGTCATTGCCAAGCCTCCAGCCGCTGCTCGGCGTTAAATTGTTTAAAGCAAACCTCGATCCCAAGACTCTCGAAAATACTTACAAGGAATTCGAGCTTACGCGCCGCGCTCTTCTCCCGCATGTTTCCGATCAGTTCGGCCAAGCTCGGGCTCTCAGGAACACCTACATCGACGACGCGGCCAGCAGGGGTGTTCAGCCGCTGAATCTCGAATGGTCTCTGCTCGTGTCCCGCGACAAAGCCAATAAAGCGGCACCCGCCGTCACGGCCACTGTCAACAGAGGCGTACAGGCTCTTTATGTCATGACGGAGCGGTTCCTGCCGTGATTTAGGCGCGTATAGGCACTTTATATCCCGACGGAGATGAGACGGTAACCTAACTACTATGAAGGGGCCTGCGGCCCCTCGGCCGTCAAGGCCAAGGCGAGCGCCGGCCTCCGCTTCGCTCCGGCACGGCGGCCTTGACGGCCACACCCCGCCAAGAAGGGCTGCCATCGGGTTTGCTGCGCAAACCCGCTTTGGAAGAAGCGGGATCATTAAAGGTTTGCAGTTAGCGCAGTCCCGCCGCCTTGCGGGCTGCCTTAAGCCATAGGGTAGGGTCATCTGATTCGTCAGCAGCCCGGTAATAGGCGTTTGTTGCGACCTCGTATGCGAGCCCGAGGGCAGCACCTGTTTGGAGCCGCTGAAGTTCAAAAAACAGCTGCAGAAAGTCTTCGCTTAGAGCAACTAGATTTAAGTTCAGCTCGGCGATGCGCTTCAAAAATTTCTTATCTTTTACCTTGATCGATACGCCTGGCTTCCTCTTAGGCGTCGTTCGTTTTGCGGGCGCCTTATAGACCTTCTTCTTCGTTGCCATTGATGTGTCCCCAAGCTCAGCCTATGCCGGTCCAGCCGGTTATTTTAACGTGCAACAAGACGTCCAACAAACCGTCCAACAATTCGCAAAACCGTGAATACAGAATCGCAATAAGCATTTGATTTTTCGAGAGAAGACTCCTAACCTTCTAATAGGTAAGGGCGCTTCGCCCGCTCCAAGACTTAGCGCCTTTCGGCGTTCACCAAAAATACTCAATACCCCGCCGCCAAACTCCCGCGCGTGCGCGTATCGGCGGCGCCGACGTAAGTTTGCGGCGTGAGCCCCGCCTTCGGCATGACCGCGATGGAATTGGCCGAGGTGTGCGGCTCGGTCGGCACGATTTTGTGGCCACGCGCGGTCAGCGCATCGAGCAGCGCGGGCGCGAAGTCCGGCTCGGCATAGACCTGGTCCGGCTGCCACTGGTGATGCAGCCGCGGCGCGGTCACCGCGTCGGCCACGCCCATGTGGAAGTCGAGCACGTTGACGATCACCTGCAGCACCGCCGAGATGATGCGGCTGCCGCCGGGCGAGCCGGTGACCAGCACCGCCTTGCCGTCCTTCAACACGATGGTCGGCGTCATCGATGACAGCGGGCGCTTGCCCGGCCCCGGCAGATTGGCGTTGAAGCCGACCAGGCCGTAGGCGTTGCTGGCGCCGGGCTTGGCGGTGAAGTCGTCGAGCTCGTTGTTGAGCAGCACGCCGGTGCCGTCGGCGACCAGACCGACGCCGTAGGAAAAATTGAGCGTGTAGGTGTTCGACACGGCGTTGCCGTCGCGGTCGATGACCGAGAAGTGCGTCGTGTTGCGGCCTTCGAAGTCGGCCGGCTTACCGGCGCGGATGTCGGCGGACGGCGTCGCACGCTCGCCGATGCTCGCGCGCAACGTTGCGGCGTATTGCTTCGAGATAAGGCCGGCGATGGGCATCGACACGGCATCGGGATCGCCCATGTACTCGGCGCGGTCGGCATAGGCGCGCTTCATCGCCTCGATCTCATCGTGCAGCGCCTGCTCACGCGGCAATTTGCCGAGATCGTAGCCTTCCAGGATGTTGAGCATCTCGATCAGATGCACGCCGCCGGACGACGGCGGCGGCATCGAGACGACGTCGTAGCCGCGATACGTGCTGCGCACGACCGCGCGCTCCACCGGCCGATAACCGGCGAGGTCGTCTTTGGTCATGATGCCGCCGGCCTTCTGCACGGCATCGGCGATGCGCGCGGCGACGTCGCCCTGGTAAAAGCCATCCGGCCCCTTACGCGCGATCGTCTTCAGCGTGTCGGCGAGATCGAACTGCAGCAGGCGGTCGCCTTCGTGCAGCGGCCGCTCGCCGTTGAGGAAAATCGAGGCGGACGAGCGCCAGCGCGCGAGGCGCTTGGCGGCGTTCGGCAGCGAATCGGCGAGGTCGTCCTCGACCGGAAAGCCCTTCTCGGCGAGATCGATCGCCGGCTGCATCAAATCGGCGAGCGACAGCCGGCCGGAGCCGTATTTGCGCTGCGCCAGCGCGAGACCTGCGACGGTGCCGGGCACGCCGATCGACAGCGCGCTGTCGCGCGACTTCGCCGGATCGGGATTGCCCTGCGCGTCGAGGAACATCGCCGGCGTCGCGGCGGCGGGCGCGGTCTCGCGGTAGTCAATCGCCAAGTCTTTGGGCGAGTCTTTGTTCTCTTTGGCGAGGTGGATCACCATGAAGCCGCCGCCGCCGATATTGCCCGCGCGCGGATAGGTAACCGCCAGCGCGAAACCGACCGCCACCGCGGCGTCGACTGCATTGCCGCCGCGATCGAGGATGGTCACACCGATGCGCGCGGCGCGGCTTTCCTGCGCCACCACCATGCCGTTGCTGGCGCGGATGCCTTGCGCCGGTGGAACGGTTAGCGCGCGCGAACTCGGCGCCACCTGCGCGTGGGCGAAGGCACCCAGCAGCAACGCGAGCGAACAAACGGCAATACGAGCGATGTGACTCATGACACCCCGTCATACCCGGAAAGAAGCCGGGCCTTGACGAGGGATGTTATCAGTACACCCGGCCGATCTCGTCGAAAAACGACTGCACCGCCTCAAACAGCTGGAGCCGGTTCTTTTCCATCATGATTGTGTGGGTGCCTTCGGCCAGTTCGACGTAACGCTTGTTTGGCGAGTTTACCAAGAGCGGGAACAGGGCCTGCCGCATATAGGCGGGGTTGTCGCGATCCCATTCTGCCCCGACGATGAGGGTGGGCACGGTGATCTTGGCCGGATCGTAATAGGCCTTGCCGGAAGACCAAAACTCGGCCGTATCGGCAATCGTGCCGTTGGGCGCCCGCAGCGTCGGCGGGTTCATCTTGGCGCTCTCCGGATCGGTCGCCCACGTGGCGTCGGCCCATTGATCGAAC
>Ga0265314_10006307_pt1 | contig 10518 bp, 7 predicted proteins | sample 4126metaG_FD_203106 | JGI IMG/M metagenome (GOLD analysis project Ga0265314, IMG submission 203106) | Rhizosphere microbial communities from Carex aquatilis grown in University of Washington, Seatle, WA, United States - 4-1-26 metaG | ecosystem: Host-associated > Plants > Roots > Rhizosphere >... | reverse complement strand
GGCGACGCCTGCCCATCATCGGTGTCGATGTGCACGCCCATCTGGAAGGTCGAGCCGTCGCGCTTGTAGTAGACCGCGCCCTTCTGCACATCGGTGTCGGGAATGGGATGGGTCTGCGTGGAGGTGAACTCTACGTCCGCCGATGTGGTGTGAAAGTTCGCCGACGCGGCATCCATCCTGCTCAGCACGCTCTGCAAATCCTGAGCAGAAACTGCACCCACCGCCAAGAATCCAAAGGTAAACAGCGCGGCAAAAACAAATAACTTCTTCAAACGCATAAGATTCCTTACGTTATTTGACGCCAAAAGTTTCGCCAAGGCTCTTAAATATTCCGCTCGATGATTTGCAGCAGTCGTGCAATGAAGCTGTGAAGGTAGTGAAGTAGTGAAGGAGTGAAAGGGTGAAAGATTGAGGGAATCTTCACTCCTTCACTGCCTTTCCTTCACTTTTTCACTGCCTTATCTTCACTTCTTCACCTTACTTATGCGCCCATACCTTCCAGGCGACGCGTCCATCGGCCGTGGTCACCGTCATCCAGCGCTCCACGAAAATATCGTCGCCCGTTACCGGCTCAATCGCATGCCGCAAGGCGCGTTTCACCTGGTTATCGGTTGCGCCTGCCGGTATGTTCACGTCAGCCGCGTCCACCGTAATCGTCACGCCGTGTCCGCTGCCGCTATTCACCATAATGGGATGCGAAGGGCCGGGCTCAGTCGTTCGCCCGTCGCCAAAATTCCAAAAATGCGGCGTCACAAAGATGAACAGCAGAATCAGCGTAACCATCACGTCATAGTGGAAAGAGCCGCGCGAGTAGGTCCAATAAAAATAGCTCTTCACAATCGCTTTGAACCCGCGTCGCGAATTCGGCGCCTGCCCCACCTGCCCCCCCGCTTGTGTTGCCGCGCTGTCAGCCTTCATTACTTCTCCTTTTCAATCCTTGTCTCGATCCGCTCAAGCCCGCCCATGTACGGCCGCAGCGCCTTGGGCACCATCACCGACCCATCGGCATGCTGGTAGTTCTCAACAATCGCCACCCAGGTGCGGCCCACGGCCAGCCCGCTGCCGTTCAGCGTGTGCACAAAATCAACTTTTTGTTTAGCCCGGCCCTGCGCTCCCGCCCCCGGCCGGTAGCGGATATTGGCGCGCCGCGCCTGAAACGCCTCAAAATTCGAGCACGACGATATCTCGCGGTAGAGCCCCTGTCCAGGCAGCCACACCTCAAGGTCAAACGTCTTGGCCGCTGAAAATCCCGTGTCCCCGGTGCAGAGCAGCATGCGCCGGTAAGGCAGCTCCAACGCTTCAAGAATCTCTTCAGCATTGCGCGTCAGCTTCTCGTGCTCCGCGTCAGACTCCTCGGGCCGCGCAAACTTAACCAGCTCAACTTTCTGGAACTGGTGCTGCCTGATGATTCCTCGCGTGTCCTTGCCAGCCGCGCCCGCCTCAGCCCTGAAGCACGGCGTATAAGCCGTCAGGCAAATCGGCAGCCGCGCCTCGTCCAGAATCTCGTCGCGATAGAGATTCGTCACCGGCACTTCAGCCGTAGGAATCAGCCAATGATCGTTGTCCTTGAATTCGCCGCGCGCTGCCGCTTCCGCATCCGCATCGGAGCAGCGGAACAAATCGTCGGCAAACTTCGGCAACTGTCCGGTCCCGAACAGCGACTTCGAATTCACCATGAACGGCGGCAGCACCTCGGTATATCCGTGTTTCTGCGTATGCGTGTCGAGCATGAATCCGATCAGCGCCCGCTCCAGCCGCGCCCCCGCGCCCATGTACACCGCAAACCGCGCCCCACTCAGTTTGGTCGCGCGTTCAAGGTCCAGAATCCCAAGCCCCTCGCCCACTTCCCAGTGCGGCTTTGGCTCAAAGTCATATTTCTTCGGCTCGCCCCAGGTCTTTACAACCACGTTGTCGGCCTCAGAAGTTCCCTTGGGAACTTCGTCGCGCGTCAGGTTAGGAACCCGCGCCAGCGACAGCCGCAACGCCTCGTCCAACTCCGCCGCAGTGCGGTCCAACTCGTCGAGCTGATCCTTCAGCTTGCGCGTCTCATCCATCACGGCAACGGCTTCATCGTTCTTGCCGGCCTTTTTCAGCGCGCCCACCTGCTGGCTCAGCTCATTGCGCCGCGCCTTGGCCTGTTCAGCCGCCGTAATCGCCTGTCTCCGCTTCTGATCGAGAGCCCGAAAATCCCCCAGCAAAGCAGCCGGATCGGCGCCGCGCGCACGTAGCTTTTCTTCAACCAACTCCAGGTTGGCACGCACAAATCCCAAGTCAAACATCGCTCTTTAAGTTTACCCGACTGGGCACGGCAAGAAAGGCGTCGGTGACATGGGAAGACGAGGTGATCGTCCCGGAGGGACGGCTCGAAAATAGCCCAGGGTGAAGTCCGCCTCAGCGGACGAAACCCTGGGATGGCGCAGGGGAGGATTGTTCGCGTCCCGTAGGGCGGCACGAACCTTTGGCTGTCCACCGTTCACCGCCCACCGACCACCCTTCTGTTACCCTCATTCCCATGCAGCCACCGGAGCGCGCGCCAACCGACGCCCTCACCACATCCGCACCAAAAGAGCGTGCATGGCTCTTCGCGTTCCTCATTGCGCCCGACGCCGTCATTGCCGTTGGTCTCATCGACGGCGCGCTCAGCTATCTGCTCCGCGACGAAGGAGTTAATCCGGCCCGCGCCGCCAGCATCGTTGCCCTGCTCACTCTGCCCCACACCATCTATTTCCTCTGGGGTCCGATTACCGATTTCTTCATTCGCCGCCGAACCTGGCTCCTGCTTGCGGCCGCGCTCTCGGCGCTTACCCTGTTGCTCGCGTTTCACGAGCCGCTGCTTTCATCCCCCCGCGCCATTGCGCTTCTCTTTGTCGCCGCCTGTATCGGGGTCATGGTTCCTGCCGCATGCGGTGGAATGATGGGCACTCTGCACAGCGAAGTCAGCCGTCGCCGCGCTGGCTCCTTTTACCAGAGCGGCTCACTCGCCTTCGGCGCTATCGCCACATTCGTCATCGTCTCGTACTCCGGGCGTCTCAGCCTTTTCACATTAGGCTGCATCATTGCCGCGCTGGTTGCGCTTCCCGCGCTTTCAGCGTTCGCCATGCCCGCCGAACCCGTACTCAAAGCGAGCGCCCGCGACACCTCCTACCGCATCTGGCACGAATTCAAATCCACGTTCTTGCGTTGGGAAGCCGTTCCTTACGTCCTGCTGGTCACCTTCCCCATGTGCAGCGGAGGCATGCTGGGCCTGCTGCCCGAACTCGCTCGCGACTACGGCGTAAGTGGCGCGGCAGTGGCGTGGATCAACGGTGTGGCCGGCGCACTGCTCACCACACTCGGCGCGCTCGCCGCCTCGCTCATCCCGGTGTGCGTGCGCGCCTCAGTTGCATTCTTGTTCGCCGGATTGGCCAACGCCGTTGCGCTCGCCATCCTCGCCATCGGGCCTCTGCGCCCCATGGTCTATTACATAAGCACAGTGCTTTTTCTATTTACTATCGGAGCCTGCTATGCGCTCTTCACCGGTGTCTCGCTTGAATTCCTCGGCAGCTCAGGCAAAAGCGGCAGCACGCGCTACGCCATCATCAACTCGCTCGGCAATCTCCCGGTTGCATATATGTCATGGGCCGATGGCCGCGGCTACGCGCACTGGGGACCACGCGGCATGCCCGCCGCCGACGCAGTAATAAGTACCGCCGGCGCCTCAATCCTGCTAGCCTATTTCGTATTCATTCGCCGCAAGCGCTCGCCGGCGAGCGAGAGGTAAGGACCGTTCACTTCGCCAACTGCATTTAGAAGCAGAAAGGCCACCCGTAGGCGGCCTTTCTGAACTCGTATTGAGCAATTCGCCCGGCTAACTGAAACCGTCCGGCGCACCAATTGCTCAATTAACATTATCGCCTATTCCCTGTTCCCTGTTCCCTGTTCCCTGTTCTTCTCAATCCGCAGCCTGACTCCCACCCCGGTCCGCTTTCCCCGCATCCGTCAGTTCCCGCCATCCGGGCAGCCGCTGGTCGCCGGTAATCAGCCGCGCCCCGCGCCGAAACGTGAAATACGTCCAAATCCAAGTCCAGATCACAAATATGCGGTTCCTGAACCCAATCAGGAAGAAGATATGCACGCCAATCCACGTGAGCCACGCGGGCAACCCGCTCAGGTGCGCCTTGAACGGCCATTCAACCTTCGCAACCGCTGCCATGCGCCCAATCGTCGCCATGTCGCCCTTGTCGAAGTAATGGAACGCCGGCCGCGGCATTCCAGCAAGATCGGCGGCCACAATTTTGGCCACGTGGTCGCCCATCTGCATCGCCGGCTGCGCCACCCCCGGTATCTGCCGCCCGTTCTCCTCAACATGTGCCAGGTCGCCCAGCACAAACACCTCGGGCAGTCCCGGCGGATTCAGCCGGTCGTCCACATTCACGCATCCGCGTTTATCCACCGGCGCGCCCAGCAGCCTGCCCAGATTCGAGGCCTGCACTCCCGCAGCCCACAGCGTTACCACCGACTCAAACCGCTCTCCATTGGCCTCAACCCATCCCGGTCCCACATTGCTGACCTGCGTCTTGGTGTGCACCTCAACGCCCAGCCTCTTCAGTTCCTCTTCCGCTTTTGCCGAAAGATCCGCAGGATAGGCGGCCAGCAATCTGGGCCCGCCATCCAGCAGCAGCACCCGGCTCTTGCGCGGATCGATATGTCTGAAATCGTGCTTCAAATAGAGCTGCGCAATGTCGCTGATCGCGCCTGCCAGTTCCACTCCCGTCGGTCCGCCGCCAATCACCACAAAATTCAAAGGGGGATGCCATCCATGCTCCACCTTCTGCCGCTCGGCCAGCTCAAAGGCCAACAGCACCCGCCGCCTGATCTCCAGCGCGTCTTCAACTGTCTTCAACCCCGGCGCAAGCTGCGCCCAATCCTCGTGCCCAAAGTAGCTGTGGCTCGCCCCCGTGGCCAGTGCCAGGTAGTCGTAGTCAACGCGTGCGCCCGAGCCCAGCGTCAGTTGACGTGCCCCTACGTCGATCCCCACCACCTCGTCCATTAGCACTTCAACATTCGGCTGGTTGCTCAAAATCGACCGGATCGGTTGCGCAATATCGGCCGGCGACAGCACTGCCAGCGCCACCTGGTAAAGCAGCGGCTGAAACAGGTGATGATTCCGCTTGTCGATCAGCGTAACGCTAACGTTGATGTCTTTAAGAGCCCGTGCCGCGTGGATGCCGGCAAACCCTCCGCCCACAATCACCACCCGCGGCTGGGCAATTCCCGCACCCGTGCGCTGTTCCGCAATTTCCGCCCGCATCTGCCCCGTAAGCTCGCCCACGTCGGTTGACCTCACTACTTATCAAGATGCGGAAGGTGGGCATTTGGTGGCGAGAAGAGGGGCGGAAGCGGAGTTAGCGGAGTTGGCGGAGTTAGATTCAGCGCCGACTAACATCCCCGGCCCCTAGTCCCTGTTTCCTGTTTCCTGTTCCCTGTTCCCTGTTCCCTGCTTTGTTACCATCCACCTATGCTTGCAGGCGCATCCTTGCAGTGGTGGATCGGCTTTCACGTGGCGGTAGCACTGCTGCTTGTAGCCGACTCATTCATGCCCGGCCATCGCCACAAGGCCCGCCACGCATCGGCATCGGCATGGCTCGGCGCAGCCGCTTTCGTCGTAGTCGCCGCCGCCTTCGCCCTCTGGATCGCCTTCTCCATGGGCCGCCAGCCCGCCCTCGAATTCATCGCCGGATACACCATTGAATCTTCGCTCTCCATCGACAACCTCTTCGTCTTCCTGCTGCTCTTCCAGGGCTTCCAGATCGGCCCCCAACGTCAGCACACCGCCCTCGCCTGGGGAGTGTGGGGGGCCATCATCCTCCGCGGCATCTTCATCGGCCTCGGCGTTACGCTCCTCCGCCGCTATGAGTGGATCACCTGGATATTCGGCGCATTCCTTCTCTATGCCGCCATCAAGCTGCTCCGCGGCAGCTCTGCCCATGCCGTCATTCCTGAGTGGATTCGCCGCCTCCAGCCCGCCCGCGGCTCCCTGCTCCCAGTCATCATCGCTGTCGAATTCACTGACCTCCTCTTCGCCACAGACTCCATCCCCGCCGTCCTCGCCGTAACCCACAACCCCTTCATCGCCTACACCTCAAACATCGCCGCCGTACTCGGTCTCCGCTCGCTCTACTTCGCCCTCGCCGCCATGCTTGACCGCTTCCGCTACCTGCACTACGGCCTCGGCGCGCTGCTCGGCTTCATCGCGCTAAAAATGCTGCTAGCCCACTGGATCGAAATCCCCATCGTCCCTTCGCTGATTGTGATTGGCGTAATTCTGGCCGTGTGCGCAATAACCAGCGCCTTCGCTGACCGTCTGGAAGCTAGAAGCTAGAAGCTGCTTCTATGTTTGTCTCTGCAGCGCAACCGCTCCCGGCTCCGTCTCACGCCGTCAACATAGCTTTCACTCTCGATAAAAGGAAGGTGGTACTATTGCACCGACCCTTCCTGGTGAACCCTTGATTGCACGCAAGAGATCACGTAAGTCTGTTCTCTTCTATCTCTCGGTCCTGCTTCTTCTCGTCTTTTCACTGCCAATGCGGGCTCAGTTTGGAGGCGGCACGGTTAATGCCGATTCCGTTCCCGTCTATGCAACAATGTCCGCGGATAGCGATGTCGTCAGCACCCTGTCGCGCGGCAAAAAGGTTAGTGTCACTTTCTCTGTGACCAACGGCGATGGCGCCTGGTGCGGCGTCTCCGATATCGAAAGCTCACAGAAACTTGGCTACGTTCACTGTAACCAGCTCGACCGCGAAAATATCCCCAGCACAGCAGCCGGCGGAACGGGCGCACTCTCGTCTTTCCCAACTGCCTCGGCACTTGCCAATCAGCCGCCATCGCGTGAGCAGATACGTTGGGCGGTGGCAGCTTCTGCCATCCTGTCCACCTTCAATCACGAGCGCCTCGATGCTCTCTCCTCCGAAGACAGCGTCATCGGAGTTAGAGGTCTACTGCAGAAATGGTGGAGCATTTCCAATCGAGAAGAGCTTCTCCAGACGCTCACCTGGATTAACCAGGGCGGCCATCGGCAGTTATTTTCCGCAATCGGCGCGCGTACCGCCGACTTGTCGCCAGACCAACTATCGAACGCAGTTAGCCAACTTAACTCAGAAGACGCAAATAGCTTGATGGTCGCGCACCGCTATTACAAAAAATTTGGCGCGCAAAGCATTACCGCATGGGACTACGGCCGCTACATCAATCTGTGCCGCTGGGGCGTGGCCGCCGGATACGTCACTGAAGATGAAGCTTGGCCTCACATGATGCACGCGGCCGCGATTTTGCAACAAACGGTCTCTTCATGGAGCGAGTTTGGAGAGAACTATCTGGTAGGCCGTGAATTCTGGTCGTTGAACCAAACCAGAATTGATGGGCAGCAGATGCGTGCGATCTACCGGAATCTCGTGAATGACCCCAGCAGTGCCTGGAATCGCATTCCCTGGAACCTCTCGCTTGAGCAATCAAGTTCGACGGCGCTAAACTCGCCAGGTGTTCCACCCGGCAGTCAAGCCGGCACTCAAGCGGGGAGCCCAAGCCCAGCCAATAGTCCCTGCGGCGCGCTCGAGCAAGCCGCGGCCAGCGGCCAGACCTCCGATGCGGAATCGATGTTGCAAACTCAGCCTAGCCTCGTCAATTGTCGCGACTCGCGCGGTTGGACCCCGCTCTACCATGCGGCGTTCAATGGGCAAACCGGGACACTTCAGATACTCGTCGCACACGGCGCGGCCATAGACCCCACCGATCAGGATGGAACCACGCCACTCTACAGCGCTGCCTTCAGGGGCAATGTCAATGTGGTGGGTTTCCTGCTTGAACACGGCGCCAATGTCGAGGCCAAAGACAATCAGGGTTTCACTCCCTTGAATACCGCATCCTGGGCCGGGCAAGCCGATGCGGTTGCTCTTCTGCTCGATCACAATGCCAACGTCAACACCCGGGCCAAAAACGGTGCGACTCCGTTGCAGGGAGCGGCTGCCGATGGATGGGTTGAAGTCGCGACACTTCTCCTCGACCACGGAGCCCGTGTCAATGCAGGCGACTCGCACGGTTTCACGCCGCTGCACTCCGCGGCCGATAAAGATCGGACTGAAGTCGCCGAAGTTCTTCTCGCTCACGGTGCGGAGATCAACGCGCGGACCGATACCGGTGATACGCCCCTGCATTGGGCAGCTCATGACAACAGGATGAACGCCGCGAGATACCTGCTCGCACATGGAGCCGCAATCGACCCCACTGACAAGGATGGCAACACCCCCCTGCACTGGGCTGCCGCCGGCGGCCATGTTGAGATGACTGAATTGCTGATCGCCCACGGCGCCGATCTGAGAGCGAAGACGCGTTCCGGCTGCACCCCTTTGCGCGGCGCATACGATTACCACCAGTCCGCCACAGCTCAGGTGTTGCTTCAGCATGGAGCTACCCAATAGCCAGGTCTTTTCCTCATTCCATCGAGATCTGTACAAGCCCCGCTTCTGGCTCCGGCCGGCTCCCCCGCTCTTTCCACGCCGGCCTCGTCAGCCGCTTCAGCTTTGCCACCGCGCTCCCGATCCGCATTGACCCGTGCAGCAGATGCTTCGCCTTCAGCGGCCCCGCAACCCGAATCTCACTCACCCAATGGCTGGCCGCGCTGGCTGAGCAGCCGCACTGGCTGCAGTCCGGATCGCCGCCAAACACGCACGGTTCAACATGTGTCTTCAAATCGGCCGAATAATTCTTTGACAGCCGAGAAAACGTGCACCGCTCCGGCGACGCTGGCGGATCGAGCAGTGCCTGCGCATATCCTTCCGGGGTAAGCAGCTTGCGGTAGCGCTCGCGCAGCCGCGGCAGCTCGCCTGCCACATACGCGCGCTGTTCCGCGCTCAACATCTCCGCGCTCTTTTCGCCGCGCTGTGGTGAGTAAATGCTCACCCAGATGTGTTGCACCTCGGGCCGTTCGCTCCACCAGCGCACATACTCCTCAAGGTACCCAGCCCGCCCCAGCATCTGCGCGGTAATCGTCCAGTGAACATTGAAGCGCCGCCCAGCCTGGTTCTCGAGAATCCGCTCATACGTCGCCGGACTGCGCCGCACATCGTGGTGCTCCGGCAACCCGTCTATTGAGATGGCCAGGGTGAACCGCGGCAGCGCCATCCACTCCATGGGAATGGGAATGATGCCGCTAGTCACCACCATTGAATAAATTCCGCGCCGCGCAAGCTCAGGCAAAATGCGGCTCAGCTCGCGATGCCGCACCATCGGCTCGCCGCCCACCAGCGTCACATGCAGCGGCTTGTGCCGTTCCACCAGTTCAAGCACGCCGCGCACCAGCTCGTCGCCACGCTTGTCGCTCAGTTGTCGAAGCGTGGTTTCGCCGCCCAGGTGGTTGTCGCCGTAAGCGTAGCAACCAGGGCAGTGCAGCGGACACTCGCGTGTTAACTCAATTGATAACAAGGGCGTATGGCCGCGCAGCACCTTGCCCCACGAATAAAAAATATGACTAATCCGCAAAGCGTTCACCCCATGGGGGATTGGAGTCGGGTTTTGCTTTATGGCGTACAGCACTAACTGCTAACTCCTTAGACGCGCACAGGCAGCGAACGTTCCAGAAATTCAAAGCCCGCAAAGCAGGCGAAAGACGGTAGCCCCATGCGCAAATATGGGGTTTGGTTGCCAAACTGTGCGCAGCCCCCGAAGCGGGCGAAAGAGCCCCTGTTCCCTATTCCCTGTTCCCTGTTCCCTATTCCCTATTCCCTATTCCCTACTCCCTATTCCCTGTTTTCCGTTCCCAGTCTTTTTCATTTGACCAAAGCGTTTTCAAACCGCATAATTTCGCCATATATCCAGGGGGGCGTGGCAAAAAACTAATGCACAGCCCCAACTTGCTTGGGATCAGCGAACCCACCCTCCCGGCCATCCCCCAGGTGACGAAAATGATTAAAAATAAACGTCTTAGTCCAATAGTCTTCATTGCTTTCTGCGCAGGCGTTCCCGCCCTGACCCAAACCCAACCCAAGCCCGCGGCCCAGACCCAAACCCAACCCCGTGTCCATACCCCGGCCGCCAAAGCCCCGGCCCCGCGACAGCCCTACACCGTCGAATTCAAAACCACCCACGTCTACACCCAGCCCAACGGAGCCGTAATCACCACCGAATCCAAAGAGGTCGACGCCCGCGACAACAATGGACATCGCATGATCTCGACCACCAATCCGCCACAAGCCACCCGCCCGGCCATCACCAGCGTCCACGTCAACGATCCCGCCACCGGCGACGACATCCACTGGGACTCGACCACCAAAGTGGCTCACGACATAAAGCGGCCCGTAGGCGCAGCGCGTCAAGGCTGCTGGGCCACGCCCGACGGCCGTTTCCGCGCCAATTACGGCCACGGCAACGCCGCCACCGGACCTGACGGCCGCGACATCGCCATGGCCGCCGTCAAGCAAGCGCCAGGCGAAGATGCTCCCGTCAATCCCGTGAATTCCAACAGGGTTCAGGAAGATCTAGGCGCAA
>Ga0265314_10006306_pt1 | contig 10518 bp, 6 predicted proteins | sample 4126metaG_FD_203106 | JGI IMG/M metagenome (GOLD analysis project Ga0265314, IMG submission 203106) | Rhizosphere microbial communities from Carex aquatilis grown in University of Washington, Seatle, WA, United States - 4-1-26 metaG | ecosystem: Host-associated > Plants > Roots > Rhizosphere >... | reverse complement strand
CGCGTGAGGGTGTGCGTGTTCGTGGGCGGTAGGCGGAGGACGGATTGCGTGCCGCGAGCCGCACACGCGAGCCGCTTTGCGCTGGTCGCTCACGCTCACGGGCGCGCGGAGGGCCGATCTGCGCTCATCGCGGGGGGTCTAAAGAACCCTGCCAGGGTCCTTTTTCAAGGTCCGCAGAGAACACAGAGAAAGATGGGGAATGGGACCGGGGAGGAGGTGCTTTTTCTTTCTCTGCGTTCTTTGTGAACCCTGAAGGGATCCTTCTTTCTAGACCAGGCGTTCCAGGAGATAGGTGGCGGCGGCTTGGGCATCCCCGCGTGGGCCTTCGAGAGCGTTGCACCGACGGGTGACAGTTTCGAGCGCGCGCAGAACCCGCTCGGGTTGGCGCTGCGCTGCCACTGCGTGTTTGAACATACCAAGCAAGGACTTGCCCCGCGACAGCAGCCGCGGCTTGAACACCGCGCCCGGCTGGTGGGGCGCGAACAAGACCAAGCCCACGGGCACAGGCTTGGGCGAACGCGCGTTTGCGAATTCGTCTAGCCAGTACGAAAGCGATGTGCCTGGCGCCGACCAATCGGGCAGCCTAGACGGGAAAGGCTGGACCATGTTGCCCTCTAGCACCGCGTATTCGTCGGAGAAGTAGGTCGCGCCGCATCCGACCAGGGCTCGCACCAGGGTGCTCTTGCCCGAGCGGGGACCGCCTGGGATCAGGATGGCACGATCCCGCCAGCCGACCACGCCCGCGTGCAAAAAAACCTTACGCGGCGAACGCTCCGCCACCAGCCAATTGAGGTCACTCTCAAACGCCTCGGCAATGTCGGTCGGCTCGGAAGAGCGCACCAGCGGTCGACCATCGGCCGTGAGCAAGAAGCTGACCTCTCCATCGGAGACCTTGGAAGGCAAGGTGCGGAAGGCGTAGGTCCGCGACGCCGCCTTGCTGCTGGTCGGGGAGGCGCCGGGCGGCAAGCGGTCGAGGAGCAGATGGTAAGCCGAGACGTCGTCGGCCTGCACTTCCCAGGAAACCCCGAACGCAGCATACCGGCCACGCGCTACCCAACGTTCTTGGGCTGCTTGCGCCACTTGCGCCGGCGCGTGTGCGGCACGCGATTCAGCCCGCCGAAGTTCCACCTGGCCAGTCACAAGTCTTGAATCTTCCATGTCCCCCCTCAGTAAGATGCGCTCTTGTTCCTAAGACCAAGAGTAGGTGGATTTCGTTCCGCTTTCAGTCGCGAGCTCGCCGATAGTTCTGTCGGCTGCCTACCCAACAGCCCGTAGTCCCCAGTCCTACAAGTCTGGGCGGCCCGCAAGACAAGGCCATCGCAATTCACGACTTTCTTACTCTCTTTTAACCACCAAGAGCGCATGGGCCGGAAAGTAATGGGCTATTCCGGATCAGTGTTGCCTATGTTTAGATCCTTTCACTGTTTGCTGCGCGCGCTATGCTTGCGGCCATGGCCGACCAGGAACTCCCGTGTTTGCTCGTCATTTTCGGCGCCTCTGGCGATCTCACCCAGCGCAAGCTTGTCCCCGCGTTGTTCGAGCTTTTTCTCGCGGGCATCCTGCCCCAGGGACTGGGCGTTCTCGGCATCAGCAGAAGCCGCTTGGGCGATGATGGTTTTCGCGAGCGGTGCAAGGCCGGGTGTGCCAGCCGGCGGGGATTCACTGACGCAGACTGGACTGCGTTCGCGCAAAGATTGCACTACCAAGCCGCGGATGCCGCCAAGAATTCCGACTGGCCCGCGATCGCGACGGCACTGCGCGATCAATGCGAACGCTACGGCACCGGCGGCAACACGCTCTTCTACCTTTCGGTTGCGCCCGAACTGTACCAGCCGATCATCATCCACATCGGTGCCTCGGGCCTGGTCAAAGGTGGCAAGATCTGGTGCCAGGCGCCGGCGTCTGCCCATCCTCGTCAGCGCATCATCGTGGAAAAGCCGTTCGGCTCGGATCTCGCCTCCGCCGAAGAGCTCAACCGGGCGCTCGGACGTGTGTTCGACGATGAGGATGTCTTTCGCATCGACCACTACCTGGGCAAGGAAACCGTGCAAAACCTGCTGGTGTTTCGCTTCGCCAACCTGCTTTTCGAGCCGCTGTGGAATCGACGCTACGTCGACAATGTTCAGATCACAGCGGCCGAGACCGTGGGGCTTGAGAGCCGGGCCGGGTACTACGACGGCGTCGGCGCCATGCGCGACATGATCCAAAGCCATCTTCTTCAACTCATGGCCGTGGTCGCCATGGAGCCGCCCAGCGCCTTTCGCGCCTCGGATCTGCGCAGCGAACAGCGTCAGGTGCTGGAAGCTGTGCGCCCCATCGCGTACGAAGAAGTGCCCCAGGTCGCGGTGCGCGGGCAGTACGGCCGCGGCGAAGTCGCGGGCAAGTCCCTCGGCAGCTATCGCGACGAGCCCGGTGTTCGGCCCGGAACGTCCTGCGACACCTTCGCCGCGCTCAAGCTGATGATCGACAACTGGCGCTGGGAAGGCGTTCCCTTTTTCCTGCGCACGGGCAAGCGCATGCGGCGCAAGCTGACCCAGTTCGTGATCAACTTCAAACCCGCCCCGCACCTCTTCCGCAGCCTAGGCGATGGCATGCGCCCACGCCACAACCAGCTCGTCGTCAACGTGCAGCCCGACGAGGGCATCAGCCTGCGCTTCGAGGGCAAAGTGCCTGGCCAGGGACTTCATCTCAAATCCGCCCTGCTCGATTTCGACTACCAAGGGCAGTTCAAGGCGGTTCCCTTCGAGTCCTATGCCATGCTCCTGCTCGAAGCCATCCACGGCGATCAAACGCACTATAAGGATCGGCACGAGGTCGAGGCGGCTTGGCGCATCGTCATGCCGGTGCTCGACCGCTGGCGCGACCACCCCGACGAAGGACTCGAAAGTTACGCTTCGGGAAGCTGGGGCCCGGCCGCGGCGGATGCACTGATCAAGCCTTTCGGCAAGTGGCGCAATCCGGAGACCGACGGGTCGAGGGCGGAGCCGCCGCGCGCGAGTAACTCCGAAGTCCCGGAAAGCGAGGAGTAGCCCATGTCCTCGGGCGTGGTTGCTTCTTTGCACGGGCTGCGGGGCGAGAAGATCGTGAGCCCAACCGCCGAGGACGCCGCACAACTTCTGGCCGCTCGCTTGGCCAACCATCTTCGACAACGCTTGGCCTTGGTCCCATTTGCCCACCTGGCACTGTCGGGAGGCTCATCGACCGAGCGACTCGCGTCCGCCCTGACCGCGGAGAGTTCCATGGCCGCTCTCGATTGGTCTCGCATCCACGTGTGGATGGTCGACGAACGCTGTGTTCCCGCCAACGATCCCCGGCGGAATGCCAACCTGATTCGCGAGCTGGTTGCGCGCGTTCCCTTACCCGCGGCCAACCTGCACCCCATGCCTGTAGAGAAGGCCGATGGTGCCGCCCTCTACGAAGCCGAGCTGCGCGCCGCCTTGGCCGCGCGTCCGGACGCGAACGATCGGCGGCTCGACGCCGTGATCTTGGGCATGGGCCCGGATGGACACTCGGCAAGTCTTTTCCCGGGATCGCCCGCTCTGGATGAACAAGAGCGCCTCATCGTGCTGAACGACGGGGACAGCGTCACGCTTCCTCGGCCGCGCATGACCATGACCTATCCGCTGCTCAATCGCACACACTTCATTGCTCTCCTAGTGACCGGCGCAAGCAAGCGATCGGCCCTGGAAAGGGCGGCGGCAAGCCCTCTTGATTTCCGTGCCCTGCCCGTCACCGGAATTGTGCCTGCACCGGGCTCCTGCCTCCTTTGGTGCCTCGACCAAGGTGCTGTCTCGGATCTGTAGGGAATCCGTCCGTTGCGGCACTATTTCCCGGTCAAGTAGTGACGGCAGGCACTTCCCTGCGTTTAGCACTCGTGTCAGTATTCCTCGCGCGTTCGTTCAAATGTCCAAGGAGGCCCCGATGAAGCCCAGAAACGGCGCAGTGATAGCCCTGCTTCTGCTCGCCACGTGCAATGAGGAAACCAAGTCTCCCGTCGCGCCCGACGTCGAATCCGCGCACCTTGCGCTCGGCAAGGTGCCAGCCTCCGAAGTTGCGACCTGGCAGAAGCTAGGTTCGAGTTCCACGCCGGCAGGCCGCTACCTCCAGGCCGGGGCGTTCGATGAAGCCCGCAAGGTCTTCGTCATGTTCGGCGGCCTGATCTACAATTCGAACACGGGTAGCGGCGATCCCACGCAAGAAACCTGGGAATGGAACACCACCACTGGCAAGTGGACCGATAGAACTGATACCGGGACTGCCCCAGACGCTCGTTCAGGCGCGGCCATGGTGTACGATTCCGTGCGCGCCAAGTTCGTGCTTTTCGGTGGCCGCGCGGGAAGTGGCCTCAACTTCGAGGACACTTGGGAATGGGATCCCGCGACCGGCGCGTGGACCGACGTCACCGCCGCGGGTAGCCACCCCACGGCGCGCGCTCAGCAGGGCATGGTCTACGAGAAGTCCACGAGCAAGATTCTGCTTTTCGGAGGCGGTCGCAGCGATCCCTCGTATTCGGACGGCATCGAGATGACGACATCGTTCGGCGACACGTGGGAGATGGATCCGACGACGCACACTTGGACGTTGCTTCAGCCAACGGCCACACCCAGTCCGCGCCACGACCTCGGCCTGGTCTGGGATTCTACTCGCAACGTCGCGGTACTTTTCGGCGGCTTGCAGACCGATATCGTGGGCGCCAGCGGCGTGCCCAAGCGCGACGTCTGGGAATGGAATCCAACGACGTCTACCTGGAGCGAGCGAACCGCCGCAGGCGTCAAACCCAGCCAGCGCTATGGCCACTCCATGGCCTACGACGGTAGCCGAGGCAAGGTAGTCGTGTTCGGAGGTTGGGACATGAACAGCTCCAGCGGCACCAGCCTGAACGACGTTTGGGACTGGGATCCGACGACCGGTGCCTGGACGCAGCGTTTAACCGGAAGCGAAGCCAACGTGCCGACCCCGCGCAGGTACGCGTCCATGGTTTCGGACGACGCCCGTGCGCGCATCGAACTCGTTGCCGGCTACCCCGACTACACAAGCTACGGAACGGGCGGCATGGGCGGGAACACGTACTACTACCCAGGAACGAGCTACGGCACGACCGGTTCCAACGAGGTGTGGGAACTGGATCCGAAGGCTGCCACATTCACCGATCGCTCGGTTCCGCTAGACATCCCAGTCGCCCGCACCGATCACGCCATGGCGTATAACCCAGCGACGGGCAAGACCTACGTCTACGGTGGTTACGACGTGATGGGTTCGACGCTGGACGACCTGTGGGAGTGGGATGGAAAAACTTGGGCGCAGGTGACAGCGGATATCCGGCCACCCGCGCGGGCTGACGCCGGCCTGGCCTACGATCCTGCGAGAAAATCGCTCATCCTCTTTGGCGGAACCAGCTACTACGGGCAAACCGTCAACAACGACACATGGGAATGGAACAGCACTTCGAGAACGTGGGCGCAGCTCTTTCCCGCGACCAGCCCCGATGGTCTCTACGGGCACGGCATGGTCACCGATACTGTACGCAACAAGATCCTGCTTTTTGGCGGTCAGAGCAGCAACTATTGGTACGGACCGGTCTACGGGATTCCCTACAAGGATCCGCTTCGGAACGAAGTCTGGGAGTGGGACGGCAGCAAGCAAACCTGGACGGACCGAACGCCGGTCGCATCCAACGTGGCCCCGATGGCCCGGCAGTATCCCATCCTGGCCTACGATGAAGGCCGGCAAAAGATGTTCCTCTTCGACGGAAGCAGCTATGCGAACTATTCCGTGACGAACAGCGCCTTCTGGGAATGGGATCCCATCTCTGCCGGTTGGTCCCAGCGCGATCCGGGCGATTCCCTCGACTACGGAACCGCGATCTATGTCGCCTACGATTCCATTCGCAGACGCGAGGTCTTGCTGACCGACGCCTACGACTACACCACGGGCAACAACGAAACCTGGGAAATCGACGCCAAGGGCCCGACCTTCTACGTGCGCTCGTTGGCGACCACACCATCCTCGCGCTCCAGCGCCACATTGGCCTTCGACAGCGGACGCGGCGTGGTGGTTCTCTTCGGTGGCAGCACGACCGACGGCTACACCAATGAAACCTGGGAGTACAAAGCATCCGGATTGGCCAATGGCGAGGGTTGCACCGTTGCGTTCGCCGCATCTTGCGCGTCCGGCAATTGCGTCGAGGGCGTGTGCTGCGGATCCGCCTCGTGCACAGGCCCGTGCAGGTCGTGCAACGTCTCGGGCTCCGAAGGAACCTGCGTGCTGGCCAAGGCCGGAAGCGAAGTCGCCGGGAGCTGCTCGAATGGGCAGGCCTGCGACGGCAGCGGCAACTGCACAAGCGGCAATGGACAGGCGTGCACCAGCGCGGCTACCTGCGCCTCGGGCTTCTGCGCGGATGGCGTGTGCTGCAACAGCGCCTGCAGCGGCACATGCACGTCGTGCAACCTAGCTGGCCAGGCCGGCAAGTGCAGCCCCTACCCAGCGGGCACGGATCCTCAAAACGAATGCGGCAAGGGCACCGGCGTTTGCAAGTCCACCTGCGACGGCGCGGGCACCTGTGCCTATCCACAAGCCACCGTCTCCTGCGGCAATTGCATGACTTGTGACGGGTACGGCACCTGTTCGATGTACGACCCCTACTGCTACTACAATGGCGGAGCGGGCGGCGGCTTCGGCGGATACCCCTATGGCTTCGGCGGCTCCCCCTATGGCTTCGGCGGCTACCCGTATGGCTTCGGCGGCTACCCGTATGGCTTCGGCGGCCTTCCCAGCTTCGGCGGGTACCCCTATGGCAGCGGCGGGTACCCCTATGGCAGCGGCGGCTACAGCACCGGTCGCGGCGGCAGCGGCGGTAGCGGCGGTACCATCGTCGCTTCCGGCGGTGTCATCTTCCCCTCGGGCGGCAACCATGGCGGAAGCGGCGGCACTAACTTCGGCGTCGGCGGCGGCATCGTCGGAGGTGGCATCGTCGGCGGTAGCGGCGCCGGCGGCACCATCACCAGCCACGGTGGCAGCAGCGGCACCAGCATCGCCGGTGGCAACATCGTCGGCGGCGGCATCGTCGGTGGCAGCATCGTCGGTGGCAGCATCGTCGGTGGCGGCATCGTCGGCGGCGGCATCGTCGGCGGCGGCAAACTCGATGGCGGGAGCCCCAAGGGCGGCAGCATTGGCAACAACCCCGATGCCGAAGGTTCCGATGCCGTCGACGTGGCGCGACTCCATCGCTCGGGCTGCAGTTGCGAACTCGGGGGCCCACGCAAGACCGACAGCCCGGGCAGCCTCGCATGGACCGCTTCTTTCATCCTGGCTGGCGCGACCCTCCTGCGGCGGCGCACGCAGCAAAAGAGAAGATAGTCACGCGTGCAAGTTGCGGCAGTCCCGCTACTTATTCTCAGGCAGTAGCTCGTAGACAGCCCCGGTCGTGGCTAGCACTATCAGCCCCACGATGAACACGACCGGGCTGCCGTCGAACACGGGATCTTGAAAGGATTCCGTGCCCAGGCGTGCCGATAGGGCGAAGCCCAGGCCGGCCAGCGACAGCCCGCCCAAGAACCACAACACCGTCACTAGGGTTCGGCGACGATCGACCACCCTGCCCTCCGCCAATTGCGTCTCGAAAGCCAGTGGCGCGAATGGAATAAGCCGCACCGAGGGCAGAAGCAAGAGCAGACAGAGCGCTAGGATTCCGAGTACCACAGCGCACTCGATCCACGTCGGGGCGTAGGTTCCGGGCTGGTAGGGCAAGGCCAAGCCATGGGTCTGCCAGGCCACGAGCAGGAGGTAGTGGTGTGCAATAACCGCCCCCTGTGCCAACACACCAGCGGTCACGGTCAAGCGCGGACCGAGTGCCCCGCGCCGGGCCGCACCCCACAGAAGCATGGCCGCGACGAAGAGACAGACGAGCGCAGTCCAGAAAAGCGGACCATAAGCATCCGAAAGCAATGACCTTGCGTAGGCCGAAACCGCCGGCTCGTCGGAAAAGAGGCCAGCCATTTCGGCCGCGACAATGCACGCTAGCGATAGCGACAAGGTGAACAAGAGTGCCTTGCCCAGCTGGGCGAAGCCGCGTGCAGCAAGCCCGGCCTCTCGCCCCGCCAAGCGCCCGACCAGCGCCGCAGCACCAAGCAAGAGGCCGATCCCGCCTGCGCCCGACAGCAGAATGAACCCGGCGACTTCGAGCAGGGTTGGGGCCAGCGGGCGAGCTGGCCGAACCGCGAAGATGATGGCCAGGGCCACAAGCGGCGCCAGCAACGCCGGAATCATGAGCAGCGACATCCAGAACCCGACTTGTTGCCGCCGGTGGCGTTCGGCCGCGCTGCCGCGGTACCCCGCGGCGAGCAGGCGTTGCAAGGGCCGCCACAGGGACGGGCGTTTCGCGTATTCGGCCAGATCGGACCGGCGCGAGAGCACGCAGTGGACCAGGCTCCCGAACAAACAAACCGCGCCAACCGAGCTGAACGTCACGAACATGGGCGACTGCGGTCGCGCGAAAAGCGAAAGGCTGCGCAGCGCTGCCAACGGGCGCCCCTGATCGGCCAGCACGCAAAGCGCGGCCCCGAGGAAGCACGCCAGGGCCACCGGCATCGCGATGCGAGCCACGGCTTCCATATTGCGGTCGCGCGAGAAGCGCGCAACGCACGCGCACGCCATGACGGCCACGCCCAGACCCAGGAAGAATCCATCCATGACCACGTACAGGCCCCAAACCGCGCCACCCGCGCCCACGGTGCGCATGCCCGTGACGACATCTCCCCGCTCGATCTGCAGAACGAATGCGAACACGCCCACCGCCAGCACGGCCACGAGCAGCGCAAGAACCGCGACCAACGCGGCAGAGGGTCGAGACTTCATCGTCTTCCTCGCAGGTAGAAAACCTTGGGCCCAGTCCCTAGCTGCGCGAGCAGTTGCACCGCGCGCGGGTCTTTGGCCAACTTCGACAGGGCGGATTGTGGATCGGCCAGGTCACCGAAGGTGATGGCGCGCGCCGGGCAGGTGGCAGCACAGGCCGGCAGCCGCTGCAGGGTCTCGTCGGCCACTGGCGCGTCGTCGATGCGGGCGCGCTCGAATACCGCGCGAATGCGGTGCTGGCACAGGGTGCACTTTTCCACCACGCCAGCGGGGCGAAGCGCGACGTTGGGATTCGCACTGCTGGGATCGCCACCGGGCCACGTGGCTAGGGTCCAGTTGAAGTAGCGGCGGCTGTAGGGACACGCGGCCATGCAATAGCGGCAGCCGATGCAGCGATCCCAGATCTGCGCCACCACGCCGTCGTCTCCCAGGTATGTTGCACCCACCGGGCATACTTTCACGCATTCGGGACGGTCGCAGTGCATGCAGGGAATAGGTGCCGGCCCCTGCCCCAGTTCCGAACTCGCACTGCCGGCATCGGGAATCAGCATGTCCATCCAGTGAATGGGCCGCGTGAGAGCCGAGCGTTCTTGGCCGAGCGGCGGAACATTGTTTTCAGCCGCACAAGCCACCACGCACGCTTGGCAGCGCAAGCATCGGTCGAGGTCGATGGCCATGCCAAAGCGGTGGGGGCCACCGGACGCCCCGGCCGGAACTGGCACATTGGCCTCTGCGCTTGCTGTCTTGGCCAGAGCCGCTCCAGCCGTGGACGCGGCCGCCAAGGTCAAGACCTGGCGCCGGGTGGGCGGCCTGCGGTCGCTCATGCGAGCTTCCTCACCTGCGCGCGCGTGGCATTGGCCAACCAATGCCCCGACGCCGCGTCCACGAGACTGGCGAGCAGGCTGAATGCCCGAGGCCCGGCGGCCTGCGCCGGCCCAGGCCCAGCGCCGAGCGGCAACCCGAGTACGCCAGGCCGGATGCCAACGCGAACCTCTGCGTGCAGCTCTACCTGCGCCAAAGGCGATTCCACGACCACTGTCTCGCCGTCTTCGATGCCGAGTCGCCGCGCATCCTCCGGCGAAAGCTCAACGTACTCGGGCCATGGATTTCCCACACGGAGCGGCAGCTCGCAAAGCCAACCCATCTGCCGCATGCCACCCTCGGCGTAGCCCGGTCCGCGGAATGGCACGAGCACGAATGGAAAGCGCACGGGATCGCCCACCGTCGGCGCGGAGAATGGCGAAACTGCGCCCCGAACGTCGAAAAGTCTTGGCGACACCTGACCATCGCCCGTCTTTGCGGCACGGTCACCAGCGGGTCCGTGTGCCCCCTTCTCATAGTGCGCGCCGCAAACGCCCTTGGATTCAAGTTCACCGAGCACGGCCTCCGCACCTCCCTCGATCTTCCCAAGTCGCGCCAGTACGGCTTGCCGGTAGTCGGACCAAGGTAGCGCCTCGGCGACGCTCGCCCCCAGGGCACGCGCCAGGCGAAGGATGACCTCGCCGGTTTGCAGCGTATCCGCAAGCGGGCGCACCACGGGTTGGCGAAGCGACAGCACACCCGAGGTACGGCCAGGCGCGACGATATCCCAGCGCTCGAAGAAGGTGTGATCCGGCAGCAGCAGGTCGGCGAAGAGCGCCGATTCGTCGAGCAGCAGCGAAAACGAGG
>Ga0265314_10006305_pt1 | contig 10519 bp, 6 predicted proteins | sample 4126metaG_FD_203106 | JGI IMG/M metagenome (GOLD analysis project Ga0265314, IMG submission 203106) | Rhizosphere microbial communities from Carex aquatilis grown in University of Washington, Seatle, WA, United States - 4-1-26 metaG | ecosystem: Host-associated > Plants > Roots > Rhizosphere >... | reverse complement strand
ACCACCTTTAAGCCACTATTGTCTCTTCTGCACGACGCCTTCAAGAACGAGCCAAGGACTTCGCCATTGGACTTTAGCAGCTCTACAATCGAGCTAAATTTGAATTGAATGACTTTCACCGCCGAATCCCCAACGCGGTATTCTAGAGGCGTCACGGTAACCTCCTTTGTGACGTCAACCAGAGTGTTTTGGTCAGGTACGATAACGCGACCATTTCCAACTCCTTGGCTTTCGGTAGCTGGGTTCAATGCGGTTGCTATAGCTTGTTTCTCTTCTTTTTTTGCGGCAGTCTGCGGCGAAATAACTTTTTCATCGTTTACGTATTGAGGTACTGGAGCGGCAGGCGGAACCTTCACTCCGGTTACACTACCGAGCCAAGTGTTGTGCAGGATACCAATCACGGCTATTAACAGCACGCAACAGAGAATGGAGAGAAATCGTCTTTTCACATTCGAGATCTCCATTTAGCGAGGCTCGTTTAACGGCGCTCAAGATGGACGACGGTGGCACTGTCACTTCTCCAATTTGTCTCCGGCATTAACCCGCTCAATAAAATCCTCCATTGCTTTCCAGACTTCGTCTCCGCCTTCGCTGAAAAAATCCCCGTGGTCCGGTTTGTCGATAATCAACCGTGTCGCCTTCGGGCCGACCGCAGCGGCCAACCGGTCGCTCATCCAGAACGGGATGACCCGGTCGCCGTGGCTGTGGCCGAGCAGCACTGGACATTGCACGCCGCCAATTTTGCTCTCGCTTTCGAAGCGATTTTTCAGAATCAGGCTGATCAGAAAACTCGGCAAAAAGGGATACGTCGCGTTGCCCTCATTCGCCATGCTCGTAAACGTGCTGAAGACCGCCAGTCCCGCAGGCTTGTTGCGCGAGGCCAGATCGATCGCCACCGCTCCGCCCAGCGACCATCCGGAGAAAAATATTTTCTTCAGATCGATGTCCGTTCGCGTCTGCAGGTGCGCATACGCCGCATCGGCGGTCTCGTAACAGCCGCGCTCGTTCGGCGCCCCGGTGCTCATGCCGTAGCCAACGTATTCGGGCACGAGAACATTCGCGCCGAGCCGCTGGAATTGCGAAATCTGCTGCCGCGCATCGCGCAGGCACATCCCGTTGCCGTAAAAATAGAGCATCGTCGGCCGCTTGGCCGCTTCTGGATGCCGCTTGCCGTCCGGCGTCAGTGCCCCGGCGAATAGCGCGGCAATCTTTTCGCCCGAAGCGGTTTTCAGTTCGAGCAGTTCCGTGCCGTCCCACGCCGTGATCTTGGCGTGTCCCTGCGAGCCCGCGCCGGGAAAAATCAGAAAGCCCTGCGCGAAGTACAGGAAGATCAGGGCGCAGACATACGCCAGGCCAAAAACGCGCAATACCCGCCAGTACCACGCCGTCGGGCGCTTCGCGGGTTTGTTCGGCTCCGTCATTTGACCGGGCGCTTCGGCTGCGGCGGGCATGGATCAATTTCCCCCGCGTTCAATGCGGACGACTGGGGCGTCAAGTCGTCCGTGGCACCAATTGTATATAGGGTGCTACTGTATTACGCCTTCGCGCCCACGGGTGCCGACGGAGCCGGTGATGCATGCTCAGTCTTGGCCGCGCCGGCCGGTTTTTCGGGCTTCTCCGGCTTATCCGTGAGGGCCTGCTTCGGTGCCAGGATCAGCCCGACGCGCTTGCCTTCGCGGAATGGAGGGCGCTCGACTTTCGCGGCATCGCCCAGCGTCGTAACGACGCCTTTCAGGATCTGCTCACCCAGGCTCTGGTGCGCGATTTCGCGGCCTTTGTAGATCATCGTGAACTGGACGCGATGGCCTTCGGCGAGGAATTCCTTGGCGTGCTGGACTTTGATGTCCAAATCGTGCTTGCCGATCTTGAAGCTCAGGCGGACTTCCTTCAGATCGTGGGCATGCGCCTTTTTGCGCGCCTTCTGTTCCTTCTTCTGCTCGTGATAGATGTGCTTGCCGTAATCCATGATGCGGCAAACCGGCGGCTCAGCCTTCGGCGCCACTTCCACGAGATCCAGCTCAAGCTCGGTTGCTTTCATGCGGGCCTGGTCGGCCAGCATAATTCCCAACTGTGCACCTTCGGGTCCGATCACGCGGACCGTTTTGGATTTGATCTCCTGATTGATCCTCAGTCTTTCCGTAATGGGTACATCCTCCTTTATCCTTGAGTGACCTGCTGTGGCCGGCCCATCCGGCCGATTCGACTGAACTCAAGATCCAGTCGATACTTAGGAGCTACCGCCCCGTCTCATCCGCAGGAACGCCCCGCGATTCTGATTCTGTAAAAAAGTGCACATTGTAGTAACGACTTCAGTCGTAAGAGTCGTTTACGGCAAGCGACTAAAGTCGCTACTACAATCTAATCTGTCCACAAACGCACATGTGACGCCGATATTCCTTCTGACTCCGAATTCGCTGCGAAATTCAGCAAAAAATTGCACTGTGCGCAGAAAAACCGGTCTTCACCACATTGTGCTTCGAGCCGCTCTCATCAAGACAAACATTCTACGTTTTGCCGCTTACTTTCGTTCACCGAATCCGCTGAATGTCTACCTATTTCCGCTCGGCGACCTCCAACTTTGCCTTATTAATGAATTCTTTAACCGGCATCGTGCCCAGATCCTTGCGTCCGCGCGCTCGAACCGCCACGCTTCCGGCCGCCGCTTCACGATCTCCGACGACGAGAAGATAGGGTATCTTAGCTTCTTCCGAGTCTTTCACTTTCTGCTTCAAGTTGCCCGAGACGCTGATGTCTTCGTCGACGCGGAAGCCTTCGGTGCGTAATTCCGCCACAACGCGCCGTGCCGCTTCGATACTCGTCTCGGTAATATTCGCCACGCGGATCTGAACCGGCGAAAGCCACAGCGGGAACGCGCCGGCGAAGTGCTCGATCAGAATGCCCACGAAGCGCTCGAAGCTGCCGAACGGCGCGCGGTGAATCATGACCGGCCGGTGCCGCCCGTTATCGCTGCCGATGTACTCAAGCTTGAAGCGCTCCGGCAAGTTGTAGTCGAGCTGCACTGTGCCGAGCTGCCATTCGCGGCCGATGCAATCTTTGACCATGAAGTCCAGCTTCGGGCCATAGAATGCTGCCTCGCCTGGAACCAGTTCGTGAGGCAAGTTCATGTCTTTGGCGACACGCTTGAGCGTCTCTTCGGCCTTGTCCCAGGTCTTCGGATCGCCCGTGTACTTGTCGCTCTTCGGATCGCGCAAGCTGACCTGCACGCGGTAGTCTTTCAACCCGAGCGCGCTGAAAATCGTCTGCACCAGTCCAACGGTGCTCTGGAATTCCTGCTCCACCTGTTCGGGCGTGCAGAACAGATGCGCGTCGTCCTGCGTCAGACCGCGCACGCGCGTCATGCCGTTCAGTTCGCCGGACTGCTCGTAGCGATAGACCGTTCCGAATTCCGCCAATCGCACCGGCAGATCGCGGTAGCTGTGCGGTTCGGCGGCGAAGATCTGGATGTGATGCGGACAATTCATCGGCTTGAGCAGGTACTCTTCTTCCGGCTCGCCGTCGGGCTTCTTCGCGTCGCTCTTCAGCGTCGGGTACTGGCTGTCCTTGTAGTACGGAAAGTGCCCGGACGTTTTGTACAGTTCCACGCTGCCGATGTGCGGCGTGAACACCGGCTTGTAGCCGCGCTTGAACAGTTCGCCCTGCATCAGGTTCTGCAATTCGGTGCGCATGATCGCGCCGTTGGGCATCCAAAGGATGAGTCCCTGTCCCACCAGCGGCGACATCGTGAACAAGCCCAGTTGCTTTCCGATCAACCGATGGTCGCGCTTCTTCGCTTCTTCGATCCGCGCGAAGTGCTCGTCCATATCTTTCTGTGAAGCGAACGCGGTCCCGTAAATGCGCTGGAGCTGCTTCTGCGTGTCGTCGCCGCGGAAATACGCACCCGCGACCGCCGTCAGTTTGAACGCGCCGATGCGGCCGGTGCTCGGGACGTGCGGTCCCATGCACAGGTCTTCAAAGTCCGTCCCGATATTCGCGCCCGTCGCGTAGAACGAAAGCACCTCGCCCTTTGCGACCTTGGCGTTCTCGAGTTTGTACGGATTGCCTTCCTTCTCGATCTTTTTGAACCCTTCGTCGCGCGACAGTTCGTAGCGCGTCATCACCTTGTTCTCGGCGATGATCTTCTTCATCTCTTCTTCGATCTTCGGAAAATCGTCGACCGAAATCTTGTGCGAATCCAGATCGATGTCGCCGTAGAATCCGTCGTCGACCGGCGGACCGTACACCAGCTTCGTATCCGGCCACAACCGGCAGATCGCCTCTGTCATGACGTGCTCGGCCGTGTGCCGCATGCAGTACAGCGCGTCCTTGTCGAGCTTCCCATCGCGCGACTTGGGTGTAACGACCGCGAACGAGCCGCTTTTCGTGATCGGGCGATTCAGATCCGTGAGCTCGCCGTTGACCTTCACCGCGACCGCGTCCTGCGCCAGGCGCTTGCCGATCGAACCGGCAACGTCGAGACCTTTCACGCCGCTGTCGAACTCATGCTTCGATCCATCGGGATAAATCAGTTCAATTTTCTCAGACATGCTGTTCATTCACCCATTTAATCGGCCGAAGCGTCGCGCGGTCGTGATCCTGATCGATTGGCCATTCGCCAATGAGCGCCGACCATTTCTGTTCGTGCCGTTGCTGTTGTTTCCCCTCCCCTTGCGGGAGGGGGTAGGGGGAGGAGTTGCCCCGAAGGGGCACCCGCAAATTCTTAATCGAATCGCAGTTCCGCAATCCGAATTCGGAAGGCAATCCGCAATCAAGCGAAGCGCTGTGCAAGGGCGAGGCTGAATTCATCAAGAGTTGGGACGCAGCGACGCCATGGCAAAGCAAGCGGCGCATCCCGTTGAGCGCCCGGCTGGTGAAGCCGGGCGTAAAAGACCTTTCGTGCTCAAAACCAACATAAACATCCGCAGGGCAGACTCCTCGTCAACAGCCCTAACTTATACCCCACCGCCTACGCATGCGCAAGGACAATGGATTCGACCGAAAACACGGAATTGGAGCCGCCGTTGAAAGTGGATGATTTATCCGCGTTCATCCGCGTTCATCGGCGGTTCCATCTTTACTTCCCCGCGCTCTTTCCGCGTGCGCCCTTCACTTTAAACGTCAACGCCGACGCGTACGGTTTGCCGAGGTACGTAAAATCCGCATTCAGCACCGCGTTCCCGGAATTTCCGGCAGGCAGGCTTGCGGCGGCCAGCGCGGCGTTCACGTTGCCGACCAGCGATACCGAAAACGTCACCGCGGTTCCCTGTATCACGCCGCGCTTGAGTTTCGCGCGAATCGTCAGCTTTCCGTTGGCGCCAGTGCCTTTGCCCTTGCCGTTGACGGTGAACGTCCCGCTGAGCGTTCCGATGCTGACGGCGAACGTGCCATCCAGACGCGTCGTGCCGGCCGGTAGATTGAACGCTCCCTGCAGCGCAATCGAATCCTTCGCCGAACCGCTCGCGCGCAGCGATTTGCGTTTCACCGTGAACGGATCGGGCGGCGTCGCGGCGCCTCCGCCGGTCTCGGTGACCGTGATCACCACCGATGTTGAGACGCTGCCGCCGTCTGGCGTGCGCAGCGTTGCTACCGCGGTGAACGTTCCGGGCACGGGATAAACATGCGCCACCGACGCGCCGCTCGCCGTCGCGCCGTCGCCGAAATCCCACGTCGTTGTGATGGTGCGGTTGAGCGAATCGGCGCCCGCCGCGCTGAACTGCACCACATCGCCGGCGTTCGCGGGATTCGGCGCGGCCGTCGCGGCGCTCAGGACGACCGGCGGAAGATTACCCAGCGGCGTGCCCGGCGTCTGAAACCCGACGCTCGCGAGGAAATTGCTCTGATTGCTCTGGTCCAGCGGCAACTGATCGACGCCCGTTCCGAGCCACGGATTGAACAGCACCGCCTGCGAAACGGAGAGTCCTTTTCCAGTCGGATTGTTCGGCGTCAGCGGACCCGTCGCGTCTCCATACCAATTGTAAAGCGCATCCAGACTGCCCGTATCGGAGTTTTGAATCGCGACTCCACTTGAGAGGTCCGAGAACGAATTGTAATTCGCGTGAATATTGTTGCGCGGATTGATCATCAGCGATTCCACGCCGAATGCGAAGCCGTGCACGATCGAATTTTTAATGTCGATCGTCGAGGTCGAAGGAATGTCCGCACCCAATCGCACGCCGGCGCTCGGCGTCGCGCTTCCGGACGGATCGGCATGGCCGCCGTCAAGCTCATTGAAATTCATGCTCACCGAACCCATTGCGGCGCCCTGAATCTCAATGCCCGGCACGCGCGGCGCGGCGGCTGAGAGCGTGCCCGTGAGCGTAGCGAAGTTTTTGTCGATGATGGACTGGCCCATGATGTCGCGCAGATCGATCAGTGCGCGCGAATCGCCCGGCTGCGACGTCGTGGGGCCGAAGACCGCTCCGTTCTGGCGAATGATATTTCCGCGCACCGTCATGTCGCGGTTGTTGATGCCCACATCGTCGCGCGTTTTGCACACGATCGGCCGTTGCGTTGAATCGACGATCGTGTTGTTCGAGATCGTGATCCCATCGCAGCCGCCGCGAATCTGCACGCCATTGACGCAGCCGCTCATGCGGTTGTTGTCGACCGTCGACGACGACGCGAGCGCCAACAGCACCGCCACGCCGCAGTTCGTGATGTCATTGTCCTGAATCGTGATCCGGTCGTTAATCACGCCCGGCGGCACCGCGGTGACCAGCACCGCCGCATTGCTGTTGTTGCTGAATTTATTCGAAGCGATCAGGGCGTTCTTCAGCCCGAAGTCCGTATACATCGCATTCCCGCTGGCTCCGCCCGGCAGATTGTTGTCGATAAACGCGTTGAATTTAATGATCGTCTGCAGCGCGCCGCTGGCTGCCGGATACAAACCGATGGTGTTGTTCGAGACAATGTTGTTGACGATCTGGCTTCCCGAAAACGACGGGTACATTTCGATGCCCAGGTCGTCCGCGCCCACCGTCAGCGTATCGCCGTTGATCGTGAAGCCATCCAGCGTAATCGAATCCGCGTCGAAAATGACCGAGGTCGCCGAACCCGTCGCCTGGATCACACTCTCTTGCACCGCCGGAACGTTGCGCGTTCGCGCATCGATGCCCGCTTGCGCGCCGAGGAGCGTCACTGATTTATCGATGACGAATGCTTCGGCATACGTTCCCGCCGCGACATGGATGACATCGCCATTGGCCGAAATCGAGATGGCTGCGGCAATAGTCTTTTTTGCGGTGCCCGTCGACAGTCCGTCGCCCGAATCGTCGGCCCTGCTGGCATCCACGAAAAGATCCGCCGCGCACAGCGGCAGAGATAAAATCAAAATGAGGCAAACTAAGCTGTAACGCATGATGTCGCGCCTTCCAATCGTTGCAAATTCTGCTGAAAACCTTCAACAGGTAAGACCGGATGTTGCTAAATGCATCCCAAAGCTCAACACCAAGCGGTATCGGCCAGTCCTGTTAAGAAGGTGCGAATGAAATGCCAGAGGTATCTTTAGGATATCTTCGAAGTTGATGGCCCGCAATTACTTACAATGTGCATATCGTTCAAATAGCGCTACGGTGCGAATGGCCCTGCAAACTTTTCCTTCGAGAACGCCTTCCCCAAAAAATCCTTCGCCGGCAGCGCTACGCCACGCTCCTTCAAATCAACGGCCGCCGCGTCTGCTGTCTCGAGTCGTTCAAACAACGGTTTGAGTGCCGAAACCTCGCGCGGCCAGAGCGTCTCCGCCGCTTGCGACGGAATGGCGTTCGATTTCGCGAGCGTATCCTTCCACGCGCCGGCCGGAAACTTTGCTTTGGCCAGCCAGTCGGCGATCGATTCGCTCGGCGCGTTTCCGGCGACCAGCGCTGGTGTGTCCTCATACAGCCACGTGTTCCCGGCCATCGTCAATTCCTTCCCCGCCGGATTTTGCCACGTCGTCAGCAGAAATGCGCCTTTCCTCGCCATGAAAATATTGTTGAACACGCGCATGCCGATCGTGTTGCAATCGATCAGCGCCGCCGCCTTGCCTTTCGCCGAACCGTTCACGATGACGAGGTTATTGTGAATCAGCGAATTGATATTCTTGTCGCCGTGCTGGCCTACCGCGATGCCGCCATAGTCTCCGCGCCGGCCGTCATTGATCGAGACATTAAAGCGCACGATGTTGTCGCGAAATTCGTGGGGCGCATCTTTGTACGAGTAAACCAGGTAGCCCGCGCCGTCGTTGTCGTGACTGTAGTTAAACTGCATGATCGAATCGCTGATTCCACCATCCAGATCGAAGCCGCCGCCGTCGAGATTACGCTCGCCCGCGCGGTTCGCGTACGATTCGCAATGCTGAATCACCACTTTGCGCCCGCAGTACGCCCAGATTCCGACGGGACCGCCGTCATGGCTGCCGTTCTTCGCGCCGTTGTCATGCGCGCAGCATTTCTCGATCAACGCGCCGTCGACATTGCCGAGCAGGATTCCATTTCCCGAATGGTTGTCGTGCTTGTTCGGATCGCCGGCAATGCCGAAGACTTCGCAGCCGCGAACAACAATATCCGCGTGCGAAAATTTCCACGAGCCGCGGGGCTGTTCAAAGCCGTCTGAAAAAATGCCGTAGGACATTCCGTCCGACACCGTACAGCGCTCAATCATCACGTCTGAAAAGCCGCTCGCCGATTTGTCTGCGCACGCGCCTTCGATCTTGATTCCCGCGTGGCCAAAACCGCTGATCTTCAGATCCTGAATGCAGATGTCGCTGCGTTTGTCCCCGTTCGGCCGGTCGTTATAAAGCCGCACGCCGCTGCCCTTGTTCGTCGCCGGCCCCGAACCCTTAATCACGAGATTGAATAGGCGCACGCCCGTGTCGCGAACGACGATACCGTTGCCGTCGCCGGCTAGAATTGTCGCCGGCGAATTTTTGTCCGACGTACTGGTGATCTCAACAGGCGTTTCCGCTTTTCCGCCGCCTGCAACTTTCAGTGTCAATCCACCGCTGAAATCCGCGCCCGATTTCAGAAACACTTTGTCGCCCGGTGAATATTCAGTTCGGCTTGCGCGCGCAAGAGACTTCCACGCCAGCGCCGCCGAACGGCCATCGTTCTCATCATTGCCGTTCGGGGCCAGAAAATATTCCTGCGCCGCCGCACACCCAAGCATCAGGAACAAAAGAAATGAGAATCTAAACATCGCTCGAACCCCACGCCGGCCGATATCTGATTGCGCGCACCTTAGGGTGCCACTTGTCTCGCCGTTGAGACGGGTGCAGGTTGGCTGAAATATCTCTAAAAAGCCAGAACGGATCGTCGTTTTCCAGACAATCATTCTTGGGACGGTTGGTGGCCCCTGGGTGTATTCATTTTCAACGAGGAAATCGAATGAAACGATTGTTGATCTTCCTGGCGCTCAGCGCGCTCTGTGTCGGGGCTTCTGAGAATTCGGTCGCGCGCTGGTCGGCGGACGTGAACATTCACCCACTCACCACGATTCCGAACCGGCACACGATCCACACGTATTTCAACACCTGCCCCGAAAGCCCCGACGGAAAGTACGTGATCTTTTACGTCTCGACCACCGCCGAAGGCGAGAACGGTGAAATTCATTTGCTCGAACGCGCGAGCGGCAAAGAAGAGACGCTCGCCACAAACATCACCACCGAAGACGCGCACCGCGCGGCCTGTCAGCAGTGGTGCAATGACGGAAAAACGGTCGCGTATCACGATTGCCGCAACGGTCAGTGGCTCGTCGTCGCAATCGACCTGGTCACGCGCAAAGAAACGATCCTCGCCCGCGACCATCAGCTCGGAATGGGCTCGCCGCGCCAGAAAAGCGTGCCGATTTACGGCTGCCACTGGAAGCCCGGCGCATTTCGCGATCTGTACCTGGTCAATGTCGAGACCGCGGAGATCCAGACGATCGTCAAAGTCGGCGAAGTTCGCGACGCGTACGGCGAGTGGATCAAGAGCGCGTTCGGCGAAAAAGACGTCTCGCTCTTTTTTCCCGTGCTGAGTCCCGACGGCAAACGCGTGTTCTTTAAAGTCGCGTGCGGCAACGGCGGAGACGATTTCCGCACCAAGGAAGCCAGCAACCGCGAAGGCAAATTCGTCTACGACATCGAAAGCAAGAAGCTGCTGCGCATGTACAAAGAGTGGGGCCATCCCTCCTGGCATCCGGATTCGAAGCAGGTGTTTGAGAAAGGCAATACGCTTTACGACCCCGACACCGGCGCCTCGAAACAGTTCGTCCTGACGCCGACCGATCATCCGTCGATCAGTCCCGATGGGAAACTCTTTGTCTCCGATGCCGACGTCTCGAAACGCGATTTCGCGAAGCTGGGCGACTGGTGCATCGCCGTGGGCAGCACCGAGACGCAAGATTCGGTGATTGTCCACCGTTTCAACAACACGCACGGCGCGACGAGCTGGCGCAAGAACCATCCGCACCCGTCCTTCAGCCCCGATGGCATGCGCATTTATTTCAATGTCAACAGCGGCCCGTGGACGACACTGTACGTCGCCGAAGCGAAAATCGGACAATGAGG
>Ga0265314_10006300_pt1 | contig 10521 bp, 10 predicted proteins | sample 4126metaG_FD_203106 | JGI IMG/M metagenome (GOLD analysis project Ga0265314, IMG submission 203106) | Rhizosphere microbial communities from Carex aquatilis grown in University of Washington, Seatle, WA, United States - 4-1-26 metaG | ecosystem: Host-associated > Plants > Roots > Rhizosphere >... | reverse complement strand
ATCCGATTCATAAAATTACGCCGGCATTAAATGATTTGGTGAATGAAGTTTGGGATAACGGAAATGCGTTTTTTCCGGCGACGAGTTTGCAGATTTCCAATATTCACAGCGGTGCAGGGGCTGAAAACGTCATTCCTGCGAATGTAAATGTGCAGTTTAATCTGCGTTTTAGCACGGAATTAACCGCTGAGATTATCAAACAACGCACGGCAAAAATTCTAAATCGACATGGCTTGAACTATGACATTCAATGGCGTTTGTCAGGTGAACCATTTTTGACGGCAACTGGCGCGTTGATTGATGCGGCGCACAAGGCGATTAAAACTGTAACCGGTTTTGAAACGCTAGATGATACTGGTGGCGGTACCTCTGACGGGCGTTTTATTGCACCGACGGGCGCACAAGTTATCGAATTGGGTGCGTTAAATGCCAGTATTCACAAAGTAAACGAACATATTGGCGTTGCAGATTTAGACGTTTTAAGCAAAATTTATGAGCAGATGTTGGTTGATTTGCTCGTTACTTCCTAAGCGATTTTTCTTTTTTATCTCACACAGGTTTTATGCACTTACTCCAACTTGCACGACAAGCGATTCTCACTCCTGCGAACATCCAAGATTCCGATATTGAAAAATTGATGAATCAATTACTTAGTGCAGAAGTTGATGCCGCCGATATTTATTTTCAATCTAGCCATTCGGAATCGTGGGTACTCGAAAGCGGTATTGTCAAAGAAGGGCATCACAGTATTGAGCAAGGTGCAGGTGTGCGTGCGGTAGCCGGTGAAAAAACAGGATTTGCATACAGCGATCGTTTAGAAATACCGGTTTTATTTGAGGCAATCAACAACGTTAAAGCCATTACTCGTCAGGCACAAAACGCGTACGTCAATCTGAATGCGATAAATACCAATGCTCGCGTTTTATATCCTGCGTTGAATCCATTGAAATCGCTTGCAGACCAACAAAAAATTGATTTTCTAAAGCAACTCGATACGCAAACGCGCCAATTAGATTCACGCATTGAAGAAGTGATTGTGAGTTTATCGGGCGTTCACGAGCATATTTTGGTTGCGAATCAAGACGGTCATTTACTCGCAGATGTTCGCCCATTGGTGCGTTTGAATGTCACCGTTATTGTGGTTGAAAACGGTAAACGTGAACAAGGCAGCATGGGCGGCGGCGGACGTTGTGATTACGCGATGTTTTTTGAACAAGACACAGGCATGAATTATGCGCGAGAAGCCGTGCGTCAAGCCTTGGTTAATCTCGAAGCTGGCGAAGCTCCCGCAGGAAATATGACCGTTGTATTAGGGGCTGGCTGGCCTGGAATTTTATTACACGAAGCCATCGGACACGGTTTAGAAGGTGATTTTAATCGTAAAGGCACCTCAGCATTTAGTGGACGTGTTGGTGAACGTGTCGCATCTTCATTATGTACGGTTGTGGATGACGGCACATTACACGGTCGGCGCGGGTCATTAAGTATCGATGACGAAGGCACGCAAACTGAAAATACGGTGTTAATTGAAAACGGTATTTTAAAAGGCTACATGCAAGACCGATTAAACGCGCGATTGATGGGAGTCAGTTCTACCGGAAATGGACGACGTGAATCTTACGCACATTTACCCATACCACGCATGACAAATACTTATATGTTGGCGGGACAACATCATCCCGATGAGATTATTCAATCGGTTAAAAACGGTTTATATGCAAAAAACTTTGCCGGTGGACAAGTTGATATTACGTCGGGAAAATTCGTATTTTCTGCCAGCGAAGCGTATTTAATTGAAAATGGTAAAATTACGCGTCCTGTCAAAGGCGCAACGTTAATTGGTAATGGCCCTGATGTTTTGACGAAAGTTTCAATGGTGGGTAATGATTTAGAACTCGACAGCGGCGTGGGAACATGCGGCAAAGATGGACAAAGTGTGCCGGTCGGAGTCGGTCAACCAACATTAAAAATTGAAGGTCTCACGGTTGGCGGCACACAAGTTTAATGACAGAAACGTTTATGAAATTTACTAAAATGCACGGTCTTGGCAATGATTTCGTTGTCGTTGATGCTATCAATCAACGCATTGCCCTTACGCCGAAAAAAATCCGTTTTATGGCGAATCGTCATACGGGGATTGGTTTTGATCAATTGCTGGTCGTTGAAAAAAGTAGTCAAGCGACTGCGGATTTTAAATACCGTATTTTTAATGCCGATGGCAGCGAAGTGGGACAATGCGGTAATGGCGCACGGTGTTTTGCGCGATTTGTACGCGATAAAAAATTGACCGATAAAGATGAAATTCGCGTTGAAACAAAATCAGGACAATTGATTTTAAGTTTTGACGACAATGATTTGATTACGGTTAATATGGGAATTCCTCGCCATTTGCCAGCAGAAATTCCACTCGTCGCTGAGCAAGAAGCACGTTTTTATACCGTCAATGTGAATGGTACTGAAAAAGCCTTTGGTGCGGTGTCGATGGGCAATCCGCACGCGGTTTTGCAGGTGAATGATATTAAAACAGCACCGGTCGAAACCATTGGCGCAGCACTTGAAAGTCACAGTATTTTTCCCGAACGCGCGAACATTGGTTTTATGCAAGTGTTAGATAAAAATGCGATTAAATTGCGTGTTTATGAACGTGGCGCAGGCGAAACGCAAGCGTGTGGCAGCGGTGCATGTGCAGCGGTTGTCATCGGTATTGAACAACATTTATTAGATGATACGGTGCGCGTTGAATTACCCGGTGGCGAATTAACCATTCGTTGGGCAGGACGCGGCGAACCTGTATTTATGACAGGGGCGGCGGTTTCTGTATTTGAAGGATTTATTGCATTATGAGTGAAGTAAAAAAACCTGCTAAAAAACCACGCGCCCCGCGTACTGTAAAACCTAAAGCTGAGCCGAAAACGTCTAAGCCTAAAGTAATTAAAGCCAAGCCTGTTGATAAAATCGAGATGACAGCCGCGCAAGTTGCGGATTATTTAAAAGCTCATCCTGATTTTTTTATTGAACACGTCCTATTACTTGAACATCTCAGTATTCCGCATCCAAGTGGTGGCGCGGTTTCACTGATTTCTAAGCAGTTAGAATTATTTCGTTCGCGTTATCAAGACATGGAAAATCAACTGACGGAATTGATTGAAATTGCGCGTGATAACGATACCGCTGTTAATCGAATGCACAAATTAAATTTAGCTCTGCTCGATGCGACGACACTAGAAGATGTGGTATCTAATTTGAATTTGGTGTTATCAGAATATTTTTTAACCGATTTTGTGGCAATTCGTCTGATTCAACCGTCGCCCCCTTCCGATTTCGATGCCATTTTTATTGCGCCAAACAGCAAAGAGTTGAAACCGTTTGAACGTGAATTAAGTACCGGTTTACCAAGCTGCGGTCAATTATCACCTTTACAAGCGCGGGTATTGTTTGGTTTTCAAGCAAACGAAGTTAAATCTTGCGCGATTGTGCCAATGTTATTTACAGAATTAGAAGGTTTGCTGGCAATTGGTAGCCGTGACGAAAATCGTTTTCACGCCAGTATGGGACATTTATTTTTAACGCAAATGAGCGAAGTGATTGCGACGCGCTTAATCACGTTGTTGCAACCTACAAAATAGATTTATATTCATCATGTTATTGATTTCATATCTAAAATTATGTTTTTTTCGAGGCAGCCCAACGGAATTAACACCGAGTCGTAATTTTTCATGGCAGTGCATCGCTTTTTACTTAGTTTCAGGGATTATCGTTGAAGGATTGATTGCAGATTTTGCGGACGGCACGTTAGAAGTTTCATTACGCGCCATCATGGCATTTTCTTCGGTGGCGACATTCTTATTTTTTCACAAAAACATTTTGTTATTTCAGCGCGTCTTTACCGCGATATTTGTTTGTGAAAATTACATTATGATTCTTGCCATTGCGTGTGAGGCATTGGATTTCGCGTTAGTCAGAATTCATTATGAACACCGTGAAATAGTCGGGATTGGTTTGGCCGTTTTTTTAGTGACCTGGTATTTAGGAATTGTGGCCTTTATTTTGCGACGATTTTTCGCCTACAACGTGGGGAAAAGTGTGTCATTGGCATTTTGCTATTTTGTTTTAACGTACGGCATTCCGATGCTGTTTATGGATATTTAAACTATGCGCTCAGCATTTTCGCGTTCACGCTTTAGTATTTTAGGGCTATTTTTACTGGTCAATTTGGTAACATTTGCCTTATTGCGTGTGGCGTTACTCGCAAAACAATGGGCAGATATTGACACGCCGTTTTATCAAATTATCTTCGCATTTGTGTTGGGTGCAATTCACGATTTAGCGTATTACAGTTATTTTTTAATTCCCTTCACACTCTATTTACTCGCCATTCCTAATCGCTGGTATCAAAGTAAATTACATAAATGGTTTGTGTTTTCAGGTTTCTTGATTAACTTGTATGCCTTATTTTTTGTTGTAGTATCGGAATGGACATTTTGGGATGAATTCGGCGTGCGTTTCAATTTCATTGCGGTAGATTATCTAATTTACACGCATGAAGTGGTACAAAACATTATCGAATCTTATCCGTTAGGTTTGTTGTTATTTAGTATTTTGGTTGTAACGATTGGCTGTTTTTGGCTGGTCAAAAATACATTGGCGGTCACATTCTATGCCAACGAAACATTTTCACGTCGAGCAAAAATTGCAGGTGTTTTATTTTTATTTCCCGTCATTAGTTATTTTGCAATCGGACGCACGACGTATCAATTTTCCGCCAATACTTATTTAAACGAAATTGCGGCAAATGGCGCATATCAATTTTTCTCTGCATTTCGTAATAACGAGTTAGATTATCGGCATTTTTATCGATTAGGCGATGACACGCAATTATCGCAAAAAATCAAAACGGAATTAGACGCAACGAATGATGGTTTGTATGACATCAAACGCGAGATAAAAGGCAATGGCGCAGAAAAACGCTTAAATATTATTTTGATTACCGTTGAAAGTTTGAGCGCGGATTATTTGAGTAAATTTGGCAGTACGCAAAACATTACGCCCTTCATGGATAGTTGGTTTAAAGAAGGCGCATTGTTTACCAATTTTTATGCGACGGGAACACGCACGATTCGTGGTTTAGAAGCATTGACGTTGTCAATTCCTCCCACAGCGGGACAATCGATTGTTAAACGTCCTGATAATGAAAAACTCTTCAATTTAGGTCATGTGTTGCAACAACGTGGTTACGATACGGCGTTTTTATACGGTGGACGTGGTTATTTTGACAATATGAATGCGTTTTATGCGGGGAATGGTTATCGCATTGTCGATCAAACTGAATTCACTGTCGAAGAAATCACGTTTAAAAATGCGTGGGGCGTGTCAGACGACATCATTTTTAATCGCACCGTCAAAGAAGCCGATTTAGATTTTGCTCAGAATAAGCCGTTTTTCTTTCAAATTATGACGACGACCAATCATCGTCCGTATTCATATCCAGAAGGTAAAATCGATATTCCGTCTGGTCAAGGACGTGAAGGCGCGGTGAAATACACCGATTACGCGATTCAAGAATTTATCAAAACAGCAAAAACGAAGCCGTGGTTTGATAATACGATTTTTGTGATGGTCGCCGATCATTGTGCCGGCAGTGCGCGAAAAACAGAATTGCCCGTTGATAAATATCATATTCCATTGTTTATTTACGCGCCCAAACACGTTCCGGCTGTTGAAAATACGACGCTTTCTAGTCAAATCGACGTTGCGCCGACGGTGTTAGGTTTATTGAATTTGAATTACGAAAGCCAATTTTACGGGCAAGATATTTTTAAAATGTCGCCTGAAAAAGGTCGCGCGTTAGTAAGCAACTATCAAAAATTGGGCTTATTTAAGAATAATAAGTTAGTGTATTTGTCGCCACAGCAAAAAGTCGATATGGTTGACGACCCGCTCGGAAAGCATCAGGATTTAAAACCTGAAACGCAGCCGGATTTAGTCAATGATGTGATGAGCTATTATCAATCGGCGGATTATGTTTGGACACACCGTTTAAGCCGCTACCCTTAACTTTTACTTTGAAAAAAACAGGATAACACCCAATGAAAAGCATCGCGTTTAACGTTCAAAAAACTGTCTGCACGGCAGCTATCATGCTGTTATCAACAGGTTTAGTCACAGGTTGTATGACGGTGGGGCATGAATTTCCTGCTGGTAATGTATCGAGTATTAAAATAGGCACAACGACCCAAAATGATATTACCAATTTATTCGGAACGCCTTGGCGCACGGGTGTTGAAAATGGTTTGAAAACATGGACGTACGGCGATTATTCTTACAATTTGGTTGGTAATGGCAATTCTGAAGATTTGGTGATTCATTTTAATAAAAATGACGTGGTGTCTTCGTATACCTTTAACAGCACGAAGCGGTCTAAATAGTTGCAATCTCTCGCTGCAAAACAACTTGATAATTTTCTCACGCAACTTGAAGTTGAGCAGCGCGTTTCCATTCATACGTTGAAAAGTTATCAGCACGATTTGCAGCAATTGGTGGCTTTTTGTGAGGAACAAAAATTAGACGCTTGGGCGCAATTGCAACCCAATGATATTCGCCAACACATTGCCAATCGTCATCGACACGGTTTGAGTGGTAAAAGTTTGCAGCGTGAGTTATCAGCGATGCGGTGTTTTTACACTTATTTGTTAAAAAATAATCTGGCAACCATCAATCCCGCGCAATATGTTAAAGCTCCCAAACAAGTGCGAAAACTACCCAAAACGTTAGACGTAGATCAAGTCGGCGGGCTTTTAGATGCGGGGACAGATTCTGTTTTAGAAGTGCGTGATTTAGCGATATTTGAATTGTTTTATTCGTCAGGTTTGCGATTAAGTGAATTGGTGAATTTAGATTTACCGGATTTAGATTTAAGTGATAAATCGTTGCGCGTTCAAGCGGGGAAGGGCGGTAAAGCGCGGATTTTACCTGTAGGCAGTAAAGCTGTAAGCGCGTTGCAAAATTGGTTAAAACATCGCGTCGCACGTTCGGAAACAGAAAAAGCGGTATTTTTATCGATACGCGGCGAGCGTCTAAGTCAACGCAATGTCGAATACCGTTTGGCTCAATGGTGTATTAAAAAAGGCATACCCGAACACGTCCATCCACACATGTTACGCCATTCTTTTGCCAGCCATTTATTGCAAGCGAGTCAAGATTTACGCGCTGTGCAAGAATTACTCGGTCATAGCAACATTAGCACCACGCAAATTTATACCCATTTAGATTTTCAACATTTGGCGAAGGTCTACGATAACGCCCATCCACGGGCAAAAAAAAAGCCGGCTTAGTCGCGCCAAAAACAATAAAAACCTGCTACTATGCGCCACACTTTTAAAATACAATCTCGCAAATATATTTCCTTTTAAGGTTTAAATCATGGCGGCAAGCGAAAAAATAACAGACATCAAATCAAAAGGTACGGCATGGGTGCTTAGCGTTTTAGCGTCCATTGGCATTTTCATCGTCTTTTTGTTAGCACAATGGTGGGGGCGAGAGCCTGGACAGTTCAACATATTGGAGTCGGCAATTTCCCAAGCGGGTCTTACCCCTGTGCCAACTGATGCCGAAAATGCAGATGCTGGACACGGTGAACCTGCTGAAGCCCCTAGTTATGAAGTTTTAGCGTCTCAATTACCGCTTGGTTACACTTATGCCGCAACATTAGCGCATATTGCTGATACATTGCTAAATAAAAGTGGTGGTTATATTACCAACGATATTGCGCCACCCGGTGTGATGCTCGATAACATCACCAGTTGGGAATGGGGCGCATTAGTTATGTTGCGCGACGCAACAACCGCATTACGAAATCATTTTGCCCGTGATCAATCGCAATCTGAACAAGATCCTGATTTAGCGGTTGCTGAACCGTATTTTTATTACGAGCCAAATTCTTGGGCATTGCCTGCGACCGAAGCCGAATATGAAAAAGGGATTCAAGCATTGCACAAATACATGGCGCGTTTGCAAGACCCTAATGCGGGTAAAAAAGCACAGTTTTATTCACGAGCAGATAACTTGTGGCAATACACCGAGGTTGTGATTAAACGTTTAGGCGATTTATCGACCCGTTTAAGTTCGAATGCGTCAAGCAGTAACTTTGCACCGGGTTTAACCGAATTAGAACTTGAACAAGCTAATGACAAAGTGGCTGCAAAAGTAACATGGATGGAAATCGATAACGTGTTTTATGAAGCACGCGGCGCGAGTTGGGCATTGTTACATGTTTTACGCGCCATTAAGCATGATTTTCATGATATTTTGCTTGATAAACGCGCGATGCGAACCGTTGATATTATGATTCGTGAATTGGAAAACAGTTTAACGCCAACATTGAGTCCGATGGTTTTAGACGGTAGCGGATATGGTTTATTTGCTAACTACTCGTTATCAATGGCGAACTACATTGCGCGTGCTAACGCGGCAGCTCTCGATTTACGCGATATTATGAACAGAGGTTAATCCAGTGGAAGAACAAATCAATATTCATTTATCACAAGCTCAAACGTGGAAGCGTATTTTTTTCATGTTACTGTTTGTCGTAGTTGTCACGATGGCACGTTGGTTAGCATGGGCTGTTATTGTGTTGCAACTGATTTTTGTCTTATTAACAGGGACAAAAAATAGTAATATCTTGAGCTTTGGGCGTGGTTTAGCTATTTATGAATATCATATTTTGCTATTTTTAACGTTTGTCACAGAAACGCTACCGTTTCCATTTTCTCCTTGGGGGATTCAAGCGGATTTAAAATTCCCTGACGAAAAGTAAATTATTTTCTCACCAAATAAAAACGCCCTAAAACGTAAGTTCTAGGGCGTTTTTTATGTTTAATATTTACGGATTACCCGTATTATCAGGACTACTGACCAAAATTCTAAAATCTACCGCTTGTGGCGACGGAGCGAGAGCGTTAATAGTTTGTTTCTGCCCTGCATAAACTAACAATGGTTGCCACGCTTCATCATCGCCAATCACGATTCCATTTCTATCTAACCATTTGAAACGGTAATACAACTGCTGATTATCTGAATCGGTATTGAGAATTTCAGCTTGCAACGCCATTAAATGATTACGTTTAGTCGCGATAATATTGCTGATTTGCAAGTACGACATTTCGCCTAATTGTTCGACCTTGGTTGGAATGCTATTTGGTCTAGGAGGTGGAGGAGGTGTTGTTGCACACGCAGATAGTGTTAATGTAGCAACCATAGTTAAACGTTGAATTAACTGAATCGATTTCATTTTTTACTCCGTTTTTTATTGGAAGATTTACGCGCTGTTTTCGTAGGCATAATTTCGGGTTCAACGTGTTGAACGGGTAAGGTGTTATTGGCGGGCATTTTTGCAGTGTAAACTGGTTGTGACCAATACACTTGATTGTTAATAACTCGTGCTACCACTACGGCGTGCGAGCCGTTAATTTCTAGCGTTTGTTTTCGTGAACCAATGGTAAATTCATGCTTGCCGGTTGGCAATGAAAAACGCGCTACGTTAATCGTCGAAGGCAGCGTGCGCCATGTTCGTTCGTCTGCGGATTCAGTAATCACATTCGCCGCATTTAACGCTACACCAGCCAGTACAGCATAAGTATTATTACTACTCATCAAGGCTTGTTGCGAAGCGGTTTTAACGGCGGAGCGTAAAATACCGCGTAAAATAATGCCTGTCATATCATCTTTTAACGCCCGTTTCGACATTGCATCTAAACTTGTTACCATCGCCAGCGGTTGATTGATTGCACTATCGATACTGACGTAATTTGGCGCGGTAGTATGCGTGGGATCAGAATGTAAAACGGGGAATGAAATCGGAATAACGCCTAAGCCTTTATAAATAACCGGAATTGGAATCATAATTGAAGAAAGTGACGGAGCAACGCCGCTTTCGACGACCATTAAAACATCTGTTTCATTCGGTTTATGCTGGCGTGGACGTAAATCTAAACCGGATAATCCATCTTCCAATGTTTTGATATTCGGACGCAATTCAATAGCTTGTCGATAACCTGCTGACGCTAAACTGGGTTCATTCAATGCTTCATAAACAAACCCTGCTAAATAATGACTAAACGCACTTTGATAACCATTTTTTAACGAGGTAATTTCGGGCGAATTTAACGTTTCGACCGGATAACCGTTTAAATCTTTAAATGTCGTACCAATGCCTTTGGCTTTACTTTCTTTTTCAATTTCGTCGGCTTCTTTGGCGCGAACTTCGGCAATAACGGCTTCACGTTCATGCGTTTTTTTAATTTCCGTGCGGGCGAAATCCCAATCACCATTGAGCAAATGATCCAAAGCCAATTGCGTGGAAAGCATCACTTTTTCGTAATCATGCCCATCATAACGGCGTGTTTTATCATTAAGCGTCACCGCGCCAATATTTTCTAAAATTGCGCCGGCACGAATTTTCGCCTCGTTTTCCCATTCATTGACTAATCTATCTGCCGAAAGCCACGTCGAAATGCTGTCTTTGTA
>Ga0265314_10006299_pt1 | contig 10522 bp, 10 predicted proteins | sample 4126metaG_FD_203106 | JGI IMG/M metagenome (GOLD analysis project Ga0265314, IMG submission 203106) | Rhizosphere microbial communities from Carex aquatilis grown in University of Washington, Seatle, WA, United States - 4-1-26 metaG | ecosystem: Host-associated > Plants > Roots > Rhizosphere >... | reverse complement strand
CGTATGCGATGACGGCTCACCAATCAATGTCAGCGGCGTTCCGGTCGGCAACGATTTAACTTTGCCACTATAACTTGGCGAACTCCACAGCGTTAAATTGTAATCATCGGCAACATAAACAATATCATTTTGTGCGCCACTGACTGCCGCACTCACAAGCATTAACACAGCAAACAATCGCTTTTTCATAAAGTTCTCGCAGTTAATCGTTGAGTAAAGAAATTTTCACGCTACCACACAACAGCAATTCTAATAGAGCTTTTTGCGCGTGCAAACGATTTTCAGCTTCATCAAAAACAACGCTTTGCGTGCCATCGATAACGTCAGCACTGACTTCTTCGCCACGATGCGCGGGCAAACAGTGCATAAATAACGCATCAGATTTCGCTACTGCCATCACTTGTGCATTGACTTGATAATCTTTAAAAGCCACTTCGCGCACAATTGATTCTTCTTCTTGCCCCATGCTCGCCCAAACATCGGTCACAACTAAATCTGCATTTTTTGCGGCATCCACCGTATTATCAAAAAAGTGAACCCGCTCTCCGGCTAATGCCACAATTTCGGGGTCAGGCAAATAACCTTTTGGCGCAGCAATATGCAACGTGAAATCTAACACCATCGCGGCATGAATATAAGAGTGACACATATTGTTACCGTCACCAACCCACGTCACCGTTTTGCCATGAATATCACCACGATGTTCAAAATAAGTTTGCATATCCGCAAGTAATTGGCACGGATGTTCTTTATCGGTCAATCCGTTAATCACAGGAACTCGCGAATTTTCCGCAAATTTTGTCACGGTTTCATGTTCATGCGTGCGTAACATTACGCAATCAACCATGCGTGAAATCACTTTCGCGCTATCGGCAATTGGTTCACCGCGTCCAAGTTGCGTATCGCGGGGCGACAAAAACAGCGCGTGACCACCAAAATGCGCCATGCCCGTTTCAAAGGAAACGCGCGTGCGAGTGGATGATTTTTCAAAAATCATTCCTAACACCTGCCCTTTCAACGGCTGATAATCATGATCTCTAACGTGTTTTAACGTCGAGGCGCGATCAATTAACTGCCGCAATTCGTCGCCGGTTAAATCCAGTAAACTTATAAAATGTCTTGGTTTCATTGGTTTGTATACTCTTGAATCAACGTTGATACAGTTTCAACGAGTTGGGAAATTTGGGATGCGTCGATAATTAACGGCGGCAATAAACGTATTACTTTGTCTTGTGTCACGTTAATGAGCAAGCCTTTTTGCAAAGCAAGAGCCACTAATTTAGTGCAAGGCGTGTCTAATTCGATACCAATCATTAAACCTAAATGGCGAATATTTACAATATGCGGATTGGTTTGTAATTTTTCTTGAAACGCGCTGCAAATCGCATCGCCTTTTTCTGTCGCTTGAGCAATTAAATCGCTATCGCTTAACGTATTTAAAACCGCTAATGCCGCGCTACATGCTAATGGATTGCCGCCAAACGTCGAACCGTGATTACCTGCGGTAAATAAATTCGCCGCTTTGCCATGTGCTAAACACGCGCCGATTGGAACGCCATTACCTAATGCTTTTGCCAATGTACAAACATCGGGAACAATGCCATTGTGTTGAAATGCTAAGAATTTGCCAGTACGTCCGATGCCAGTTTGAATTTCGTCAAGCGTCATCAAAATATCGTATTCGTCACACAACGCGCGAATCTGATTCAAATAATTAGAAGCGGGAATATTCACACCGCCTTCACCTTGAATTGGCTCAACTAGAATTGCCACAATCGAGGTATTTTCAGAAAGCACCGTTTTAATTGCTTCAATATCGTTATACGGCACACGCACAAAACCTTCAACGAGAGGTTCAAAACCTTGTTGAATTTTGGCATTTCCGGTCGCACTTAATGTCGCAAGGGTACGTCCGTGAAAACTTTTTTCCATCACGATAATTGCAGGTGTTGCAATGCCTTTTGTATGTCCGAACTTACGCGCTAATTTAATCGCAGCTTCGTTGGCTTCTGCGCCAGAATTACTGAAAAACACATTTGTCATGCCACTCATTTCAGTGAGTTTATCGGCGAGTTTTTCTTGCGAAGCGACTTGATAGAGATTAGACGTGTGTAGCAATTTCGCACTCTGTTGACAAATCGCCTCATGGACAGCCGGATGCGCGTGTCCCAAATTACATACCGCAATGCCCGACAACGCATCTAAATAACGCTGCTCTTTTTCGTCCCACAACCATGCACCTTCACCATGTTCAAACGTAACGGAAAGCCGCGCATAAGTGGGCATAATATGACTGCTCATGAGTTTTGCCTGTCAACAAAAAAGGTCGGATTATAGGTTTCAATGTCATTGCAAGCAAGTCTATGAATACACAGATTTCGTTCTGTACCGTAAAGTTGATAGAATTTCCCCGTCTTTTATTTTAACTGGAGTTATTTTCTGATGAGCATTACCGTTCGTATCGAACAATTATTACAAAGCCAACCTATACTTTTATTTATGAAAGGTACGCCTGATTTTCCACAATGTGGCTTTTCAGGGCAAGCCGTACAAGTGTTAGAAGCCTGTGAAGTCGATTTCCAACATTTCAATATTTTTGAAGATGCGGAATTGCGCGAAGCCTTAAAAAATTATTCTAACTGGCCAACATATCCACAACTTTACATTAACGGTGAATTGATTGGCGGTTGCGACATCATGATTGATTTATACAAGAAAGGTGAATTAGCGCAACTGTTAGCGGCGGCAAATGCGGCTGAGGCGTAAGTAACATGGCAAAAGCAGGTGATTTAAAACGCGGTATGGTGGTTGAAATTAACGGCGTACCGCACGTTGTTAAAAATGTAGATGTCAAAAGCCCCTCATCGCGCGGCGCATCGACACTTTATAAAATTCGTTTTAACAACGTTCAAACCGGACAAAAACACGATGAATCATTGAAAGGCGATGATTCTTTTAAAGATGTCGATTTAGTTCGCGCTAAAGTGCAATTTTCATATATCGATGGCGAAAATTATATTTTCATGAATACCGACGATTTTTCGCAATACACGTTGAGCAAAGAAGAATTAGACGATCAAGTTAATTATTTATCCGAAGGTTTGGAAGGTATTATCGCGTTACTTGTTGATGATGAAGTATTAGGTATTGAATTACCTGCTGCCGTCGTTTTAGAAGTTTTAGAAACACCGCCAGCAATTAAAGGTGCAACGGCAAGCAGTCGCTCCAAACCTGCACGTTTAAGTACCGGCGCAGAAATTCAAGTTCCTGAATATTTAGAAACCGGCGAATTGATTAAAGTGAATACTGAAACTGGCAAATTCATGTCGCGTGCTTAATGCCTGAAAATAAACATCGCAAATGTACATTTGCGATGTTTTTTCTGCAATCCTTGAACGGAGCAACTCAAATTCGTTTAATTTTTTTCTTTATTCTTTGGTGTCTACTATCAAATTCAGTGTTTGCGGCGGATAAGATGCTAGACGTAAGCCAATTGAATCAACCAACCGTTTCACTCTCCGAATATTTTTCTATTCTTGAAGATTCGGACAAGACACTTACGTTAGCCAATATACAAACGTCCGAAATATCTGAACGTTTCCAATTGAATGAAACGTTGGGAAATTACTTGAATTTTCACTACACCTCATCGGCTTATTGGCTACGTTTGCACCTCAAAAATAGTAGCGACAAACCGAGTGTGTGGATGTTAGAAATTCCTTATCCACCGTTAGCAAATATTGCGTTTTACCAACCTAGCGGACAAGGTTATCAAACGATTCATTCTGGCTACTCAGTTCCTTTTGCTCAACGTCCTTACAGAAATCGATTTTTTGTTTTACCTATTTCAATACCTGCTTATGCGAATCAGCTCGTTTATTTACGAATTGAAACGCCAAACGCCATGATTATTCCCGCAAAATTGTGGCAACAAAATGCGTTTTATGAACATGAACGTACCGATTACATCATCCAAGCGTTATATTTTGGTATGGTCATCGCGATGGTTTTATACAACCTGTTGATATTTACCATTCTACGAGACGTTAACTATTTGTTGTACGTCATTTTTTCATGTCTATCCGCATTATCAATGATTTTTTATTCAGGATTATCCAGTGAGTTGTTGCCGTGGAGTGATTCGACTTTGGGAACAAAAATTGGAGCAAGCACCACAGCGGCATGGTTATTTGTTATTTTTTTGTTATTTATGCGTCGAATGCTAAGCACTTCGATTATCGTACCAAAACTTGATTATCTGCTCAAACTGTTCATAGGTATAAATATCGCACTTCCTTTTTTTCTTGTTTTGCTGTTTGAACAAGTCATCAAATATAGAAGCATTATTGTTTTAATATCATCACTGTTGATTTTAGTCGTGAGTTTAATCTGTGCGCTAAAACGTCAACGCAGTGCTTATTTCTTTATGGCGGCTTTTTCATTCTTATTTTTGGCAATAACGCTCTCTGCTTTAAGCACATTATCTACATTACAGCTAGATATTTCTGATACCGAGATAGCAATACAATTTGGTTCCGCACTCGAAATGTTACTTTTAGCTTTTGCATTAGCAGACCGTTATAAGACAATTCGTCAAGAAAAAGAACATGCCCAACAACTTTTGGTTGAAACACTCAAATCCTCTGAACAACTTTTAGAAATGCGCGTTGCAGAACGCACAGCTGAATTACAAATAGCGAACTGTAAACTTGAAGCATTGAGCATGACCGATGGTTTAACCGGTATTGCTAATCGCCGTTGTTTCGACGAGGTATTAAAAAGTGAATGGTTTCGAGCAGAACGGCAAAATCAACCGCTCGCACTGGGAATGCTTGATGTAGATTGGTTCAAAAAATACAACGATTATTATGGTCATCAAATGGGGGATGAATGCTTGCAAAATGTGGCAAAAGTTTTGACGACACACGTTTGCCGTGCAAGTGATTTAGTAGCACGTTATGGTGGTGAAGAATTTGTGTTTATTATACCGGCTGCCGATGATGCGAGAGTGCTTCATGTTGCACAAAAAATCTGTGAAACCTTTAAAAAACTGGCATTGGCGCATGAAGCATCTATGTTTGGTTATGTCACGGTTAGTATTGGCGTAGCAACGATAATTCCAGACAAGGGTCTGTCTCCTGAGACTTTAATAAAAAATGCAGACATGGCACTGTATCGAGCAAAAGAACAAGGGCGTAATACCGTGATATGCGCTGGAATAGATATTGGAAAACGACATGACTGAAAAACGCCACATTCCACAAGGTGAATTTGAACTGCAACGTTTGCCAAAAGAAACTCATGAATCGTTACGCGCCTGGGATGCGGCGGACGAATATGTTTTGGAATACATTGCGAATTTGAATTTGCTAAACGATGCCAAAATTTTAATTATCAACGACACTTTTGGTGCGTTAGTCGTTGGTTTACATCGTTTTCAGCCACACGCGCAGTCGGATTCGTATCTTTCGCAACAAGCAACACGTTTGAATTTAGCGGCAAATAATTTGCCTGAAAATGCCGTGACATTGCTAAATAGTTTAGAACCCTTGCCGCAGAATTTTGATTTAGTGATTTTGAAAGTACCGAAAACGCTGGCATTGCTGGAATTTCAATTGTTGCAATTGCGTTCGATTATTTCTGCGAATACACAAATCATTGTCGCAGGCATGGTGAAAATTCTCACGCCAAGCGTTTGGAATTTATTGGAACGCATCATTGGTAAAACCCAAACATCGTTGGCGCAAAAAAAAGCGCGTTTGATTTTTACAACGTTCGATTCAAATTTGCCAGAACCGAAAAATCCCTATCCCATTCGCTATGTTTTAGAAAATACAGATTATTTAATTACCAATCACGCGAATGTTTTTTCGCGTGAAAAGTTGGATATTGGCACACGCTTTTTTTTGGAATATTTGCCGAAATCTGAAAATTATCACGATATTATCGATTTAGGTTGTGGAAATGGAATTGTGGGATTGATTGCCGCAGAAAGAAATCCCACAACGCAAATTCATTTTGTTGATGAATCCTTGATGGCAATTGCTTCAGCACGGGAAAATTATGAACGGGCATTTAAAACTCGAACAGCACAGTTTTACGCAGGTGATTGTTTAACGGATTTTGCCGAAGATTCAGCGGATTTGATTTTATGTAATCCGCCATTTCATCAACAACACGTCATCGGCGACCACATCGCGCAAACGATGTTTAAACAAGCACATGTCGTCTTACGAAACGGCGGTGAATTGTGGGTGATTGGTAATCGGCATTTGAATTATGGCGTTTCGTTAGCACGTTATTTTGGTAAACAAAACGTTGCGCTCATCGCTCAAAATAATAAATTTATGATTTGGAAAGCGCAGTTACGCGGCTAATAATTTCTGCATCATCTGTTCAGCTTGCGAGGCATAGCCACCGCCAAACAAATTTACATGATTCAAAATATGATACAGATTGTAAAGCGTTTTACGGGTTTTATATCCTGCGTCGAGTTGCCAAACTTCGTTATACGCGCTGTAAAAGTCACGCCCAAAACCACCGAATAATTCGGTCATCGCCAAATCTGTTTCCCTATCGCCGTAATAACACGCGGGGTCAAACATTACGGGATTGTTTTCAATATCCATCGCCGCATTTCCACCCCATAAATCGCCATGCAATAACGATGGTTGTGGTGAATAATCGGTGAAAAAATCATCCAAACGTTCACAAAGTTTTTCACCCAACATTTGCAACTGTCCGCCATAACCTTTTTTCGCGGCAAGTTGTAATTGAAAACCTAAGCGTTGTTCGCGCCAAAATTTTACCCAATCTTGTGAACGTGCATTCGGTTGGCGCGTCGAACCAATCGTATTATCGATTTGCCAACCAAAATACGATTGTTTTTGCTGATGCAATTGCGCGAGTTGTTGCCCGAATACTTTTTCCGATTGCGACGTAGCACGTTTTAATTCGACATATTCTAAAACCAAAAAACTGGCTTCTTCCGTTTGCCCGAACGTAATTGGACGTGGAATTTTTACCGTTTTGGTTTGAGCTAATTCATTTAAACCTGCAAATTCAGCTATAAACATGTCAACTAAATCCGCGCGATTGAGTTTGACGAAATAACGTTGTGTATCACTTTGCAACAAAAACGCGCGGTTAATATCGCCACCCGAAAGTGGTTTAGTCACTTTGATTTCAAAAGGAATGTGCGTGGCGTTACTGATATGTTCAGTAATCGTTTTAAAAGTTTTATCATTCATAAAAACTAAAAACTAAAAACTTAACGTCCAATCGCGTAATAACTTAATCCATACCGTTTGACGGTCGCGGGTTCATACAAATTACGCCCATCGAAAATCACTTTGTCGGCTAATAATTCACTCATGCGTTGAAAATTTGGACTGGCAAATTGCTTCCATTCAGTGACAATTGCTAACGCATTTGCATCGATTAAGGCTTCTTTTGCCGAACTACAAAAACGAATCGCCGCATTTTCACGGTATAAACGTTGCGCTTCTGTCATCGCTTCAGGGTCGTAGGCTTGAATCGTCGCGCCTGCGTTTAACAATGCCTCAATTAGCACGCGGCTAGGTGCTTCGCGCATATCGTCGGTATCGGGTTTGAATGCTAAACCCCAAAATGCAAACACTTTGCCTTTCAATTCACCCTGATAATGCGCGGTAATTTTTTCAAATAAGCGTTGTTTTTGACGGTCGTTTACATTTTCAACCGCTGTTAATAATTCTGGGTGATACCCCATTTCTTGTGCCGTTCGAGCAAGAGCTTTCACGTCTTTGGGAAAACATGAACCACCATAACCACAACCGGCATAAATAAAGCTATAACCAATCCGACTGTCTGAACCGATGCCGTGCCGGACGTGTTCGATGTCTGCGCCTAAATATTCGGCTAAATTCGCCAATTCATTCATAAAACTGATTTTCGTTGCCAGCATCGCATTTGCCGCATATTTCGTCAGTTCCGCAGAACGCACATCCATCACAATAATGCGTTCTTCACGGCGATTAAATGGCGCGTATAAGGCTTTTAATAATTCCGCCGTGCGCGGATTATCTGTACCAACAATAATTCGGTCAGGTTTCATAAAATCACACACTGCCGCACCTTCTTTCAAAAACTCCGGATTCGATACTACGTCAAATTCTAAATTACAGCCTCGTTCATTTAGAATGGTTTGCACCGTGTCTTTCACTTTATCTGCTGTGCCAACAGGAACAGTGGATTTATCGATAATGACGCGATAATCATCCATGTTTTCAGCAATACTTTTCGCAACGGCTAACACATATTGCAAATCTGCCGAGCCATCTTCATCCGGCGGTGTTCCGACGGCGATAAATTGAAATAAACCGTGTGCAACCGCCTCTTTCACATCAGTGGTAAAACGCAAGCGTTCCATCGCTTGATTTTCTTTAACCATTTCCTCTAAGCCGTGTTCATAAATTGAAATGATACCTTGCTTGAGTTTTGCAATTTTGTCGGCATCAATGTCCATGCAAACCACATCGTTGCCCACTTCGGCTAAACACGCCGCCGTCACTAAACCAACGTAACCACTACCAAAAACCGTTATATTCATAATTTAAAAATTTTAAAGTTGCTCACTTTTTTCGACAGGCTCATCGAGTAAAAACCAAGGATGACAAATATATCCCGCAATAAATCCGCCTAAATGCGCCCACCATGCAACGCTTGCCATTTGATGCGTGAAAAACATAGCGGTTGTGGCATCGTGTAATTGCACCATCACCCATATTCCCAAAAATGCAATCGCAGGAATCGGAACTAAAACAGGGAAAATAAAGGGAATCCAGAGGATGACTTTTTCGAGCGGATATAAAAAGAAATAAGCGGCTAAAACACCGGCAATTGCCCCCGATGCACCCACAACAGGAATCACTAATTCAGGATCAAAATACCATTGTAAAAATGTCGCCAACGCGCCACAGCACAGGTAATACAACAAAAATCGCCAGCGTCCCATTCGGTCTTCGACGTTATCGCCAAAAATCCACAAAAACCACATATTCGCCAATAAGTGCATCCAATCAGCATGTAAAAATAAATTGCTGATAAACGAAAAACCATAATCTGGTGACAGCCCAAAATCGTGCGCCCATTTTGGATTGGAATAACGAATTGGAATCATGCCAAACTGATTGATTGCCTTATAACTGACGTTGTCTGGCAACACCCATTGCATTACAACGAAAATGACAGTGCAAATTGCAATAATTGCCCATGTCATGATGGGACGATGGTTACATGGCGCAGTATCTCGAATGGGAATCATGGTTTTTCTCCGACACAGTTACAGCACTGCATGAGGGCAGGCACAAAAAAACCTGCCCCGACGATACATTAAACGTAAGTCAACCAATCTGCGTATTTGTCGCCGCGTCCGTGAACAGCATCGAAATACAACGATTGCAATCTTTCCGTGACAAAACCACGGCTGCCGTTACCAATTTGACGATTATCGAGTTCACGAATTGGCGTGACTTCTGCCGCTGAACCAGTGAAAAACGCTTCATCTGCCACATAAATTTCGTCACGGGTAATGCGTTTTTCAATCACTTCATAACCTAAATCACGCGCAATGGTCATCACAGAATCACGGGTAATACCTTCTAATGCGGATGTCGTTTCAGGTGTATAAAGTTTTCCATTACGCACAATAAATAAATTTTCCGCGCTACCTTCGGCGGCAAAACCTTCGTGGTCGAGCATTAACGCTTCATCATAACCATTTGCACGCGCTTCTTGTAATGCCAAAATGGAATTGATGTAGTTGCCGTTAGCTTTTGCTTTGCACATAGTGCTGTTGTGATGATTTCGCGTATAAGATGACGTGCGAATACGAATGCCGTGTTCAATACTTTCTGCACCCAAATACGCCCCCCATGACCACGCGGCAACCATAACGTGAACTTTCAAATTATCCGCGCGTAAGCCCATGCCTTCCGAACCCAAAAAGCACATACTACGAATGTACGCACTGTCTAAATTATTTTTTCTTAGCGCGTCACATTGCACTTCATTTAATTCATCTTTGCTAAACGGCATTCTCATATTCATGATGTGCGCCGAACGAAACAATCTGTCCGTATGTTCTTGCAAACGGAAAATCGCTGTGCCTTTGTCTGCATGATAAGCACGAATACCTTCAAATACGCCTAAACCGTAATGCAACGTGTGAGTTAAAACGTGAACTTTTGCATCGCGCCAATCCACCCAATTTCCGTCCAACCAAATAAAACCGTCGCGGTCATCCATAGTCATAGTCATTTTTTAAATCTCCAACTTTATTAAATATATAAATTAAATATTAAGCGCGATTTTCGCCACCAAAAATCGCCAGTAATCGCGGTAAAAACTGTGCTAATTCTGCGGTCATAATGGCAAAATCGACATCAAATTTTTCTTCAAACGTTGACGCTTCGGATTCGCCGACTTGTTCTTGAATTAAATCCAGAAATTTCAAGCGTTTCACGGCTAAATTCTCATCCAA
>Ga0265314_10006296_pt1 | contig 10523 bp, 9 predicted proteins | sample 4126metaG_FD_203106 | JGI IMG/M metagenome (GOLD analysis project Ga0265314, IMG submission 203106) | Rhizosphere microbial communities from Carex aquatilis grown in University of Washington, Seatle, WA, United States - 4-1-26 metaG | ecosystem: Host-associated > Plants > Roots > Rhizosphere >... | reverse complement strand
GGTCTCGCTCCAGGGAATCAAGGTTGTCGAGTTCGCGGTCAAAATGCCGGCTCAGCAGTAGCACGGTGTTTTGAAGCTCGCGCTCGCTGTTTGCCAGCGCGCGCTGCCGGAAGGTGACGATCGTGAACGAGGTGCCAACCGCAATCGCGGCGATCAGCAGAATCCCGCCGAGGATCAGCAGATTCAGCGGGTTGCGCCCGTTGGCCTTTGCAGCGTCGCTCTCGCGGTGATGTGCCGCTTCGGAGATCGTTTCTTGCATCGCCCCCCTCCTGGGAGGCACAGGATTACAACGCCAGAGTGCATGAACCCTTGGGAATCGGGGTTAACAAAATCTAAATTACCGGAAAAATACCGCGTCGGTTCCGCCGATACCCCCGGGACCATTGCGGATTCCGGCGTGGTCTTACCTATCCGGTTAATTATCCGCTGAGTCCACCAGTGCGAGTAACTCGCGCCCGTAGCGCTCGAGTTTCTTGTCGCCGATGCCGGGAATGTCGCGGAGCTGTTCCGGCGTCGTCGGGCGTAATGCCGCGATGCCGTCGATGGTTGCATCGTGCAGCACGACATAGGCCGGCACGCCGCGCTTGCGCGCCACCTCGGAACGCCACGCCCTGAGGGTGCCGAGCAGATTCGCATGGACCGCATTGCCACGACCGCCGGGTTGTGGCGCGAGATCGCCACGCCTCGATTTGGTCCGGCTGGGGCGATCGCGGCCCGAGGTCTGCTCGCGCAGCATCACCTCGGTTTCGCCTTTCAGCACGCCGCGCGCGCTCTCGGTCAGCTTGAGCGCACCAAACGCCTCGCTGTCGGCCTGCAGATGGCCCATCGCCACCAGCTGACGCAGCACGGCGCGCCATTGCTTCTCGTTGAGTTCGGCGCCGATGCCGAACACCGACAGCCGGTCGTGGCCGAACTGCTTGACCTTTTCGGTCAGGCGGCCGATCAGCACGTCGATCAGATGCATGGCGCCGAAGCGCTGCCCGGTGCGATAGGCGCAGGACAACAATTTCTGCGCCATCACCTTGCCGTCGCGCACCAGCGGCGGTGACAGGCAATTGTCGCAATTGCCGCATTTTGCGGCGGGCGTTTCGCCGAAATAGCCGAGCAGTCGGCTACGGCGGCAGCCGGTGGTTTCGGCGAGGGCGACCAGCGCGTCGAGCTTGCCGACCGATACCCGCTTGAAAGCGTCGGCGCCGGTGGACTCATCGATCATACGGCGCTGCTGCACGATGTCAGAAAGGCCATAGGCCATCCAGGCGCTGGACGGCTTGCCGTCGCGTCCTGCGCGCCCGGTTTCCTGGTAATAGGCCTCGATGCTTTTCGGCAGATCGAGATGCGCGACAAAACGCACGTCGGGCTTGTCGATGCCCATGCCGAAGGCGATCGTGGCGACGATCACGACGCCGTCCTCATTGATGAAACGGTCCTGATGGCGCGCGCGTACAGAGGCATCAAGCCCGGCATGATAGGGCAGCGCCTCGATACCCGCCTTGGTCAGGGCGTCGGCGGTGTCCTTGACCTTGGCGCGCGACAGGCAGTAGACGATGCCGGCGTCACCGGCGTGGCGTTCCCGGATGAACGCCTTGAGCTGGGTCTGCGCGTTTTGCTTGTCGACGATTTCATATTTGATGTTCGGGCGATCGAAGCTCGCGACGAATTGCGGGGCATCGGCAAGCCCGAGGCGGGCGACGATCTCTTTCCGCGTCAATTCATCGGCGGTTGCTGTCAGCGCGATGCGTGGCACGCCGGGAAAATGCTCGGCGATGACGGAAAGGCCGATATATTCGGGGCGGAAGTCGTGGCCCCATTGCGACACGCAATGGGCTTCGTCGATCGCGAACAGGGCGATTTTGGCGCGGCCAAGCAAGGACAGGCAGCGCGGAGTGACGAGTCGTTCCGGCGCGACATAAAGCAGGTCGAGATCGCCGGCCAGGAGCCGCCGCTCGACTTCGGTGGCCTCATCGAAGTTCAGCGTCGAATTCAGCGCGGCGGCCTTGACGCCGGCTTCGGTGAGTCCCGCGACCTGGTCGCGCATCAGCGCGATCAGCGGCGAGACCACGATGCCGCAGCCCCCACGTAACAACGACGGCAATTGATAGCAAAGCGACTTGCCGCCGCCGGTCGGCATCAGCACCAGGCAATTGCCGCCGTCGGTGACATGGCGGACGATCGCTTGCTGCTCGCCGCGAAAGCCGGGCAGACCGAACACGGCATTGAGCACCGCAAGCGCGTCGGGGGCGGCGTCGGACCCACGGCTGCGCGCCGGGGCGATATTGGAAGCGGGCATGCGGGCTCAATCTGCGGTCAAGATCGGAAGCGCAAAATCTCGAGGGTAGGTCAGCGCTGTGCCGGATTTATCGCAGATTCGCCGGAAAACCTATCGCTTCCGCATGTCAGCCGGCAGCCATAGGTCATTTCCGCCGTGAAAAGGCGATCAGGCGCCGGCGAACCGCAGCGCGTCGGCGACGTTCAAGGCCGGGATTTTCCGGCGCGCCGCCGCCTCCAACGCGTGGCGCAGAAGTTCCGGGGAACAGCCATAGGGGCTCGGCGTGGCCTCGACGTCGTGGCCGTAGAAGATCAGCCAGCCATTGCTGGCGAGCGCCTCGTCGAAGATGCGATCGATCCCGTCCCGGTCGATCTGATGTTCGATGAGCGGCACCGCGCGCAGATATTGCAGGTCGACCGTGCCGCTGTTGACGCCGGGCAGGATGCCGCGGGAGGAATGGAAGGCCTTGCCGAGCTGGCGTTTCCGCAGCACCGATCCGGTGCCGTAGGGATAAGCGAAATTCTCGATTCTGATCGAGGAATCCAATCCCTGCAGGTAGAGGCGGTTTTTCTCCAACTCCGCGGCCATCGCAGCCCCCGTCAGGTCGGTCGAGCGCGCGTGTGAAAAAGTATGGCAGGCGATCTCGTGACCCGCGCGGTGGAGGCCGACAATGTGGTCGGCGCTGAGCCCGGTCCAGTTGCCGGACCAGGCATCCACCAGTCCACCGGAAATGTAGAAGGTTGCCCGCGCGTTATATTCCTCGAGCATCGCCGCGCCGCGCGTGGCCGCGCTGATCGGCGCATCGTCGAACGTGAAGCTGACGACCGGACGGCTGTTGTTCAGCGTGGCCGGTGCGACGCGCAGATGCCGTGCCAGCTTGTTGCCGACGCGCGCTTTCACATTGGACCACACCGGGCGCATGAGATCAGTGCCTTCTCAGCGTCAGACCGCCGACAGCTTGACGCCATCGGACAGGTATTCGAGCCAGTTGCCGAAGATTGCCGCCGCCGCAACACCGGTCGCGAGATCGGAACGCAGCCCGAGATGCGGAAGTTCCACGCTGAGCGGGATCTGGCGTTCGGCGCTGGCGCGTTTGCGGTAGTTGGCTAGCTTGCGTTCGGTCTCGGTATCGAAATAGCCTTTGGGCACCTCGGGAAAGCTCTCGCGCTGGCGCGCCAGATAGCGAGTGATGTCGCGCAGATATTCCCGCTGCAGCGACTGCGCTTCGTATTCGGGGTGGCCGTGGAAGAAGACGAAATGGCTGCGCAGTCGCTTGGCGAAAATGTCGACGCCGGCGTCCGGCGCTTCCGTCAGCAATTGATATCCGTGCGCGGCAAGGTCGGTCTTGCTCAACGCATTGATGCGCGAATGCGCGATCTTGAGCGGAGAGCGGATATTCTTCATCAGCCAGTCGTCGGCCACCTTGTGGCAGTCGTAGATGCCGGAGCATTTCTGGTCGAGCCGCTGCCGTTCGATGCCGTCGAGATGCAGCACCGCGGCATGGGCGGCGAGGCACGACCAGATCGCCGAACGGGTATGGCTTTCCGCCCAGTCGATCACGTCGGTGAGGTCTTTCCAGAACGGTTCCTCGGGCAAGGTCGCGGCAACCGGCTCGGCGCCGGTGACGATCAATCCGTCGAGTTTTAAGCGGCCGAGATCGGCGATGTCGGTATAGCGGCCTGTCATCAGCGCCCGGGCCTGCGGCGAGCGGTGCACCGACGGCAGCGAGAAGCAGTGCAGGTGGATGCGACGGTCGCCTGCCGCGGCCTGCAGCAGGCGCGTGAACTGCCGCTCGGTGGCCTGCAGCGCCGCGTCCGGCATATTGTTGACGAGGCCGATGCGCAGCACCGCATCGGGCGTTTGACGGTCTCCGAGCTTGTCCGCTTCACGCGGTTGCGTCGGCGCCAGCGCGGGGCTGACGATTTGCCGGTGTTTGTCGAGCGGCACGGTCATGGGTTATCCAAACCGGCCTATTCCGCGGCCTGGAGCCGGCGCGAGCTTGCGGCCGCGAGCGCCTGGTCGATGTCTTCGATGATGTCGGCGCTGTGCTCGATGCCGATCGAGAGCCGGATGGTCTCCGGCAGGATGCCGGCGATGCGCTGCTGCTCGGGCGACATCTGGCGGTGCGTGGTCGATGCCGGATGACAGGCGAGCGATTTGGCGTCGCCGATATTGACCAGCCGGGTGATCAGCTTCAGCGCGTCGTAGAAGTCCTTGCCGGCTTCGTGGCCGCCCTTGATGCCGAAGGTGAACAGCGAGGAGGCATTGCCACCGAGATATTTTTGCACCAGGTCGTAATACGGGCTGTCGGTGAAGCCGGCATAATTGACCCAGGCTACGCGCGGATCGTTGCGCAGGAATTCAGCGACCTTGCGGGCGTTTTCGACGTGGCGCTCGACGCGTAGCGCCACTGTCTCGATGCCCTGCAGCAGCAGAAAGGCGTTGAACGGCGACAACACCGAACCCATGGTGCGTTGATAGACGCTGCGCGCGCGCTGGATGAAGGCACTCGCGCCGAACTGCTCGGTGTAGACCATTCCGTGATAGGATTCGTCAGGGGTGCTGAAAGCAGGGAAGCGCTTGGCGTGGTCGACCCACGGAAAGCGGCCGCTGTCGACGATCGCGCCGCCGAGCGTCGTGCCGTGGCCGCCGAGGAATTTGGTCAGCGAATGCACCGAAATATCGGCGCCGTATTCGAACGGCTTGAGCAGGATTGGGGTCGCAACCGTGTTGTCGACGATCAACGGCACGCCGTGACGATGCGCGACTTTCGCCAGCGCCTCGATATCGCAGACATTTCCCGCGGGATTGCCGATGGTCTCGGCGAAAACAGCCTTGGTGTTCCCGTCGATCAGCCGTTCGATCGCGTCGGCCTTGTCGCTGTCGGCGAAGCGGCCGGTGATGCCCTGGCGCGGCAGGATGTACGAGAGCAGCGTATGCGTGGTGCCGTAGAGCTGCGGCACGGAAACGATGTTGCCGCCGCTGTCGGCGACGTTGACGAAAGCCATGTGCAGCGCCGACTGTCCGCTCGCGACGGCGAGCGCGCCGACGCCGCCTTCGAGGTCGGTGACGCGCTTTTCAAGTACGGCGGTGGTTGGATTGGCGATTCGGCTGTAGCGATAGCCTTCGGCTTCGAGATTGAACAGAGCGGCGCCGTGATCGGCGCTGTCGAATGCGTAGGCGACGGTCTGGTAGATCGGAACCGCGACCGATTTGGTCGTGGGATCGGGGTCGTAGCCAGCATGAATTGCAATGGTTTCGTTGCGCATGGTCCACCTCTGCCTTGGCGACACGCATTTCATCATGCGTTTTCTTCGCCCCCTCCTGTTTCTAGTGGGGAGGGGTCAACGCAGCAATAATTCGCGAATAGATTGATGAAATAACCCTAATGGAGATCAACCAATTGATTAAAATTTGAATAGAAAATCATCCGAACAGCTAGCTTTGGACGCGGAGCCGCCGGCAACGAAATCCTCAGCAATTGCGGCGATAGTACCAACGGGATTTTCGCGGACATGTGGCCGCAGCGTGGGTGAGAACGATGGCGCAGACGACAGCACCGGTCAGCTTTTCGGAGACCTGGACCTATTTCGAGGGCGCGTGGCATCAGGGCAATGTGCCGATCATGGGGCCGCGGACGCACGCAGCCTGGCTTGCCTCGACGGTGTTCGATGGCGCACGCGCCTTCGAGGGCGTGGCGCCCGATCTCGATCGACATTGCGCCCGGATCAATCAATCGGCGATCAACTTCAAGCTCAAGCCGGTGGTCGATAGCGAAACCTGGCTCGCTCTGGCGCGCGAGGGCATTGCCCGCTTCGCGCCGAATGCGGAGCTTTACATCCGGCCGATGTATTGGGCTCAGAACGGCGCCGGCGGCGGCGTGCTGTTCGATGCGGAGACCACCAATTGGTGCCTGTGCCTCTATGTCGCGCCGATGCCGCAGCCGACCGGCACCGCGATCACGCTGTCGCCGTTCCGGCGGCCGACCGCGGAGAGCGCGCCGGTGCATGCCAAGGCGGCGTGCCTCTACCCGAACAATTCCCGCGCATTGATCGAGGCCCAGGCGAGGGGATTCGGCAACTGCCTGCTGCTCGACATGCTCGGCAATGTCGCGGAATTCGGCAACTCCAACGTCTTCATGGCCAAGGACGGCTTGGTCTATACGCCGGCGCCGAACGGCACCTTCCTCGACGGCATCACGCGGCAGCGGGTGATCGGCCTGTTGCGCGGCGACGGCGTCACGGTGGTCGAGACCACCCTGAAATATGAGGACTTTCTGGGCGCCGACGAGATTTTCTCCAGCGGCAATTTCGCCAAGGTGGCGCCGGTGATCCGGATCGACGATCGCTCGCTGCAACCCGGCCCGTTCTATAGTCGCGCGCGAAAACTGTACTGGGACTTCGCCCACGCGTGAGATTTACGGACCGTACAGCACCAGTTCGGTGTCGGTCAGGTCGGCGAGTCGGGGCCGCTGCGGGCCCTTGGAATATTTGCGGCCGCGCGCCTTGGAGAAGAATCCAACGAGGCCTTTGACCGGCCCATTGGAATCCAGCAGCACTGAAATCTTGCCGTGGCGCAGCAGAAGCCGGCCGATGGCGCCGGCGCATTGCACATAGTCGGCGACGTCGCGGCAATAGATCAGCTGCATCGCGGGTGGCGCGATCCAGCCGCGGCGGATACGCATCGGGAGCAGGATAATGGGCAGCGCCTCGCCATTGGCGGTGCGGCACACCACGCTAAGACAGCCGTAGCCGGCGTGCCGGGTCAGCATTTCGACGTCGCCGGCGGACAGGCCCGCGATCGCTTTGGCATCCGGCGTGACGGTCTCGATGGTCATGTCAGCGGGAACGCGCGACAGAACCGGCAGCGAGAAGAACAGTCCGCTGCAATAGGCGCCAAAGCCCTGGGTCTCGATGATCGGCCAGGTCCAGGTCGCCGGGCTGATATTGATATAGGTGACTTCCTTGTTCCTCTGCGCGATCTTGGTCATCATCGGCGCGTAATTGCGAAACGCGGGCTCGACATACCAGCTCGATAGATTGCAGTAGATCGCGGTCTCCGCACCATCGCTTCGCGAGGTGTAGATCAGTAACAGCACGCCGGCCGGAACGCCGTTATTGTCGATCATGTAGCCGAAGCGCGGATACCCTGGCGGAACCAGGCGTTTCGCCTGACGGCGTAATCCCCGCATCCAGTAATCGCGCGATCGCCAATAAAATCCACGCGCCAAAAGATCCGCAACCGCATCGAGATCGGTCTCGGTAATCTCACGGCAGCGGATTTTCTGCGCAATGGTCAACCAGCGAGCTCCTCGGCCGCGTTGCACGTGAAGCCCAGCATCTGGCGTAGCTTGACCGGCCATTTGGCGGTGTCGGTGCCATGGGTGTGGAACATCGCGACCGCGAGGCGATCCATGCCGAACGCCACGCAACCGGTATGCGCCGGTTCGCCATTGGCGTCGGTGATGCCCCAGGTGGTGCCGAAATGGTCGCGGTGATAGTTGAAGCTCATGCAGGCGGTCGGCTGCTCTTCCGAGCGCAGCGGCACCAAGAGCTCGAATTTCAGCGATTGCTGCTTCTGGCTGACCGCCTTCATCTGGCCGACCCGGCCGAAGAAGGGATCACTGGCGTAGTCGACCTTGAAGGAGAGGCCGAGATCGCGCGCGATCGCCTGGGCGCGGACCATCCAGCGCTCGCGGAAATCGGACACGTCGTCGGGGCTGCCGATACAGACATATTCGCGCATCCGGAACGATTGCAGCCGGTCGAGATGACGCGACGGCTCGGCACGGAAGCAGTCGGCGGCGACGTCGAAACGCAGGCCGCCTTTCGGCAGCGGGCCGCGGGCGGCGGCGATTGGATAGACCGGGTAGCAGGCCGCAGGCGACAGCACGAGATCGGCCGGCGAGAGCGATGTGGTCCAGTCGCCGCCGGCATCGAAGCGGCTGACGGCCTGATGGATTTCGCGTTCGGTGCCGTGCAGGCCGCAGACGCAGCCGAGCAAATTGGGAAAGCTTTTCAGATAGCCGGATTTCTCCAGCTGGCCGCGATTCATCACCGGCGGGAAGCGCATGATTTCGGTGCCGGACTCGCGATTGCGGGTGATCAGGGCGGCGAGCCGCTCGACAATGTCCTCGTACAGCCCGGTCCGGGCGTACACGCCGTCGGTGCCCATCTTGTGGAACAGGGTATCGGCGAGATGATCCAGCGGATCCGTCGACTGCGGCGCGATCTCGGGCGAATCGGTCTGAGCAATGTTTTTCATGATCGGGCTTCCAGGTGTTTGTCGTTGCCGGTTCAATCGCGCAACGTCGCGGGTACGCCGCTCATCAGGCTTGCGGTGGCGATGTTGGAGAGGATGCGGTCGTTGTTGATCATCAGCGGCGACGAAAGCACGTCGCGGAGCTGCCGGCCGACGGTGAAGTCGCCGTCATTGCGATATCCCGACAGGCCGCAGGCGCGCATCGCGCTCATCACGGTGGTGACCGCGAGCTCGGAGGCTTCCACCTTGAGCAGGTTGATCGAGGACTGGAAGTCGAGCGAGGACAGCGCGCGCTCGTCGTGCTCGAACGTCGCATAGGTATCGAGCGTCGAGGTGATCATGGCGCGCAGCTTGGTCAGCGACATCTTGGCCGCAGTGAAATGCGCTGCGCCCGGAGGCATCTGGCCATTCGCGCCGCGCGCCGCCTTGCGGATGAAGGCTTGCGCCCGATCGACCGCCGCGGCCGCGATGCCGGCCCAGACCGACGACCAGCAGAGATGGGCGACCGGCGTCATGGTCTGCGCGTGAATCTTGTCATAGCCTTCGGGGAAAATCTGTTCCGACGCGCCGGTCGCCCTCAGCTCGAAACCGGCGCTGCAGGTGCCGCGCATGCCGAGCGTTTCCCATTCCAGGCTGCGCGTCAGCGTATAATTGTCCTTGGTGAAGGCCACCAGCACCTGATCGGAGGATGCGGCGTCATTGGCGCGGCGGGCGATGGTGACGATGCCGTCGGCCTGCGCGCCATAGGAAATCACGGTGGCGTTGCGCGTAAGCGTAATGCCGGCATCGGTGCATTCGACCGCGGCGGCACTGGAACGGATGTTGCCGCCGTTCTGGCCTTCGGTGGTCGACGACGCCAGTAGCAATTGTTCGTTGGCTACGCGACGCATCAGCGTCTCGTGCCAGGCGCTGCCGGTGCCGTGCCGGACCAGGCAGGCGACCTTGGTCTGATGCATCGCGAAGATCATCGCGGTGGAAGAGCAAGCCCGGCCCAGCGTGTAACACATCTCGGTGATGTCGAAGATCGAGGCGCCGGAGCCGCCGAGCGCGATCGGGATCTGAGCGCCGAGAAGCTTTTGCTGGCGCGCCGCATCGATGGCGGCTTTCGGAAAACGCGCGTCGCGATCGACCTCGGCCGCTTCCTTGGCGGCGATGGCGGCCACCGCTGCGGTGCGCTGCATGAAGGAGGAAGTGAGCAGCAATTGTTCGTTGATATCGCCAGCGGAGGAATCTCTTGACCTGGCTTCTTGCACGCTCATGCCGGTATCTCTCCAGGGTTCATCGGTGCGAAAAAGCTGCGTCAACAGCGCGCCCGATCGAGCCAAGGCTAAGGATTTAATTCAAATGCGTCGACGAAATTCAGGGTAAACGGCTTTCATTTCAAATTAATCGGTTAATCAACTGTGCTTTGGGGGCCATAAATTTCGTCGATGTCGTAAACGCTTGAATAACGGGCGTTAGCGTTAAGCGCAGAATGAAGGTTTGCGTCAAACGAGATTCACTGTTTTTCAAACCGCCCCTGGGTTACATAATGCCTGCAGTTCGGCATGATCCGATTGATACCACGACAGATGGAACACCCAGATGCAGGCTCTTACTACCGATATTCGCAGCCGGGTCATGGCGCTGGTCAAGGCGATCCTGGAACAGAACGCCATCACCGCGACCGTCGATCCCGACACCCGGCTGGTGGATGTCGGATTGACCTCGATGGACATGGTCAATCTGATGCTCGGCGTCGAAGCCGAGTTCGATTTCACGATTCCGCAACCGGAAATCACGCCGGAGAATTTCCAGTCGGTCAAAAGCCTGGAAGCGATGGTGATCGGCCAGTTGCAGGCAGTGGCCTGATCCGGCGCAAAGCTTGAATCCCGACGCTGCGGCGGCAATCGACTTTCAATTACCTCCCCTAAAACTCATCAGCCGCCGGATCATCCGGATGTTGGCATAGTCCACCATCTTGCCGTCGACGGTCACGGCGCCCTGGCCATTGCGT
>Ga0265314_10006294_pt1 | contig 10523 bp, 14 predicted proteins | sample 4126metaG_FD_203106 | JGI IMG/M metagenome (GOLD analysis project Ga0265314, IMG submission 203106) | Rhizosphere microbial communities from Carex aquatilis grown in University of Washington, Seatle, WA, United States - 4-1-26 metaG | ecosystem: Host-associated > Plants > Roots > Rhizosphere >... | reverse complement strand
GACGTCAGAATCTTGGGGTATTTCTGCGCGGCGCTCACTGAAAATGCCTTGGCGAAAGTCCACACTTCTTTCTGCAGAGGGCCGCGCACAATCGGAATGTAAATGTGGATGCCGCGGGAACCGGTGGTCTTGGGATAGCTTTTGATCTTCAGCGCGTCGAGCTCGTCGCGCAACAGCAGCGCCGCCTCTCGGACGAGGGTGAAAGTGGCGCCGGGCGTGGGGTCCAGATCGAAGTGCAGATAATCCGGGCGATCGACGTCATCGCAACGCGCATACCAAGGGTTAAGATCGATACATCCCAGGTTGACCGCCCATAGCAAACCTGCCAGATCATTGATCACCGGGAAGTCGACCAGATTTGCCGATGGGTGTTGGATTTCACAGATCGGAATCCAAGCGGGCCGCGACGCCGGAGCGTGTTTCTGAAAGAAAAACTTGCCCGCAGCGCCATCCGGATAGCGCTTCAACACCATCGCTCGCGATTCCAGATAAGGCAGCAGATAGGCCGACACATCGGCGTAATATTGGAGGAGATCGCGCTTGGTGATGCCGTCGTCCGCCCAAAACACCTTGGAAAGATTTGTCAGAGTGATTTCTTTGCCGCCGACGCGCAGGGTGGCGTCTTTGACATCCCGCGGAATCGTTACGCGATCTTTCCCGTTTTTCGTGACCGGTCCTTCACGTCCTGCACGGAACGTGCTGGGATGCACGGTCTTCTTGGGCGAGGAAACTGGCATAGAGGTGCTGTCCGTTAGATCGCTATCACAGCCGTTGCGTTTCCGGCAAATGGCAACCGTGGCGTTGAAATTGCATAATCGAGATGCATGCCACTGGCAAAATATCACCTCAAACGGGATTTCAAGGTCAGCCCCGAGCCCAAAGGCTCCGCCCGCACCAAAGCGTCAAAGGCACCTCTTATTTTTGTGATTCAAAAACATCAGGCCAGCCATCTGCATTATGATTTTCGGCTCGAATGGAACGGTGTTCTGCTCTCCTGGGCAGTTCCGAAAGGGCCGTCGCTCGACCCGGCAGTCAAGCGGCTAGCGATGGCTGTTGAAGATCATCCCATCGAATATGCCAAGTTTGAAGGCATCATTCCAGAAGGCCAATATGGCGGCGGCACCGTGATGGTGTGGGATCAAGGAACCTGGGAACCCGAGCAGGATCCGGAATCCGGCCTGCTGAAAGGCGAGCTTAAATTTTCATTGCATGGGAAAAAACTGCGCGGTTCCTGGGTGCTGGTGCGAACTAAACGTGGACCCGGTAATTCGCAACGCGCCTCGTGGCTCCTGATCAAACATCGCGATCAGTATGCCAGCGCTTCGGATGTGGTGACGGAAAAACCGCGGTCCGTGGTATCTAAACGCTTAATGGCTGGAATTGCCAAGGCGGCGGCTGGCAATGTAGCCAAGGCTGCCGCAAGCGATCCCCGCACGTGACGGGCGGGCTCTACTTGAAAATATCGAGTACGTCCTGGGGCAGAGTATTCTGCGGCCGGTCCCAGCCCACCTCGAAAAATCTTTCCCAGTTCTGCGCCCAGGGACGGCCGTAGTAATCGATATATCGCGGGTCGGACTTGGTGAGCTGCGTCGGCTTGCCGTTGGTATTTCTTAAGTTTCCTAAACACTCTATGTAGGTGAAGCGGCGGTCGGGAGCATCAGGGGTCGCTTGGCGGACGAAACGATAGGTCGCGTGCATCGGTTGTACAAACGTGTCGGGGTCGTAAAATACCGCTTCGTGATCGAGGCCGATAAACTTGCCGTTCGCATCCAGGGCTGGCTTGTAAGTCTCCACTGTCTCCATCTTGTCGCTGAATTCGAACATGGAGTGTGACAGTGTCCAGCCTTGCACGTTCGCCGTCCATGTGATGAGAGTGGTGCCGTCCCAGAAGCCAACGGTCTCGCCGTACCACTGCGGGACTTTTTGAACGTGCTGTTTTCCGATCAACACTTGGCGCAGGAAATTCGCCGCGATACCGGAGAGGAACTGGATGTTCCAGGGGCTCATGGTCAGTTGGAAGTTGCCGGCGTTCGATGCCTCCGCCCACCAGCGCATAAATCCTTCCGGCTGACAGAAGGAGGCCTGCCATTGGGGCGCGTTGTCCACGCCCTCGTGATAATTTTGCTGTACAAAACGCTTTTGATATTCCGGCGTGAGCAACGACAATATGGTGGGGACTTGATTCACAGTTCCCCAAATCCACTGCGCTCCCCGATCGGCTTGCATGTCACGCGTGTAGTATCCGTCCCAGTCGGGAACGTCCGCCTTGCTATAGACAGTCGGACCGCCCTTGGCCTTCGCGGCCGCCAACAAAGCTTGATAATGCTCTTTCGCCGTCTTATAAGGATATGGGCTCACGATTCGTTCGCGCGGATAATCGGCGGTGCAGTCGCTCCAAGCAGCCGACATGGGCGGATTGGTGCCCATGCGCAGTGACGTCCAGATATCCGCAATCTGCCGCGGCGTGTTGCAGCGGAAGTAGCGCTGATCGGTCCACAGCTTTTGATCTTTGTAAAAATTTTTCGATAAGAACAAATCTACCGGCAACGCCTGCATTCCGGGCGGAGGCCCGGGGAAGGTCGGCGTGTTCCCTCTGCCAAAGGCGCCCGCTGGCCGTTGCTGCGCCGGCGGACCACCGCGCTGCGCTAACACTGGTGCGACTACAGCTATAAAGGCGAACGAAACAGCAAAGAGTCTCAATCTTATTCCCCCGCGTCCCATTTCCCGAGTATTTTCCCGTCCGGCATCTTCGCGCCGATAAAGCCGCCCACGGGAGATCCGTTCAGCATGGGATGAAACTTGATGGTCACGTTCATGCCCGGCGAAAACGTTGCCGGGCGAACACCCTCACGGCCCAATTGGTTGGGACTGCCCCATTCGATGCTCCACTCCGTGACCTTCCCGGCCGCATCCGTGACGTTCACCTGGATCCACGAGTGCGGATTTCGAAACTGGAATTCTTTGACAGTTCCCGTGATCTCTTTCACGGCTTCGGGGTCAAAACCCGCGTTCGAATGGTGGGCCAATACCGGCTGGATCGTGACCATGCCCAGGGGAATGATCAGCGCCATCCACAGCGCTCTATTGATGCGGTTCAGCATAAAAATCTCCTCAAAGAGTATTGCAACACTAATTTAATGGCTTTCCGTCCGGCCCCAGAACCATCGTCTTCCCGGTAACTGTATCCGCCGGATTGCGGTTATTTTCAGCGCAGCCGTAATCGTACATGAAAAGGCCGGGTTTGCTCTTGCGAAACTGCTTGGTTACGTTCCACGGCTTGCTCAAGGCTTTCGGATCTTCGATCACCAGCTTGAACTCAAGCGTGTTTTCGTTGATCTTCCGTACGCGCGTCGTCACCGTCCCGGCGTCGCTTAACACCAGTCCAGTTCTGTCGAGAATGGAATCATTATCCCGATTCCCCTTCAAGCCGACAGTCTGGAACACCAACGTTTCGCCTTCCCAATGGCCCACCGAAACGCCTGTGTAGGTTCCCCATGTGTCTTCCTTGGCGGGGAGTTTACGTCCATCCGTATAAACCCGCATGGTGTTGGGGCCGTTCTCGGTGACGATGTAGAAAATATCCGGCCGAACGACGAACTCGTAAGCGTCCGGCAGGTTTAGGATGCGCGGGTATCCCACCGGAACACCGCAATTGGTAAGGACGTCCGGAAAACGGTCGGCGTCGCGCAGCGCCAGATGATCTTGGTAGATCTTTTCGAATGCCGGCGTATATGGCGGATGTTCACGGACGCCGTGTGTGACCACTCCACCCTTGCCGGTTTGCGTGGCGGTGTCGAAAACCGTTCCGCCCATCATGCTCCAAAGACCGCTCCAATCGGGGAGCTTTTCAAAGGAAGTCACCGATGGAGCCTGCCCCCGGCTCACGCAGGGCGCGAGCAAGAAAACGAGTCCGGCGAAAATCCACAATTTCTTTGTATGCATCTAACGTGTCTCCGCGCTTCCGCCTTCGAACAGTTTCCTGCGGAGTGATCCTTCGGGTAGAGCGAGTGACAACCCCACTGGCTGGTCAGAATATCATACTGAGCGTTCGAGGTGAAGCGATACGCGTGTTCAAAGGCAGGTTGCGGAGTTTTGTTGGTTGTGGGGGAAGAATTTGAACCGAACGAGGCGTTTCAGGTTCTGGGCAGTGGCAGCAAGGGAGGACTGCTCGCGCACGAATCTCAGGCGGCGCAAGCGCCTGAGTCCGACCTGATTCTTCAGCTCGGCGAAGAGGGCTTCGACCTTTCGGCGTTGGTGTTGCGAACGGGCGCGTCTCACGGCCGCACGATGCTCGAGGTCGCGCCTGCTAAGCAGGATTGGGGATTTCAACGGGCCAAGTCAGCCGCCATTTCGCGCCGGGAAATATCGGGCACGACTGTTCTTGTTCGCGATTGCACAGCGTTATTACATCCTGAAAGCGTTCGCGGCTACGGCGCCGGGGACTAGCTGGCTTGCTGCCGCTCCGGCACTCACGATTTCGAATTCCTCACTTGCGAGGTCCCGCAGGAATGTCTCTGCCATCTGCGTACGGCAGGAGTTTTGGGTGCGCAGAAATAACATCTGAGCGCCAGGGCGTCTCCTATTTGCAGATCTGCGTAATCTTGGATATGCATAACCTACCCAAACTAACCGACATGGACCTTCCCGTTAACAAAGATACGGTGATTCGCAAGCTGGGCGAAGGCGCAATCCGGCGCCGCCACGTTCTATCGGCTCAATGGAGTTATTTAATAACCGGCGTGATCAGCCCTAGTTCAGCGATAGATCTACGGCGTGCTACGGCTCGTCGCGCTTGGGACTCTGCGGATGCGCATCCACCTTGTGATTGAGAGGAGTCCTGGTCATCAGGTACGCGAATATGGCTTCCATATCGTAATCGTCCATGTGCGCGTAGGCCTGATACGGCATCATCGTGAAGCGTTCCGGGCCGATGACCGGCGGACCGTCCTTTTCGTACTGGAGGTATATCTTCAAGCGGGTCTTGAAGCGTTCGACGTCCCAATCGCCAATGCCCGTAGCTTTGTCGGGCGTAATGTTGGCGCTGTAAACGTCGCCGGCGGGTGTAATGAAATGACGTCCACCGGCGAAACGCAGCGAGACATCTTCTTTCAGCCCGGGATGCGGTGTGTGGCAAACTTCGCAGTGGGAAATGGTGGCTAGATACTCTCCGTATTGCAATTTGTTGTTGCGGTCGGGCGATTTGACAGGTTCGGTGAGCGGCCGCGGGTCACCTTTCATCCACATAGAATCGGGAAAATTCACTTGGGTAGCGGGAAGCTGGTGTTTGATGGCAGGCATTGTATCCAGATACGCCACTAATGCCTGCACGTCTTCGTCGCTCATGTAGCGGTAGTAGGAATACGGCATTATCGGAAAGAGCGCGCGCCCGTTCTTGTCGACACCCTCGCGGATGGCGCGAATTTTTTCGCCGTCCGTCCAGGAGCCGATTCCCGTCTCCATATCCGGGGTAATGTTGGCGGCGTAGATCCTGCCCGGCATGTCCTTATCGGCCATGAGTTTTCCGTAACCACGAGTAGCTTCATCGACGGGTCGCGCCAAGCGGCTGAAGTCCTGCTCGGAGTGGCAATCGTCGCAGTAGGAGATGCGCGTGAAAATGTACTTGCCGCGGGCGACGCGCTCCGGGCTCTTGTCAACGGTGATATTGGAGGGCGCAGCCATCGCGGGGCTTCGGAAATAGAAATACGCAAATACAACCAGACCTGCCACGATGATGCCGCCCGCCACACCTAATATCTTCTTCACGCCTTACGCTCCTGACGATGTTACGAACGCACGAAGCGATCGCTCAAAATCTCCGGTTGCAGCTGCACCGGGCAGAAGAGACAGCGAGTTCCGATGCCCCTAGGCCATCTTCGAACGGGCATCGAACACCTCGGCGCACCCGCTCCATAATTCTAGGTGAATGGCAAAAAGTAAACAACTCCCGCTTTGTCGCAAGTTGTATAACGCCCCACGCGTAATCGGCGTGTACGGACTGGGCTACTCACACTCAATGCTTTTCGATAGATACTACAATGCCGCGCGAGCGAAGAAGGCCGGCGCGGGCGGGGTTCTCAATCTCTCAAAGCGTCTACGCATTTACCGGATCTATTGGAGTTTGCACCGCGCGGCACTCGAATGTTTGTCGAATTGGCCTCGATTGCTAATGAGAACAGCCCAAGCCAACCTGAAAGAATGTCCGGAAGTTATTGAGTTTTGGTTGCGGGGGAAGGATTTGAACCTTCGACCTTTGGGTTATGAGCCCAACGAGCTACCAGACTGCTCCACCCCGCAGACCTATGGTAGCGGACCGTGGGGGCAGCGTCAAATTTTCAATGAAGATTTTGCTTGGGAACGAATGCCGCCTGCGCTATGCGGTTCGCCGGGACCCGCCGCTGGCAACGGCCCCAAAACGGCGGTCGCGGCGATGAAATTCACCCACCGCGCCAGCCAGATCGTCCGGCCCGAATTCCGGCCACATGCGGGTCGTAAACACGATCTCGGCGTAAGCCGATTCCCATAGGAGAAAATCGCTCAAACGCTGTTCACCGCTGGTGCGAATCAAAAGATCGACATCCGGCCCCAGAAGTTTCGACCACTCCTCGGGATCCGCGCTACTCACTTGTGAAGCCGCTTCTTGAATCGCCCGGCGCGCCGAATAATCGATCGCCAGACGCAACCGCAGCTTGCCTCCGGCAGCGGTTTTGCGCTCCGCTTCCTCAATCATGCGCACCACGCCAGCGGGAAGGCGATCGCGCCGGCCAATGGTCTCGATGCGCACTCCATTGGCGATGCAGCGCGTGGTTTCCTGCGTCAGATAGTGTCCCAACAGCCGCATCAGCGCGGACACTTCGCGCGGCGGCCGCCGCCAGTTATCGGCGGAGAACGCATACAGCGTCAAGACTTTGATACCCAGCCCCGGCGCCGCTTCGACCGCACGCCGAACGGCCTCGACGCCCACGCGATGTCCCGCCACACGAGGCAGTCCCCTAGCGTTCGCCCAGCGCCCATTACCATCCATAATGATCGCCACATGCATCGCTGGTTTTATCTCCCCATCGCCTGGATCAGGGCTTCCATATGGTCCAGATATTTCTCGAAAGCCTTGCGGCCCGCGGGCGCCAGAGTGTATTCGGTTCGCGGCATCCGTCCCTCGAAGCTCTTGCTGCACACGATATACTTAGCCTCCTCGAGTTTGCGCGCATGGACACTCAAGTTTCCGTCGGTAGTTTTCAGCAGTTTCTTTAGGTCGTTGAAAGTGAGCGAAGTGTTGGCCGCCAGCGCGCTGATGATGCCTAGGCGAATGCGCTCGTGGATTAACCGGTCAAAATCCGGAATCGCCGGACCCGCAGTCTCGCGCCGATGGACTTCCGTCGGTCGCGCTGGCCGCACCGGTCGTCCCAGACGAGGCGCTGCGGCAGCCTGATTTTTACCCGCCATATTTCCTCGCAATCATCGCTCCGAAAAGAATATGCAGCCCGCCGAACCCCAGGCCCAGCCATAAATTGCTGAGAGCCGGCGGTGACAGCAGAGCCGCCGCGCCCAGCGCCAGAAAACCGGCACCCATGATGGGAACTACGCGCACCGAAAACGCTCCGCCCGTGATCACTCCGGTTCCATATAACAGCAGCCATGTGCCGGGAATCAGATGGTTCAGGCCCGCCTGCCACAGCGCGAACGTCAGGACCGCGCCCGCGAACATCGGCGGCACGAAACTGAAAGCAAACTTGCGCGCCGGAGCCGACCACATTTCAAGACCCGCCGCACGCGCCTTCTGCTGCATGGCGATCACGCCGATGGCAATCGCGACCGCTCCTTCGACGAGCCAAGTCGCCAGCCAGCGGTTGGGCGAGATTTGCCACCCAGCCACCACCGCAGCCGCTACCGCCGTGATGCCCATGGTGACGCCGCCCCAGCCCGGCACCGCCGTAAAGGACCCGGCGCGCTCCATGGTTTCGCGGATGTACCGCAGGTTGTCGATGGCGTGCGAATGCATCGCCAGCGGCTCCGCGGCGCCTTCGCGTATGGATCGAACCTTAGCCATGGCTCTATCCTAAGCGCTCTGTCGCGCGTCTGTCAAGTACTTTGCTACGCAAAGAAGGACGCTTTGTTACCATGGTCGATTACCGATGCAAGCCCCCATGCAAGCATTGTTCGAGTCGTTGCCGGCCGGTCATCCGGACGAAGCCCTGGCCCGCTCGCTTAACCCCGAGCGCCTGCCTGCGCACATCGCCATCATCATGGACGGCAACGGACGCTGGGCCCGCCGCCGCGGCCAACTGCGCGTCGCCGGACACAAAGCCGGCATGCGTCCGGTGCGCACCGTAATCGAGACCTGTTCGCAGATGGGCATCCAGGCGCTCACCCTCTACGCATTTTCCGTCGAGAACTGGAAGCGCCCGCGCACCGAAGTCGAAATGCTGTGGCGCTTGCTGCGCACCTACCTGCGTTTGGAATTGCCGGAAATGATGCGCCAGCAAATCCGCATGAATGCCATCGGGCGCCTGGACGCGCTGCCCCCGCAAGTGCATTCAGAATTACTCGAAGTTCTGGCGGAGACATCCGCGAATCGCGGCTTGCAAGTCAATCTAGCGATCAACTACGGTGGCCGCGCCGAACTGGTCGACGCCGTCAAGGCTCTCGTCGACAAAGCCAGCCGGGGCGAAGTCATTGCGGAGTCGATCGACGAAGCAGCCATCTCCGCCAATCTCTACACCGCCGGTATTCCCGACCCCGACCTCCTCATCCGCACGTCCGGAGAAATGCGCGTCAGCAATTTCCTGCTGTGGCAGATCGCTTACGCCGAGTTGTACGTCACCGAAACCCTGTGGCCTGATTTCACGCGCGCCGATCTGCTGCGCGCCATTCTCGATTACCAGAAGCGCGACCGCCGTTTCGGCGGCTTGGGCGGCCCGGTTCCCGTAGGCCTAGAACCCCGCTACCGCGAAACTCTGGGCGCTCCCGTCCGATGACGCGCATCATTACCGCGCTCATCTTGATTCCGTTCATCGCCTGGGTGACCCTCGCCTCGCCGCAATGGGTTTTCCTAGCCGTACTTGCAATCACCGGACTGCTGGCCTATTCGGAATTCGACCACATCGCCGCCGCCCAAGGCATCGCGCGCGCCGGCTTGCCGGGAATGGCTGCCGGATTGGTTTTGCTCTTAGCTCCCAGCCCCGCGGTGGTCGCCGTGTTGATCGCCATGCTCGGGATGACGCTGGGCCTCCGCGTCAACAACCTCGCAGCAGCCATGCCCTCGGCCGGAGCATTCACTCTCGGCATCATCTATATATTCGGAGCGTGGCACTGCGCCGCCGACCTCCGCGCCATCAACCCGCACTGGCTGTTATTCGCGATGCTGCTCAGTTGGGCCGGCGACATAGCGGCGCTTTATATCGGTCGCCCCTTCGGGAAACACAAAATGGCGCCGCGCGTGAGTCCCGCGAAATCCTGGGAAGGCGCCGCCGGATCCGTCGCCGGAGGAATGCTGGTGGGCGGAATCTACGCCCACTACTTAATCCCGCAAGCCCCGCTTGCCGAAGCCCTGGCACTAGCCGCCGCCGGAAATATCGCCGGCCAGCTGGGCGACCTGTGTGAATCAGCCCTAAAGCGCGGCGCCGGGGTCAAAGACAGCGGAACGCTCCTACCCGGCCACGGCGGCTGGCTCGACCGCATCGACTCCAGCCTCTTCAGCGTGCCTACAGTCTACGCACTCCTGAAGCTCTTCTGAAACCCGTTCACGCCGAAATATGCGGCTGAAACCCCGCCTTCTCGATCGCCTCCAGCGCCGCCGTCCGCTGCTTCGCGTCCCCATCCACCACGGCCGAGCCTAAGCCCACTTCCCGCACCTGCAATCCGTCGATTTTTTCCAGCGCCTTACGAACCCTCCGGATACACTCCACCGAGCTCATCCCCTCGATCGCGATGTTCATAGTTCCTATGTTAGAATTGCGACCCAAGCCGAAATCACGATTGGCTTGGTGTAGGAGGAGGATAGGTGTTCTCTTTAGGAGCCCCCGAGTTTTTCGTTATAGCGGTCGTTCTGACGACTCTAGTCGTTGCCGCCATCCCGTTCTGCAAGATATCGGAGCGGCTTGGATTCTCCAAGTGGTGGGGATTGCTGAATCTATGTCCATTGGGAACATTGATTTGGGCCTACTACGTCGGATTCGCGAAGTGGCCGAAAGAGTCATCCTCGGACTAAACCCACACACAACCCTATGCTTCTTCCCCAACTTCGCTATAATGAGGATGTCCGCATTTAGATTTAGGTGATCCGTCAGGAGGTCCCAGTGAAGCGCACTGGCTCGGATGATGCTCTGCGTTGTTCCTTCTGCCACAAAAGCCAGGATGTAGTCGGGAAGCTGATCTCCTCTCCCTCCGACTACCCCAAGGCGTATATTTGTGACGAATGCATCGCTGTCTGTAATTCTATTCTTGAAGACGACCGTCATGATCAGCATTACGCGTCCCCCAATAAACTCCCTAAGCCACTGGAATTAAAGGAGTATTTGGATCAGTAC
>Ga0265314_10006293_pt1 | contig 10526 bp, 10 predicted proteins | sample 4126metaG_FD_203106 | JGI IMG/M metagenome (GOLD analysis project Ga0265314, IMG submission 203106) | Rhizosphere microbial communities from Carex aquatilis grown in University of Washington, Seatle, WA, United States - 4-1-26 metaG | ecosystem: Host-associated > Plants > Roots > Rhizosphere >... | reverse complement strand
AGCCTTGAGAGGGCCGCGTCCTGACCGCTAGACGATGGGAGCCGAGCGGGCGGGCCTTATACGCAAGGCCTTTCCCGGCGGCAAGTTCAAGGCGAAACCGCCAGTTCGGCGGCGCTGAACCGGCCATTTTCAAAGACAAAAGCCGCCAGCGTCTGTGGCGTGGCGATCAGCCAGACAAGGCCCTCCTCCCCCGCTCCGGCCAGGTCGGTCGGCGAAGGAATGGGGGCGCCCATGGGGTGAGAGTGATAGCAGCCGATCACCGCCTGCCCCTTCGCCCGCGCCATCCGCTGCGCGGTGAAATGATCTTCGGACGCGATCTCGAAACGGTCGGCGGCGCCGGCGGTGTTGCGCGCCGGATGCAGCGCGATGATAGCGGCTTCGTCGCCTGTCCACTGTCCCAGCACCAGGCCGCAGCATTCACGGGGAGCGGCGGCGCACGCTTCCATCAGGATTTGCGCCCGCAAGGCCTCGGGCAGCGTGAGCTTCATGGCATGGTCTTGATGGTCTGCACCGGCTTGCCGCTGGCCAGGTCAATAATACGGATTTCCTCGCCTTGCGGCGTCTGCAGCCGCAGCACCAGCCGCCCGGCCTCCGTGCTGGAGGAAAGAATCTTCGCCCCCGGCGGCAGCGCCAGGGCGCTGGCGGCAGGCTGTTCCCGCGCGTCGCGGCCCTGCAGAAGAAGGCGGCCCTGGCGGATAAAGCCCCACACCACCGCGATCAGGGCGAGCGCAAGCAGCGCCGTCATGATAATCACCAGAATCCAGGCCGCCCGGCGCAAGGCTGGGCGGTCGTTTGGCGGCATGTCAGGTATGGACACAAAAAACTCCGTGGACGGAACAGTACGGCAGGCCATGGCGGACGAAAGTCATGCCGGCTGGCGGCTGGACCGTTTCCTCGCCGCCACCTTGCCGGAGTTCAGCCGCGCCCGCTTGCAGCAATTGATCGGCGAAGGCGCGGTGACGCTGGCAGACAAGAAAGTAAAAGACCCCAACCACCGGGTCAAAGGGGGCGACACTTATACCTTGACGGCGCCCCCGCCGCGCCCCACCCGCCCGCAGGGGCAGGATATTCCGTTGACCGTGGTTTACGAGGACAAGGACCTTATCGTCATCAACAAGCCGGCGGGGCTGGTGGTGCATCCGGCGGCGGGCAATCCCGACGGCACCCTGGTCAACGCCCTGATCGCCCATTGCGGGATGGGCCTCCAAGGCATCGGCGGCGAGGCCCGCCCCGGCATCGTCCATCGCCTGGACAAGGATACTTCGGGCCTGCTGGTGGCGGCGAAGAATGAACGCGCCATGACCAGCCTGGCCAAGCAGTTCGCCAACCACACCATTGAACGCGCCTATCACGCCTTGGTCTGGGGAAGCCCACGCGTCTCGTCCGGCAGCATCGAAAGCCAGATCGGCCGCAGCCAGTTCGACAGGAAGCGCATGGCGGTGCTGCGCAGCGGCGGCAAGACGGCGCGGACCAATTATAAGGTGCTGGAAAAGTTCGGTCCGCCGGAACGGGTTTTCGCCTCCCTGGTCGAGTGCCGGCTGGAAACCGGGCGCACCCACCAGATCCGGGTCCATCTCACCCATCTGGGCCATCCCCTGATCGGCGATCCGCAGTATGGCCGCACCCGCCAGCCGCCTCGGGCCAAGACCCCTGAGGAAGAAGTGGCTTATGCCGCCGCGGGCGGCTTTTCCCGCCAGGCGCTGCACGCTTTTGTGCTGGGATTCCAACATCCAAGCCTGCACAAGACCCTGCGTTTCGAAGCCCCCTGGCCGGCGGATTTCGCCATCCTTGCGGCGGCCCTGCGCGGCTTGAACACCGGCTGAGGCATACCTATTTGGTTCCGGTGCGGGCGGAAGGGGCGCGTTTTTCGGCCAAAAGGCCGGTTCCGGCGTTACTCTACCTTCAACCCACCGGCTTTCGAAGAGCCGGGTGAAAGGGGATGTCATGAGCAGTCGTGGTTTACCGGTTCTGGCGGGCGAAAGCGGTCTGTCGCGCTATCTCTCCGAGATTCGCAAGTTCCCGCTGCTCACCGCCGAAGACGAATACATGTACGCCAAGCGCTGGCAGGAGCATGAAGACCCTGCAGCCGCACGCCATCTGGTCACCTCGCATCTGCGTCTGGTCGCCAAGATCGCCATGGGCTATCGCGGCTATGGCCTGCCACTCTCCGAGGTCGTGTCCGAGGGCAATGTCGGCCTGATGCAGGCGGTCAAGCGCTTCGAACCCGACAAGGGCTTCCGCCTGGCCACCTATGCGATGTGGTGGATCCGCGCCGCGATCCAGGAATATGTGCTGCGCAGCTGGAGCATGGTGAAGCTGGGCACCACCGCCGCCCAGAAAAAGCTGTTCTTCAACCTGCGCAAGGCCAAGGGCCATATCGGCGCCATCGAAGAAGGCGACCTGACGCCGGAGCATACCGGGCAACTCGCCGAACGGCTGGGCGTGAGCGAACGGGAAGTGACGGATATGAACCGCCGTCTCTCCGGCCCGGATTCCTCGCTCAACGCGCCGCTGCGCGCCGAAGGCGAAAGCGAGTGGCAGGACTGGCTGGCGGATGAAACGCCCAACCAGGAAATTCGCCTGGCCGAGCGCGAGGAACTGGGCGACCGCCACAATCTGCTGGAAAACGCCATGCGCGAATTGACCGAGCGCGAGCAGGACATCATCCGCGCCCGCCGCCTGCAGGACGAGCCGTCGACGCTGGAAGATCTGTCGCAGAAGTTCGGCATCTCCCGCGAGCGGGTGCGCCAGATCGAAGTGCGCGCCTTCGAGAAGCTGCAAAAGGCGATGAAGGCGGCGATCAATACCGTGCCGAAGCAACTGGAATCGCGGGCCTGAGGCTTACTGGCGGGAAGGCTTGTCCGTCATATTGCCGAGAGGTTCGTTCTCGCCATCGACACCTTCGGTCTTGTCGTCCTGATCGACAATGAATTTGTCGAACATCGCCAACCCGTCTTCGAGATAATCGCCCAGCAGCGGTAGGCCCAGCAGATACTCCGCCGCGCGCGCATTATGCTCGCGGCGCGCCGTCGTCACCGCTTCGGCCCATTCGTCCAGGTCATAGGTGCCGCGCCCCAGCCAGGCCAGCGCCACCAGCCGGGCGCGCTCGTCATCGCGCAGGCCGGCGATGGCGCCGAGCAGTTCCTCGCGCACCGGGTCGTCCGGCTTGTCCACCAGCACATCGGTCTGGCCGTCATCGCTGGGATTGGAGCCGTCATCGGGATCGCTGTCGGCTTCCTTCACGTCATATTCCCGCGCCTTGACGATGATGAACGTCACCGTATCGAGGGAAAGCCCAAGCTCCGGCGCGGATTTTCCGGCACGGCGGTCTTCGGGAAGCAATGATGGCTGAACCATGGCGGCGATATCCTGGAACTCTCACTGAGAGAAACGTGCGCTGCCGCTGCCTGTTCCGTGCAATGTGTCGCGGTTGACGGCGCATGGCCGCGCGCCTATATCGGTTGCGGGCCACGCCCCCCCAACGGGGCGCTATCATTCTGGAAGGAATGAACCGTCATGACTGAGTCCGTTCGTCCAGCTGTGCGTCCCGCACGGCCTTTTTTTTCCTCCGGACCCTGCGCCAAGCGCCCCGGATGGAGCCCTGAAGTCCTCAAGGGCGCATTGGTGGGACGCTCCCACCGCTCCAAGCCTGGAAAACAGAAGCTGAAAGACGCCATCGACCGCACCAAGCGGTTGCTGGGCATGCCGGAGGATTACCGCCTCGGCATCGTACCAGCTTCCGACACCGGCGCGGTGGAGATGGCGTTGTGGTCGCTGCTGGGCGCGCGCCCGGTGGATTTGTTCGCCTGGGAAAGCTTTTCCGAGGATTGGGTCACCGATGCGGTGAAGCAGTTGCGTATTCAGGGCACCCGCCTGTTCAAGGCGGCTTACGGCGAACTGCCCGACCTGAAGCAATATCTGCCCGGCCATGACGCGGTCTTTGTCTGGAACGGCACCACCAGCGGCGTGAAAGTGCCGGATGGCGACTGGATTCCCGCCAACCGCGACGGCCTCACCATCTGCGACGCCACCTCGGCGGCGTTCGCTATGGAGCTGCCCTGGGACAAGCTCGATGTCGTCACCTTCTCCTGGCAGAAGGCGCTGGGCGGCGAAGCGGCGCACGGCATGCTGGCGCTTTCGCCCCGCGCGGTGAAGCGGCTGGAGAGCTACACGCCGCCCTGGCCGCTGCCGAAAATCTTCCGCATGACCTCCAAGGGCAAGCTCACTGAAGGCATCTTCCAGGGCGAGACCATCAACACGCCCTCGATGGTGGCGGTGGAGGACTATCTCGACGCCCTCACCTGGGCTGAAGGCCTTGGCGGCCTGCCGGCACTGATCGCCCGCTCCAACGCCAATCTCAAGGCGCTGGAGGATTGGGCGGCGACATCAGACTGGGCCGGTTTCCTGGCCGCCGACAAGGCCATCCGCTCCAACACCTCGGTCTGTCTTTCCATCACCGATCCCTGGTTCAGGGTGCTAGCCGACGAGGCCAAGGCGGAAGCGGCGAAGAAACTGGCAACACTGCTGGAGAAGGAAGGCGTGGCGCTGGATGTCGGCGGCTACCGCGCCGCGCCGCCGGGGCTGCGCATCTGGTGCGGCGCCACGGTGGAGACGGACGACATCAAGGCGCTGACGCCCTGGCTCGACTGGGCCTGGGCGCAGGTCAAAGCCGCTTAAGCACCCCCCTCATCCGGCCCGCCTGCTGCGGGCCACCTTCTTCCACAAGGAGAGAAGGCTTTTTTTGGAGTCATTCCATGCCCAAAGTCCTGATCGCCGACAAACTCTCGCCCGCCGCCCTTGCCATCTTTGCCGAGCGCGGCGTCGAAGCCGACAACAAGCCCGGCATGAGCAAGGAAGAACTGCTCGCCTGCATCGGCGAGTATGACGGCCTGGCCATCCGTTCCGCCACCAAGGTGACTAAAGAGGTGCTGGCGGCGGCGAAGAACCTCAAGGTGGTGGGCCGCGCCGGCATCGGCGTCGACAATGTTGATATTCCCGCCGCCACCGCCGCCGGCGTCATCGTGATGAACACGCCTTTCGGCAATTCCATAACCACCGCCGAGCATGCCATCGCCCTGATGCTGGCGTTGGCGCGGGAGTTGCCCGCCGCCAACGCTTCGACGCAAGCCGGCAAATGGGAGAAGAACCGCTTCATGGGAGTGGAGATTACCGGCAAGGTGCTGGGCCTGATCGGCGCGGGCAACATTGGGAGCATCGTCGCCGACCGCGCCCGCGGGTTGAAGATGCGGGTGGTGGCGTTCGATCCCTATCTCTCGCCGGAACGAGCGGTCGAGCTGGGGGTGGAGAAAGTCGAGTTGAACGACCTGCTGGCCCGCGCCGATTTCATCACCCTGCATGTGCCGCTGACGGCGGAGACCAAGAACATTCTTTCCGCCGATGCCATCGCCAAGACCAAGAAAGGCGTGCGCATCATCAACTGCGCCCGTGGCGGGCTGATCGACGAATTCGCCCTCAAGGCCGCGCTGGACAATGGCCATGTTGCCGGCGCGGCGCTGGACGTGTTCGAAACCGAGCCGGCCAAGGAGAACATCCTGTTCGGCAGCGAGAAGCTGGTGGCGACGCCACATCTGGGCGCCAGCACCTCCGAGGCGCAGGAGAATGTGTCGCTGCAGGTAGCGGAGCAGATTTCCGACTATCTGCTGACCGGGGCCGTCACCAACGCCCTCAACATGCCTTCGATCGGCGCGGCGGAAGCGGCGAAGATCCGGCCGTGGATCGCCCTGGCGGAAAAGCTGGGCTCCTTTGCCGGCCAGCTCAGCGGTACCTCATTGTCGGGCGTGGAGATCGTCTATGAAGGCACGCCTTCGGCGCTCAACACCCGCGCCTTGACGCAGGCGGCGCTGGCCGGGTTGCTGGCCCCGGTGCTCACCGGCGTCAACATGGTCAACGCGCCCATCGTGGCGAAGGAACGCGGCATCAAGGTGAGCGAGACTCGCCGCGACGCCCAGGGCATATATGAAGGCTATATCAAGGTCGTGGTCACATTGACGGGTTCTCTGGGGGACGAAACCAGCCGCCGCGTCGCTGGCACGGTGTTCTCCGACGGGCGGCCGCGCCTGATTCAGATCAAGGATATTGACCTGGACGCCGAATTCGCGCCGCACATGCTCTATGTGGTGAACGAGGACAAGCCGGGCCTGATCGGCAAGCTGGGCACGCTGCTGGGCGACGCCGCGGTCAACATCGCCAACTTCACCCTGGGCCGCAGCGAGCGGGGCCAGGACGCCATCTGCCTGGTCGAGGTGGACGGCACACTGAGCGATGATCTGGTGTGGAAGATCGGGAAGTTGCCCGCCGTCAGGATGGCGAAGGTCTTGAACTTCTGACAGCCGCGGGCTGTCGCCGGGGCGTCACACCCTCAGGGCTTCGACGACCGTATCGCGTCATGGTGACGGATGACTTCCTTCACCACAAAGTTGAAGAACTTCTCGGCGAAGTCGGGATCGAGCTTGGCGTCCGCCGCCAGGCGGCGCAGCCGGGCGATCTGAGCAGCCTCGCGCGCCGGATCGGCTGCCGGTAAATTGTGCGTTGCCTTGTAAATGCCCACCGCCTGGGTGCATTTGAAGCGTTCCGCCAGCAAATGGATCAGCGCCGCATCGAGATTGTCGATGCTGTCTCGCAGTCGCAGCAGTTCCGGGTCACTCACGGCTGTATCATCCCTAGTACGATGGAACTCATACGGGAAAGCGGCGGGGCCGCCAAGTCGGACGAAAAATTGGTCCGTATCGTAAATATCCGTGCCCGGAGCATGGGACTCGCGGAAAAAGCCCCGCTATAGTTCTTCCGGGGCTTGGGGGCTCGCAACCAATCCGGACATAACCGGAAAAGCGAGTGTGGGGACATGAGGGAATGGCGTCTTAAGGGGATCATTGCGGCTCTGGCGTTCGGTTCGGCGCTGACGGGTTGCGCTACCCCCGATCAGCCGGATGATCCGCTGGAACCGGTCAACCGCGCCGTCTTCGAATTCAACCAGAAGCTGGACCGCAACGCTGCCCTGCCCGCCGCCAGCTATTATGCCGAGACCGTGCCCGATCCAGTGCGGCTGCATGTCCATAATTTGCTGGCCAATCTTTCCGGCCCGGTGACCACCGCCAATTACGCCCTGCAAGGCGAGTTCACCTTTGCCGGCGAGGCGCTGGCGCGCTTCGCCGTCAACTCCACTATCGGAGTGGCGGGCATCTTCGATGTCGCCACCGGCTGGGGCCTGCCGGAACGCAACCGCGATTTCGGCATGACCCTGGGGACGGTGGGCGTGCCGCCCGGTCCCTATCTGGTGATCCCCTTTGGCGGCTCCACCGCGATGCGCGACCTGGCCGGCTCCTATGTCGACGGCTTCTTCTCGCCGCTGCGCTATGTCGGCAACTACACCGGCAAGCCCTATATCGGCCTGATGCGCAACGTCATCGGCACGGTGGACAACCGAGCGCGCAACATCGACGAATATCGCGACATTGAGCGCAACTCGGTCGATTATTACGCCACCATGCGCAACGACTATCTGCAGCGGCGCATGCGGCTGATCGAGGAAAAATCGGTGGTGACGGCGGATTTGCCGGATTTCTGAGCCGGTTTGGCGACAAACGCCTGAATCCTAGACAGAATCCGTGTTTCCCGGCCATAAAGGCGGCGCATTTCGAACGGGCCGCGTTTCCTTCCCATGTCCCTGGTACAGCGCCTTGTCGCCCTCTGCAGCCGCCATGCCCTGCTGACCGCCGGGCTGTGCCTGGGCCTGTCCGCCGGGGCGGCCTTTTATGTGGCGAACAATTTCGCCATGAACACCGATTCCTCGCAGCTGATCACCGCCCGGGTAGGCTGGCGGATGCGCCAGGCCCAGTTCGACGCCGCCTTTCCCAGCCAGACCAACATCATCCTGGCGGTGATTGACGGCCAGACGCCGGAACTGGCGGAAGCCGCCGCTGCCAAGCTGACGGCGAAACTTCAGACCCACCCCACTCTGTTCACCTCGGTGCGTCGGCCGGATGGCGGTGATTTCTTCAACCGCAACGGCATGCTGTTCCTTTCCGAAAAAGAAGTGGCGGATACCACGGCGCAACTGATCAAGGCGCAGCCCTTTCTGGGACCGCTGGCTTCCGATCCTTCGCTGCGCGGGCTGATGCAGAGCCTGGACACCGTGCTGCTGGGCGTCGCCAGCCACAACGCCACCCTGGCCGATATCGACGAGCCGATGAAAGCGCTGGTGCCGGTGTTCGAGGACACCGCGAAGGGCAAGATCACTTATCTCTCCTGGCGCTCGCTGGTCACCGGCGCGCCGCCCCGGCCGGATGCGCTGCGCCGCTTCATCACGGTCAAGCCGGTGCTGGACTTTAAGGCTTTGCAGCCCGGTGCGGCGGCGAGCGCCGTGCTGCGCGCCGACGCGCTCGCTCTGGGTCTCGACCCGGCCCATGGCGTCAGGGTGCGCCTGACCGGCGATGTGCCGATGTCGGACGAGGAGTTCGGCACCCTGGCGGAAGGCGCCGGCCTGATGGGCTCCGCCATGCTGGTGGGCGTACTGCTGGTGCTGTGGCTGGCGCTGAAATCCGTCCGCCTCATCGCCGCCATCCTTGCCACCCTGGCCGCCGGGCTGGTCGTCACCATGGCGGCCGGTCTGATGGTGGTGGGAGTCTTCAACATCATCTCCATCGCTTTCATCGCGCTCTTTGTCGGCCTGGGCGTGGATTTCGGCATCCAGTTCACGGTGCGCTACCGCCATGAGCGCTTCCACACCAAGAACCTGGACCAGGCCCTGTCCTGCGCCGGCAAGGCGCTGGGGGCGCCGCTGGCGCTGGCGGCGGCGGCCACCGCGGCCGGCTTCTTCTCCTTCATTCCCACCAGCTATACCGGCGTCGCCGAACTGGGAAAGGTGGCGGGCCTGGGCATGATCGTCGCCTTCCTGCTCTCGCTGACCCTGCTGCCGGCGCTGCTGAAGCTGCTGAGGCCGCGGGCGGAGCATGAAGAGGTCGGCTTCGCCTGGATGGCGCCCGCCGACGCTTTCCTGATGCAACACCGCCGCCGCGTGGTGCAGGGCGCCGCCGTGACGGGTGCGGTCTGCCTGGGCCTGATGGCGCTGGTGCGCTTTGATTCCGATCCGCTCGACCTGCGCAGCCCGAAAGTGGAATCGGTTTCGACCCTGCGCGAGCTGATGACCAATCCGATAACCTCGCCCAACACCATCGACATCGCCCAGCCTTCGCTGGTGGCGGCCGATGCGCTGAAGGCGAAGGTGGGCAAGCTGCCGGAAGTGGGCCAGGCCATCACTCTCAGCGACTTCGTGCCGGAGGACCAGGACAGGAAGCTGGCGCTGATCGCCGACGCCAACAATCTGATCGGCGCCACCATCGCGCCCTTCGAAGTGGCGCCACCGCCCAACGATGCTGAAACCGCCGCCAGCCTTTCCACCACCGCCGCGAAATTGCGCGAAGCCGCCAAAGGGACCGATGCGCCGTCGCAGGATGCGCGCCGCTTCGCCGCCGCGCTGGAGGCGGTGGTCAAGGCCGGACCTGCCGCCCGCGCCCGCGCCGTGGAGGCGCTGGTGCCGGGGCTTCAGACCATGCTGGCCCAGGCCGCCGCATCGCTGACGGCGCAGAAGGTGACAGTGGCGAACATGCCCGCCGACATGCAGCAGGACTGGGTGTCCACGAACGGCGTCGCCCGCATCCAGGTTTCGCCCAGAGATACGCGCAACGATCCCTCGGTGCTGAAGCATTTCACCGATGCGGTCCGCCTGGTGGCGCCCGAAGCCACCGGCGCCCCCATCTCCATCCGCGAATCCGGCAACACCATTGTCGGGGCCTTCATCGAGGCGGGCGTGCTCAGCTTCATCGTCATCATCATCCTGCTTTTCATCACCCTGCGCCGGATCTTCGATGTGCTGATGACTTTGGCTCCACTGGTTCTGACCGGATTGCTGACCCTCGCCACCTGCGTCGTGATCGGCCAGAAGCTCAACTTCGCCAATGTCATCGCCCTGCCCCTGCTGCTGGGCATCGGCGTCGCCTTCAACATCTATTTCGTGGTCGCCTGGCGGGCGGGGGCGAAGGACCTGCTGCAGTCCAGCCTGACGCGGGCGGTGATCTTTTCCGCCGCCACCACCGCCACCGGCTTCGGCGCGCTATGGCTGAGCTCGCACCCCGGCACCGCCAGCATGGGCGAACTGCTGATGATCTCGCTGTTCTGGACCCTGGTGACGACGCTGTTCCTGTCGCCCGCCCTGCTCGGCCCGCCGCCGCCGAAGCGCGAGCAGCACGATGCGCCGCTGGTGCACTAGCTCAGTTGCTGATCCGCCAAGGCGTTGATCTTCTTGGTCAGGCCGGAAGCGCCGCCGGAAGCGAAGGTGGCGGAGAAGTCAGAGCGGCGCTGCGCCATCTGGCTGATATTGCCGTTGAGATAGATGTCCTCGATCTTCCACTCCGCCCCCACCTGGTGCATGCGGTAGTTGAAGGGAATGGTGTCGTTGCCGGCCTTCAGCGTGCTTTTCACCAGCCGGTCGGTGGAGGGCGGGCGGGTGA